>Ga0164296_1004933_pt1 | contig 11922 bp, 6 predicted proteins | sample GEODES057metaG_FD_113533 | JGI IMG/M metagenome (GOLD analysis project Ga0164296, IMG submission 113533) | Dystrophic lake water microbial communities from Trout Bog Lake, Wisconsin, USA - GEODES057 metaG | ecosystem: Environmental > Aquatic > Freshwater > Lake | place: USA: Trout Bog Lake...
ATGGTTCAGTGTTGGCCACTCACGCTGATCGCCGGGTGCTGTTCGAGCGGGCCGGAGCCCTCATTGTCGACATCGCGCGCCGCTATTACGAGGACGATGACCAGTCCGTTCTGCCTCGCTCGATAGCCACCTACGAAGCATTCGAGAACGCCATCGCGCTGGATATCGCGATGGGTGGTTCAACCAACACGGTGCTGCACCTGCTTGCCGCAGCCCAGGAGGCCGGTGTGCATTTCACTATGGCTGACATCGATCGCATGTCTCACCTGATTCCACACCTGTGCAAGGTTGCGCCATCAATTCAGACGGTGCACATGGAGGATGTCCATCGGGCAGGCGGCGTGATGCGAATTCTTGGCGAACTGGATCGAGCGGGCAAACTTCACACCAAGTTGCCTACGGTGCACAGCGCCACGCTGGCGCAGGCGCTGCAGACCTGGGACATCGCGCAGACGGACGACCCCTCTGTGATCGATTTCTATCGCGCAGCACCGGGCGGTGTGCCGACGCAGGTGGCCTTCTCACAAGATCGCCGGTTCGACACCGTGGACACCGATGCCGAGCACGGAGTGATCCGGGATCAAGCCCACGCATTCTCCCAGGATGGTGGACTTGCGGTGCTGTACGGAAATCTTGCCGTGGACGGATGCATCGTCAAGACCGCCGGTGTGTCCAGCGAGTTGCTGACCTTTGCCGGACCTGCTCGGGTCTTTCAGTCCCAAGATGACGCAGTCGAAGCGATCCTGAATGACCGTGTGCAGGCAGGGGATTGCGTCATTGTGCGATACGAAGGTCCCCGTGGAGGACCAGGAATGCAGGAAATGCTGTACCCCACCTCCTACATCAAGGCGAAGGGACTTGGGAAGGCATGCGCGTTGGTCACTGATGGTCGTTTCTCCGGTGGAACATCGGGCCTGTCCATTGGCCACGTCTCACCGGAGGCGGCCGCTGGTGGAAATATCGGACTGGTTGAGGAAGGCGATCGCATCATCATCGATATCCCCGCGCGCCAGATTCGGATTGACATCGATGACAGCGAATTAGAGCGCCGTCGGACGGCGATGGAAGCTCGGGGCTCGCAGGCTTTCAAGCCGACAGAGCGAAATCGGGCAGTTTCGCCGGCGCTTCGGGCGTATGCGGCCATGGTGACCTCCGCCGACACCGGCGCAGTTCGTGACGTCTCTCGACTGGGCTAGCAGCTGGCCTGGACGACGACAGTGAAGCCTCTTCGGAGTGGACCGCATGCGAAATCGGCCTGGCACGGGCCCGTCCGGTCGGGGGAACCAATGACACTGGGCTCAGACGGGACATTGAGCGCCTGAGCCGTAGCCATGGGAAACGTGATCCCTTTCACCGGTCAGGGGGGTGACAACCATGGCAGGAGTGGGTAAGGTGTGGTCCGTGGAAAAGCTTGTAGTAGTTACCAGGCGCGTGGGCTGATCCTTACCCCACGCGCTCCCTCCGTTACCCGCAAGGGTCGGGGGGTTTCTTTTTGAGCCTTTCCTCAGCGCAATCGCACAGGACATCGACAAAGAAGGACCAGATGAGCGAGCAGATCACCGGAGCGCAGAGCCTGGTGTATTCCCTGGAGTCAGCAGGGGTGACCGACGTATTTGGCATTCCCGGTGGAGCGATTTTGCCGCTGTACGACCCGTTGATGGATTCGGCGAAGATCCGGCACATTCTGGTCAGACATGAGCAAGGTGCCGGTCATGCGGCCGAGGGATACGCATATACCTCGGGCAAGGTCGGAGTCTGTATGGCTACCTCAGGGCCAGGCGCCACCAACCTGGTCACCCCGATCGCCGACGCGAACATGGATTCAGTGCCCATGGTCGCGATCACCGGTCAGGTCTCCAGCAACTTCATCGGAACCGACGCGTTCCAAGAGGCTGACATTCGAGGAATCACGATGCCAATCACCAAGCACAACATGCTGGTGACTGATCCCGATCAAATACCGCGCGCCATTGCCGAGGCCTTTCACATTGCATCAAGTGGCCGTCCGGGTCCGGTGCTGGTGGATGTGTCGAAAGATGCGCTCCAGGCAATGACCACCTTCAGCTGGCCGGCGTCCATTGACCTGCCGGGCTATCACCCGGTGACGCGTCCGCACGCCAAGCAGGTGCGCGAAGCGGCACGAATGATCGTGGACGCCCAGGCCCCGGTGCTGTATGTGGGCGGCGGAGTCATTCGGGCAGGAGCTGCTGCATCGTTACGCAAGCTGGCCGAGGTGTCAGGAATCCCGGTGGTTACCACGTTGATGGCTCGCGGGGCCTTCCCGGATACCCATCCGCAGCACATGGGAATGCCTGGCATGCACGGTTCGGTCTCAGCCGTCGGCGCACTTCAGCAGTCTGACCTCCTGATTACCTTGGGCGCGCGCTTCGATGACCGCGTCACGGGAAAGTTGTCGACATTTGCCCCGAATGCCGCGGTCATCCATGCCGACATTGATCCGGCAGAGATCGGGAAGAATCGTCATGCAGACGTGCCGATCGTCGGTGACCTCGCTGAGATCATTCCTGAGTTGATCCTGGCGATCGAGGCGGAATACGCAGCGGGACGCACCGGTGACTACGAATCGTGGTGGGCGAACTTAAATCGGCTCAAGCAGACCTATCCCTTGGGATACGACCAACCCGATGACGGGTCGCTTTCACCGCAGTTCGTCATTCAGCGCCTGGGTGTGGTGTCTGGGGACAACTCGGTCTACGCAGCAGGCGTGGGGCAGCATCAGATGTGGGCGGCACAGTTCATCAACTACGAGCAGCCAAACACCTGGATCAACTCCGGCGGGCTGGGAACCATGGGGTTCGCCGTACCTGCGGCAATGGGCGCAAAGGTTGGAGCGCCGGGAAAGACCGTGTGGGCAGTAGATGGGGATGGCTGCTTCCAGATGACGAATCAGGAGTTGGTTACCTGCGCCATCAACGACATCCCGATCAAGATTGCGCTGATCAACAATTCCTCGTTGGGCATGGTGCGCCAGTGGCAGACACTGTTCTACAACGAGCGGTACTCGAACACGGACCTGCACTCTCATCGGATTCCGGATTTCGTCAAGCTCGCCGATGCATATGGTTGCCACGGACTGCGCTGTGAGACCCCAGATCAGGTAGATCAAACGATCGAAATGGCGCTGTCGCTCAATGATGCGCCAGTGGTCATTGACTTCGTGGTTCACCGAGATGCGATGGTGTGGCCAATGGTGGCGGCAGGTGCGAGTAACGATGACATTCAAATAGCGCGCGAGATGGCGCCTGAGTGGGGAAGTGACGACTGATGAGTCGACATACGCTGTCCGTACTTGTGGAGAACAAGCCTGGGGTCTTGGCACGAGTTGCCTCGCTGTTCTCTCGACGCGGTTTCAATATCGAATCGTTGGCCGTCGGTCCAACCGAACTTGATGACATTTCACGCATGACGATCGTGGTCAATGTTGAAGAGCTTCCGTTGGAACAAGTGACCAAGCAGTTGAACAAGCTGATTAACGTGCTGAAGATCGTGGAATTGGATCCGGATAACTCTGTTCAGCGTGAAATCATGCTGGTCAAGGTGAAGTCAGACCCTGAGACTCGTTCATCCATCCTTGAGACCGCGCAAATGTTCAGGGCAAAGATCGTCGATGTCGCACCAGACGCCCTGATGATCGAAGCAACCGGGACTCATGACAAGTTGTTGGCTCTCTTGCGCGTCTTGGAGCCGTATGGCGTCAAGGAACTCGTGCAATCTGGGCTGGTAGCCGTTGGTCGTGGCAGCCGGTCCATTACTGATCGCAGTCTTCGAGCAGCAGACCGCACCACCTGACCGCAAATGCTGGCCGATACCCTTTTCCCACCCAAGATCATGAAGGAGAGCCTCCGTGGCCGAACTGTTTTACGATGACGATGCCGATCTGTCCATCATTCAAAATCGCGTAGTCGCGATCATCGGCTTTGGTAGCCAGGGCCACGCCCACGCCATGAGCCTGCGCGATTCCGGCGTTGACGTGCGCGTTGGCCTACGCCAAGGATCGCCCTCTGCGGTGAAGGCCGAGGAAGCCGGACTGCGGGTAGTCGATCCTGCGACCGCAGCCGCGGAGGCGGACGTCATCATGATCTTGGCGCCAGATCACGTGCAGGCCAGTCTGTACAAGGAGTCGATCGAGCCGAATCTTCAGCCCGGCGATGCGTTGTTCTTCGCCCACGGGTTCAACATTCGATTCGGCTACATCACCGCTCCGGCCAATGTGGACGTTTGCATGGTGGCCCCTAAGGGACCCGGACACCTGGTTCGTCGAGAGTACGTCGCTGGGAGAGGCGTTCCCGCGATCGTCGCTGTGGAGCAGGATGCCACCGGCAATGCCTGGCCCTTGACCCTATCGTACGCAAAAGCCATTGGTTCCTTGCGCGCCGGCGGAATCAAGACCACCTTTACCGAGGAGTGCGAGACCGACCTGTTCGGCGAGCAAGCAGTCTTGTGTGGCGGCATGTCCCAATTGGTCATGTACGGCTTTGAGACCCTTACCGAAGCCGGATATCAGCCCGAGGTGGCCTACTTCGAGTGTCTGCATGAGCTCAAGCTCATCGTTGACCTGATGTACGAAGGTGGTATTGCCAAGCAGCGCTGGAGTGTGTCGGACACTGCGGAGTACGGCGATTACGTCTCCGGGCCATTGGTGATTGATCCCAGCGTGAAGGCCAATATGAAAGCGGTGTTAGCGGATATTCAGAACGGCAAGTTTGCCAAGCGATTTGTGGATGACCAGCTGTCCGGTGCCAGTGAATTCAAGGAGTTGCGGGCCAAGGGCGAAAAGCACCCAATTGAGGCCACCGGCCGAGAATTGCGCAAGCTGATGAGCTGGGTCAAGTCTGGTGATGACGACTACACCGAGGGCACTGCGGCCCGCTAGACCCTGGAAGATGCATCCTGTGGCCGGTCCCAATGTGGGGCCGGCCACAGGAGGTTCTAAGCACGACGCAGCCCTGGCATGCCGCCCGATAGACTTCCGCAGTGACCAAGCCACGCGTGCTCATTGCCGAAGAATTGTCTCCTGCCACCGTCGAGGCCCTGGGCCCTGACTTTGAGATCGTCCATTGCGACGGTGCCAACCGCGCAGAGTTGCTTCCAGCTATTGCCGACGTCGATGCCATCCTTGTGCGCTCGGCGACGCAGGTTGATGCTGAGGCAATTCAGGCGGCCAAGAACTTGAAGGTTATCGCGCGCGCCGGTGTGGGCCTGGACAACGTAGATGTCAAGGCCGCGACGCAGGCAGGTGTGATGGTCGTGAATGCACCGACCTCCAACATCGTGTCTGCTGCTGAGCTCGCAGTCGCCCTTCTGCTGGCAAGTGCCCGCAATGTGGTTCCTGCGAGTGCTGCGCTGGCCAATGGCGAATGGAAGCGCTCGAAGTACACCGGTGTTGAAGTCGCAGACAAGGTCGTCGGCGTTGTTGGCCTTGGCCGTATCGGCATCCTCGTGGCTCAGCGACTTTCCGCGTTCGGAGTCAAACTGATCGCCTACGACCCGTACGTTCAGCCGGCCAGAGCTGCCCAGTTGGGCGTTCGCATGGTGCCACTGGACGATCTGCTGCGCGAAGCGGATTTCATCACCGTCCACCTACCCAAGACCCCTGAGACCGTGGGTCTGATCGGGGAAGATGCGCTTCGGAAAGTGAAGCCAACTGTCCATATTGTCAATGCCGCGCGTGGCGGGATTGTGGACGAAGCCGCGCTGTTCACGGCGATGGTCGAAGGACGGGTCGCTGGAGCGGGCCTGGATGTGTTCTCCAAGGAGCCGTGTACAGACTCCCCGCTGTTCGGCCTGGAGAACGTCGTGGCTACCCCGCATCTGGGGGCGTCAACTGACGAAGCGCAGGAAAAGGCTGGAATCGCCGTAGCGCGATCAGTTCGTCTTGCCCTTGCCGGAGAACTCGTTCCGGACGCCGTCAATGTTCAGGGCGGACAGTTGGCTCATGCGGTCAAGCCCTTGCTTCCATTGACTGAGCAGCTGGGCTCGATTGCCTGCGGTCTGGCCAAAGATGCAGTTGTCCAAGTGTCAGTTGAGGTGCTTGGAGAGGTTGCCTCTGAAGACGTGCGCGTCCTGGAGTTGTCGGCCCTAAAGGGGGTGTTCCAGGTCCTGGTGAATGATCCGGTGTCCTTCGTGAACGCCCCGATTTTGGCTCAGCAGCGCGGGGTCGATGTGGTCCTGACCACGGACTCGGTCAGCCCCGATCATCGTTCGCTGGTTCGTGTTCGACTGACGCTCAACAACGGCGAATCGATTTCTGTTGCGGGAACCGTGGCCGGACGTCACAACATCGCCAAGCTCGTTGAAGTCGATGGAGCCGATGTCGACGTGCAGATCAGTGATCACATGATCTTCCTGCGATACAGCGACAGACCCGGTGTCGTCGGGACGATCGGCGTGGAACTCGGCGCTGCCGGCATCAACATCGGAGGCATGCAGGTGAGCCCGGATGGGCAAGGATCTGCGCTGGTGGTGCTGACCGTCGATTCAGCCGTGCCTGCCGAGGTGACCGAGGCCATCGCCGTGAAGGTCGGAGCGCAATTCGGCGCCGCTGTCGACCTGGTGCAGTAAGCCGCAGGCGAAACTTTGGTGCTCCTGAACAACGTAGGCAGGGACTCCGCGGACGGTTAGGCTGCAGTGTGACTTCATTGCTGATCCAGTACCTCAAGCCGCACAAGTGGGTTCTGGTGCTCATCTCGTTTCTCTTGCTGGTGCAAGTGGTGAGCAATCTGTACCTACCGAACCTCAACGCCGACATCATCAACCAGGGTGTTATCACTGGTGATATCGGATACATCCTGAAGTCCGGTGCGATCATGTTGGGCATCTCCCTCATCTTGGGCATCTCGGCCATCACCGCCGTGTACTTCAGCGCCCGAACGTCGATGCGCTTGGGACGTGATATCCGAGCTGATGTCTTTCGACGTGTCCAGTCCTTGTCGCTTGCCCAGATGCACGAGATTGGCGTGCCCTCGCTTATCACCCGAAACACCAATGATGTGCAGCAGATTCAGCAACTGGTCATGACCGGGTTGACCATGATGATTCTGGCGCCGATCACGGCGGTAGGTGCAATTCTGATGGCTGTGCGCGAAGATGCTCAGTTGTCATTGCTGCTCGTGGTCATCGTGCCAATGATGCTGTTGGTTATTGGCTGGATGGTGGTCAAGGCAATCCCGCTCTTTCAAGTTATGCAGATCAAGATCGACCGGGTCAATCAAGTACTCCGCGAAAACCTGACTGGAATTCGTGTCGTGCGTGCTTTCAATCGCACGCACAGCGAGGAGGCACGTTTCGACATCGCCAATGACGACCTTACGGACACCTCTTTGAAGGTGAATCGCATATTCGCACTTATCCTGCCGGTGCTCCTGCTGATCATGAATCTGTCATCGGTGGCCGTCCTGTGGTTCGGAGGTCACCTGGTCGCGGCTGGCTCGATGCCCATCGGCAACCTCACGGCATTCCTTGCGTACATTGCTCAGATCCTGTTTTCGGTGATGATGGCCGTTATGACGCTCATGATGGTGCCTCGGGCGGCAGCGTCCTCAGACCGGATCAATCAGGTACTCAACACAGCGCCATCGATTACCGAAGTCGATCACTCCGCCGGCCCGGTAGGGGAGTCCGCCGGGCGGGTCGAGTTACGTTCGGTGCAGTATCAGTACCCAGGAGCGCTGGACCCGGTGCTGCACACCATCTCCGTGACGTTTGAACCGGGGACAACGAACGCGATCATCGGTGGTACGGGCTCGGGCAAGACCACATTGATCAATTTGCTGCCCAGGCTGCTGGAGGCAACCGCTGGTCAGGTGCTCATTGCGGGGCAGGATGTTCGGCAGATGCCACAGGAAGAACTTTGGGCGCACTTTGGGCTCGTCCCGCAAAAGGCCTTTCTCTTCTCCGGAACGATCGCTTCGAACCTGCGTTTCGGTCGGCCCGAAGCAACCGAATCGCAGATGTGGCGAGCCTTGGAGATTGCGCAGGCTGCAGACTTCGTGCGCGCGCTGCCCGAGGGACTGGCATCGACTGTTGACCAGGGTGGGGCCAATTTCTCCGGTGGCCAGCGTCAGCGACTGGCTATTGCCAGGGCATTGGTGCGTGAGCCTGCGATCTATATCTTCGACGACTCATTCTCAGCGTTGGACTACGCAACTGATTCTCGATTGCGCGCTGCCCTGCGTCAACATGTCGCTGATGCGACGGTGATCATCGTCGCCCAGCGCATCAGTTCAATCACGAATGCAGATCAGATCGTGGTCATGGACTTCGGCGCGGTCGTGGGAGTGGGCACCCATGAGGCCCTACTGGCCGATTGCCAGACATATCGAGAGATCGCTGACTCACAGGCGGAGGTGGCAGCGTCATGACTCCCAGCCAGCAGTCGAGCGCTCACAGTTCCACGTCCAGTCCGCCCCCTGTCCGCATGAACGAACGCCCCATGGGTCCGCGTGGCCCGATGGCTGGCATGGTGCCAAGCGCGGAAAAGGCCAAGGACTTCCGGGGCTCGCTGAAGCGATTTTCGCCCCGATTGAGGCCAGAGCGCGCTGTGGCCATCGTGGTGTTGCTTGTTGGAGCCGTTAGCGTCTTCCTGACTGTTCTGGGACCGAAGCTGCTCGGCAATGCCACCAACGTCATCTTCTCAGGAATCATCTCGTCAAGGATTCCTGCCGGTGTCACCCAGGCACAAGCCATCGCTCGGCTTCGGTCCACCGGGCTGACCACTCAAGCGGACATGCTGTCCGCGATGACGTTGACGCCTGGGCAAGGAGTGGACTTCACAGCCTTAGGTCATGACCTTGCCGTGGTAGTCGTGGTCTACTTCGCGGCATCGGTGCTGTCTTGGGTACAGAACTACCTGATGGCGGGTGTCACCCAGCGCACGATGTACCGGCTGCGCACGGAGGTAGATGTCAAGCTCGGCCGACTTCCGCTGAGCTATTTCGATGCCACGTCTCGGGGAGATCTGCTGAGTCGGGTGACAAACGACATCGACAACATCTCGATGACGCTGCAGCAGACACTGACGCAGTTGGTAACCGCAGTGCTGACAGTCGTTGGTGTTTTGTGCATGATGCTTTGGATTAGCTGGCAACTAGCCCTGATCTCGGTCTTGACCGTCCCTGCTTCATTTGGGGTAACGATGCTGATCGCCAAGCGTTCTAAACCACACTTTGTTGACCAGTGGAAATGGACCGGCAAACTCAATGGCCATGTTGAGGAGATGTTCTCCGGACACGAACTCGTACGCGTTTACGGCCATCGCCAGGCCGCCATACGGGAATTTGACGATGCCAATGCGCAAATGGCGGAACATAGCTTTCGCGCACAATTTATTTCCGGGATCATCCAGCCGGCGTTGATGCTCATCTCGAACCTGAATTACGTTGCAATTGCCGTCATCGGTGGGTTACGCGTGGCAAGTGGTTCCATGTCCTTGGGAGATGTCCAGGCCTTTATTCAGTACTCACGTCAGTTCACCATGCCGATCAACCAGATCGCATCGGTGGCGAACTTGCTCCAGTCGGGAGCTGCATCAGCTGAACGGGTGTTCGAGCTCCTGGATGCCGAGGATGAAATCCCGGATCCACTCCATGCCGAGAAACTCAACGACGTCAGTGGTCGAATCAGTTTTGAGAATGTGTCCTTCCGATATCTGCAGGACAAGCCGCTCATCGAGAACTTGAATCTTCAGGTTGTTCCTGGGCAGACGGTGGCGATTGTCGGGCCTACTGGCGCCGGTAAGACGACGTTAGTCAATCTACTGATGCGCTTCTATGAGGTGCAAGAGGGGCGAATTCTCATCGATGGGATCGACTCAACGGCGGCAACACGTGCAGACGTACGCCACTGCTTCGGAATGGTGCTGCAGGACACATGGCTCTTTGAGGGCTCCATCTACGACAACATTGCCTATGGTGCGTACATTGCCACCGCAGCGGATATCGAAGGTGCTGCACGTGCGTCATTTGCCGAACACTTCATTCGCACTCTTCCAGATGGCTTTAGCACCAAATTGACTGAGCTCGGGGAGAACATCTCCGCTGGAGAGCGTCAACTGCTCACGATTGCTCGGGCCTTTCTCGCCAATCCGTCAGTGTTGATCCTGGATGAGGCAACCAGCTCGGTTGATACCCGAACGGAGGTGCTGATCCAAAAGGCCATGGCGGAACTTCGGCGCGGTCGGACGAGTTTCGTGATCGCACACCGGCTCTCCACGATCCGCAATGCGGACGTCATCTTGGTGATGAAATCAGGAACCATCGTTGAGCAGGGCACACATGATGAACTGATCGCGCTGGGCGGTTACTACCGGACCTTGTACCTGAGCCAGTTCGAGGCGAGCCCAGTGGAGAACGCCGACGACTCTGTGTCGTAGTCCGTTCGCGTAGCGTTGTTCGAATGCGGCGAAATCAGAACGGGCGAGTAGCCCGATTGACCGCCGAGACAATCGCCTTGAGCGACGAGGTGGTGATCGAAGAATCGATACCGACCCCCCAAAGGACCTGCCCATTGACCGCGCATTCCAGGTACGACGCTGCCTTCGCGTCACCACCTGCGCTCATGGCGTGCTCGGCGTAATCGAGCACGCGGACATCGATGTCGATTGCTGCTAGGGCATCGCAGAAGGCTGCAATGGGCCCATTGCCCGTGCCGACCAGATCCCGATCCACTCCTGCATCATTGAGCACCACCATGACCGTCGTATCGCCTTCGGCGGGGGAATCCTGCCGAACGGACTTCAGGGCAAAGCGACCCCAGGGCGCCGTGGGATCAGGCAGGTACTCCCCAGAAAAGGCTGACCAGATCTCCTCAGGACTGACTTCTCCACCTTCGGTATCGGTCACTCGCTGAATAACCTGCGAAAACTCGATCTGTAGACGGCGAGGTAACTCCAACTTGTGCTCAGTTCGCATGATGTAGGCCACGCCGCCCTTTCCAGACTGCGAATTCACACGAATGACCGCCTCGTAGGTGCGACCGATGTCCTTGGGATCAATGGGCAGGTAGGGGACAGCCCAGGGGTGATCGTCGATGCTGATACCTCTGGCGTTCGCCTCAGCCTCCATCACGCGTAGGCCCTTGTTGATCGCGTCCTGGTGAGATCCCGAGAATGCCGTGAAGACCAAGTCACCACCGTATGGATGCCGTTCATGGACGGGGATCTGGTTGCAGTACTCCACCGTCCGTCGGATTTCATCGATGTCCCGGAAGTCGATCTGTGGATCGATGCCCTGGCTGAACAAGTTCATGCCTAGGGTCACCAAGCACACATTTCCTGTGCGCTCTCCGTTCCCGAACAAGCACCCCTCGATCCGATCGGCCCCGGCCATATAGCCAAGTTCCGCGGCAGCGACACCAGTCCCGCGGTCATTGTGAGGATGCAGTGAGATCACCAATGAGTCGCGGCGATTCAGGTGACGTCCCATCCACTCGATGGAATCGGCATATACATTTGGCGTGGCCATTTCCACCGTGGCCGGCAAGTTGATGATGACCTTTCGATCCGGTGTCGGTTGCCAAACCTCTGTTACTGCGTCACAGACTTCAGCTGCGAATTCCAACTCTGTGCCCGTGTACGACTCAGGTGAGTATTCGAAGTAAATATCAGTGTCATTCGCTATCTCATCAGCGAATTTCTGACACAGCTGGGCACCGTGCACAGCAATATCCACGATTCCAGCTCGATCGAGACCAAAAACCACACGGCGTTGGAGAGTAGATGTCGAGTTGTACAGGTGCACCACGGCTTGCTGAGATCCCCGAACGGCATCGAACGTACGCTCGATCAAATGCTCGCGAGATTGAGTGAGTACCTGGACCACGACATCGTCGGGGATCAAGTCATCCTCGATCAGCATGCGAACGAAGTCGAAGTCGGTTTGCGACGCTGATGGAAATCCAACCTCG
>Ga0164296_1004935_pt1 | contig 11920 bp, 8 predicted proteins | sample GEODES057metaG_FD_113533 | JGI IMG/M metagenome (GOLD analysis project Ga0164296, IMG submission 113533) | Dystrophic lake water microbial communities from Trout Bog Lake, Wisconsin, USA - GEODES057 metaG | ecosystem: Environmental > Aquatic > Freshwater > Lake | place: USA: Trout Bog Lake...
AGCGTTCACTGCCACGATGTCCACACTGAAGCGCCGCGGCGGTTCCCACTTAGGTGATCACATGGATGGTCGCACGCCCAGTGGTGTCTGCCCTCGCGATGGCGGGGCTATGCGTAGCGCCACTATCGGTGGGCGCACCACGTACTGGTGCTCGGTGCACCAAAAATAAATTTTCGATGAGAGTCCGCGGGGTCGGCAAAAACTAGATGAGAATGGAACTATGCAATCACTAATCCTGCACTACGGCTACCTCGCGCTCTTCCTTGCGGCGGTCCTCACGTCCGCCTGTATTCCTCTTCCTTCGGAGGTGGCGTTTGGTTACGCTGGTGCCCTCTGCACCGTGGCCGTAGGCGGGGCCAAGCACCTCAACATCGTTGACGTGATTCTCGTGGGCACTATTGGATCGCTCGTCGGTTCCGTCATCACCTACGAGGTTGGCCGTTACGCCGGTCGAACAATTGTCGACCGTTGGGGCAAGTGGATCTTGTTGACGCACAAGGACCTCGACCACGCGGAAGCCTGGTTTGCGAAGTACGGCACGATTTCGGTGTTCGTCGGACGCATCGTCCCCGTTATTCGTGCCGTCATTTCACTCCCCGCCGGTCTGGCCGAAATGAAGCGTGCGCCATTCTGGATTCTCTCGACCATCGGTAGTGCCATATGGGTGGCCTTGCTCGCCATCCTCGGGCGTTCGGCCGGTTCGCACTGGCAGCGCGTCTCGCACGACTTCCACACGCTGCAGACCCCCATCATTATCGTCTGCGTCTTGGCTATCGCCGCCTTCTTCTGGTCGCGCATCCGTTCCGTGCGTCGTCACGGCGGGTCGCGTGGCAAGCACGCCGCGTAGTTCGACTGTGGCCTGAGTGGTCGACGCCGCGGAGTCAACGAACCAGCAGTACTTGCTCGCCAACGCGGACGCGGCGGCGGGGGAGCGACTCGACGCGTTGTCGGCGCTGTTCAATCCAACGACCTTTCAGCACATGCGCAATCTGGGGATTAGGCCCGGCTGGCGGGTCTGGGAAGTTGGCGCGGGTAACCGCAGTATCCCGTCATGGCTCGCGCAGGAAGCGGGGGCGGAGGTGCTCGCTACCGACATCGACACCCGCCTGCTGGGCGAAAGCGATGACGACATCGAGGTACGGGTCCACGACATCGCAGTGGACGACGCCGACGAAGAACAGTTCGATTTTGTTCACGCTCGCCTCGTCTTGGTGCACGTCACAGACCGGGACCGGGCACTCGACACGATGATCCGTTCGCTCAAGCCCGGTGGCTGGCTACTTGTTGAGGACGCCGATCCGCAGTTGCAACCGTTGACGTGTTTGGACGAGCGCGGGCCTCGCGAGGTGTTGGCCAATCGACTTAAGCGCCAGTTCCGTACCTTGCTAGCCGCTCGAGGCGTGGACCTCGCCTTCGGTCGGACGCTGCCCTCCCGACTGCGGGCTGCTGGACTCACGAACGTGGGTGCCGACGCCTACTTTCCTCTCGGTGGTCCGTTATGCGCTGCTCTGGAGTTGCAGACGCTCGAACAAATTGCCTCGCGACTGCTCGACGCCGGGCTTGCGACAGCCGACGAGATTGCGGCCCACCGTGACGCCATCGAAAGTGGCGAGCTGGACTTTACGGTCAGCCCACTTATCAGCGCCTGGGGCCAACGGCCGGCGGCGAATTAACGCTGCAAGCTCTTCAGCACGCGAGCGGCGTGCCCATCGGTCTTGACGCCGTACCAGGCCTGTTCGATGGTGCCGTCGGGGCCAATCACGAAGGTGGAGCGAATGACGCCAATGATGGTTTTGCCGTAGTTGAGTTTCTCGCCGTAAGCCCCGTAAGCCGCCATGGTGGTGTGCGAGGGGTCGCTAACGAGGTCAAAGCGCAGGCCGTACTTTTCGCGGAATGCCTGGTGGGAGTCCTGGTCGTCGGGGGAGACCCCAATGACCTGCACATTGAGCGCAGCAAACTGGGCGAGTTCGTCATTGAACTGGCAGGCCTCACGAGTGCAACCGGGGGTGTCATCGGCCGGGTAGAAGTAGAGCACGTAGCGTTGGCCCGCTAGCGAGGCCGACGTGAGTTCGCTGCCGTCGTGGCGGGTGAGGGAAAAGGCGGGGGCGTGGTCACCGATCGCGAGGCGGGGCATGGTTCTCCTTGAATCAATATGCCAGACAGTCACAAGTACCGTCCTAGACTAGAGGGGAAGCCCGAGATAAGGGCTTGGGCCCACACTCCTTCCTTTCGCGGTTCCGGGTCCAACCGAGAAACGAACCACGCCCGTGACCAGTATTCCTGTGCCGGCGGCTGAACCCGCCGACTCCTACGACGCCCAAAAAACTTTCGCCGAATTGGGGGTTGCCCCCGAACTCGTGGCCGCGCTTTCCAAGCAGGGCATCATCAACGCCTTCCCGATTCAGGCCATGACTATTCACGACGCCCTCGCCGGTCGCGACGTCTGCGGCAAAGCCAAGACGGGATCGGGCAAGACCCTCGGTTTCGGCTTGCCCCTGCTGCAGCGCGTTGCCGCCGACACCGCCTACGTCGCGCCGAAGGACGGCCCCGCCCGCCCTCGCGGTCTGGTCTTGCTGCCGACGCGCGAACTGGCCGTCCAGGTGCACGAAGTGCTCGAACCGCTGGGGGCCGCCCTCGGTCTGCACGTCAACGCCGTCTACGGTGGCGCCGACATTGAGAAGCAGGTCAAGTCACTGCGCAAGGGGTGCGACGTCATCATCGCTACCCCGGGTCGCTTGATCGACCTAGGCGACCGCGGCGAACTCAACGTCGAGGGTCTCGACGTGTTGGTGCTCGACGAAGCTGACCGCATGGCCGACATGGGCTTCATGCCCCAGGTCGAGTGGGTCCTTCGCCGCATTGCCGAACGCCCCCACCAGACGCTGCTCTTCTCGGCCACGTTGGACGGTGCCATTGACCGACTCGTCAAGCGCTACCTGACCGACCCCGTTTTCCACGAGGTGGCCAGCGACTCCCAGACGGTGTCGCTCATGGTGCACCACTTCCTCACGGTTCACCAGATGGACCGTATCAAGGTGACGGCCGTCATCTGCAAGTCCTTCGAGAAGACCATTATCTTCTGCCGGACCAAGCGCGGCGCCGACCGCCTGGTGGAGCAGCTGGAAAAAGAGGGCGTGCGCGCCGCCGCCATTCACGGCGACCTTCGTCAGAGCCAGCGTGAAAAGGCCTTGGCCGACTTCGGGGCCGACAAGTTGCCCGTCCTCGTGGCGACCGATGTCGCCGCTCGAGGCCTCCACATTGATGGTGTGGACTGCGTCATTCACTTTGACCCGCCAGAAGACCACAAGGCCTACCTGCACCGCTCGGGCCGCACGGCGCGAGCCGGCTCGACGGGTGTCGTTGTTTCGTTGCTGCTCTGGAACCAGACCATCGAAGCCGAAATCATCATGAAGCGCATCGCCCTGAAGCGTCCGATTGTGGAAGTGTTCTCGAACAACCCGCACCTGAAGGACTTGGCGAACTGGGACCCCACGGAGGAACAGCAGTGACCGAACGGACGATTTTCACGCCCGACGAATCTATTAAGCGGGCCCTCGTGGTCGTCGCTCACCCGGACGACATTGACTTCGGTTCCGCCGGCACCGTCGCTCGGTTGACCCAGGCCGGCGTCGAGGTTTCCTACTGTCTCGTGACCTCGGGTGACGCCGGCGGTGACGCCTCGACCCACTCGAAGGAAGAGCGCGCCATGAATCGTGAGCGCGAGCAGCGTGCGGCCGCCCTCGTCGTGGGCGTCACGGACCTGACGTTCCTCGGGTGGCCCGACGGCCTCGTCGAACCAACGTTGGAACTGCGCAAGGCCATCACCAAGGTGATTCGCCTGAAGAAGCCTGACCTCGTTATTACCCAGAACCCTGAGCGAAACTGGGAGCGTATCTACGGTTCGCACCCTGACCACATGGCCGCCGGGGAAGCCACTGTTCGCGCCGTCTACCCCGACGCCCGCAATCCGCACTTCTTTCCCGAGCTGGTCGCCGAAGGGTATGAGCCGCACACGGTGCCGCAAGTCTGGATCAACGTGACCGACCCGACGCTCGTTGTGGACATCACGGACACCTTCGACACCAAGCTCGCGGCACTTAAGTGCCACGAAAGTCAGGTGTCGCACCGCGAGGATCTCGAAGAGATGCTCCGCCACTGGGCGTCGACCAACGCTGAGGCCTGGGGTCTCGAATCGGGTCGCCTGGCCGAAGGGTTCCGCGTCGTCAATACGGCGTGACCAACGAGTTCTAGGCTGGCGCTAATGAGCACAGCATCGTGGCGAGAGCGCGTTGAACACACGCCCATAGGCGCGCGCGTCGCGGCACACGGTTGGCGAGAACTCTTCCTCGGCGTCACGAGAGCGAACGCGGCCAGTCAGATTGTGGCTGGCATCACGGTCTTAGCAATTGCCGTCCCTGAACAGCTCGCCACCGCTGATTTGGCTGGGGTGCCAGCCTTCGGCGCGCTCCTGGCCTTTATGGTCGCCTCTCTGGTCTACGCCCTCGTCGGATCGAACCCGATTTTGTCGGTGGGGGCGGACTCCACGATCGCTCCGCTCTTCGCCGTGGCCCTCGGCCGACTGGCCCTGCCGCAAACGTCGCAGTACTTCACGTTGGTCGCCACGACGGCGGTAATCACGGGGATTGCGCTCGTCGTTATTGGCGTCGCCAAGCTGGGCTGGATTGCCGACTTCCTCTCCCTTCCGCTCGTCACCGGCTTCCTCGCGGGCATCGGGGTGACGATCGTTGTTCACCAGTTGCCCCACGCCTTCGGTCTCGCCGGTGGCGGCGTCAGCGTGGCCTCGCGAATTCACGCCCTCTGGGGGGAGTTGCCACATCTCAACGTTGCCTCGGTGGTGCTCGCCGGAGCGACGTTCGCGCTACTCATGGTTGGCGAACGTATTAGCGCGAAGTTGCCCTGGGCGCTCCTCACCGTGGTCACCGGCGCAGCCGTCACGGCCGCCGCTCACCTGACTCGACACGGTGTCGTTGTTCTAGGCACGGTAACGGCGCAGGCCCCGCACTGGCGCCTGTCGTGGCTGACCCTGCACCAATGGTCGGCCATCATTACGACCTCGCTGACGCTCGTCATTGTGATTATGAGTCAGTCGGCCGCCACCGCCCGCTCGAGCGCCGACGAGTTGGGCGTTGCGGACAATATTTCCCAGGACTTCTTGGCCATTGGCGTGGCCAATATTGCGGCTGGTTTCGCCGGCACTATCCCCGTGAACGCCAGCCCCGCCCGGACCACGGTTTCTCGTCTCGCGGGTGGTCGCACCAAGCTCGTGCTGGTCGTGGCGAGCGTGGGGGCCATTGTCTTGTCACCCGCGGTCTCGATTGCTCGGTTTATTCCGTTGGCGGTGCTCGCCGGCATTCTGTTCTTTGTCGCGGCCCGCCTAGTGGCGTTCCGTCAGCTCCACGCAATTTGGCGCGTCAGTCGCGTCGAGGCCGGACTGAGTGTTATCGCCACGCTCGGTGTCGTCTTCCTGGGGGTCGAGGTGGGTCTCGCCATTGCGGTGGGCCTCGCCGTTGTGACCCAGACGTGGCGATCGGCCCACCCCCACATGACCGAACTAGGGCGCCGTCAGGGCACAACGAGTTGGGAGCGGTTCGACGCCAAGAATGTCACGCACGTCGACCACTTGCTCGTGCTGCTCTTTGACCGGGAGCTCTTCTTCGCCAATAGCGGTATCTTCCGCCGCAACCTCCACGAGGCGTTGCAGCGTCACCCGAAAACTCGTCACGTCATCATCGACGCCGCGGCGATCAGCGACCTCGACTTCACCGCTTTGACCATGCTCGAACAGGTCGTCGCCGACTTGCTGCGCGACAAGATCTCCGTCTCCATGGCCCGCGTCAGCCCTGTTGTTGCCGACGTTCTCGCACGAGCGGCGCAACCGGCCCTGCGGGAAATCAAGGTGTACGACACCGTTGATGTCGCGGCCCAGCACGCGTTAAAGCACCTCTAGGCAGAAACAACAATGCCCCCGTCGCCCGAAGGCGACGGGGGCATTGTTGACTGACTTAGGAACGTGCGAGCTGACGCAGCACGAAGTTGAGAACGCCGCCGTGGCGGTAGTACTCGGCCTCGGTCGGCGTGTCGATGCGCAGACGGACCGCGAACGTCACGGTCTCGCCGTTGCTGCGCGTGGCGGCAACGGTCACCTGGGGAACGGTCTCACCACGGTTCAGCGGCTCGAGGCCACTGATGGCGAAGACTTCGGTGCCGTCAAGGTTGTAGGTCGCGGCCGACTCGCCGGCGAGGAACTGCAGCGGCAAGACGCCCATACCAACGAGGTTGGAGCGGTGAATGCGCTCGAAGCTCTCGACCAGTACGGCCTTGACGCCCAGCAACTTAGTGCCCTTGGCGGCCCAGTCACGGCTCGAACCCGAGCCGTATTCCTTGCCACCCAGGATCATGAGCGGGGTGCCCTCGGCCTGGTAGTCACGCGACGCCTCAAAGATCGAGGTCTCGGTGCCTTCGGGGAACTTGATGGTCACGCCACCTTCGGTGCCCGGAGCCAGCTGATTGCGGAGGCGGATGTTGGCGAAGGTGCCACGCACCATAACCTCGTCATTACCGCGGCGAGTGCCGTAGCTGTTGAAGTCGGTCTGGGCCACACCCTTTTCAGTGAGGTACTTACCGGCCGGCACCGACGCACGGATGTTGCCGGCGGGCGAGATGTGGTCGGTGGTGACGGAGTCGCCCAACTTGGCCAGCACGCGAGCACCGCTGATGTCGCTGACGACGCCGGGCTCCATGGTGAGACCGTCGAAGTAGGGCGGCAACTTGACGTAGGTCGAGTTCGAGTCCCAGGCGTAGGTCACGGCGTTAGTCGACGGCACGTTCTGCCAGCGCTCGTCACCGCTGAAGGCGGCGGCGTAGCGCTCTTCGAACATCTCCGGCGTCAGCGAGGCACGGACGGCCTCGGCCACTTCGGCGTCGGTCGGCCAGAGGTCGCGCAGGTACACGGGGTTGCCGTCACGGTCCTCACCCAGCGCTTCGCTGGACAGGTCGATGTCGATGGTGCCGGCGAGGGCGTAGGCGACAACGAGTGGTGGCGAGGCCAGGTAGTTCTGCTTGACGTCGGGGTGAATGCGACCCTCGAAGTTGCGGTTACCCGAGAGCACGGAGACAACCGAAAGGTCGTGCTCGTTGACGGCTTCGGAAACGCCGTCGAGCAGGGGACCGGTGTTGCCGATGCAGGTGGTGCAGCCGTAGCCGGCGAGGTAGAAGCCGAGGTCGTCGAGGGCGTCAACGAGGTTGGCGCGTTCGAGGTAGTCCATAACGACGCGCGAACCCGGGGCCAGCGACGTCTTCACCCACGGCTTGGTGACCATGCCGCGCTCAACGGCGGCCTTGGCCACGAGGCCGGCGGCCACGAGGACCGACGGGTTCGACGTGTTGGTGCAGGAGGTGATGGCGGCGACCGTTACGGCGCCGTCACGCAGCGACTCGGCGGCGTCGAAACCGTGCACTTCCTTAGGCTCACGACCGAGCGCCGTGCGGAAAGCCCCGCGAGCGCCCGACAGTGAGACGCGGTCCTGGGGACGCTTCGGTCCGGCGAGCGAGGGCTCGACGGTCGAGAGGTCCAGTTCGACATACTCCGAGTAGATCGGTTCGACGGCGTTGGCGTCGTGCCAGAGACCCTGCGCCTTGGCGTAGGTCTCGACAAGGGCCAGCTGCTCGGCCGGGCGACCGGTGAAGGCCAGGTAGTCAATGGTGACCTGGTCAATCGGGAAGATGGCGCAGGTCGCACCGTATTCGGGCGACATGTTGCCGATGGTGGCACGGGTTTCGAGCGAGAGCGAGGTGATGCCGGGGCCGAAGGCCTCGACGAACTTGCCGACCACGCCCTGCTTACGCAGGAGTTCGGTAATCGTCAACACGACGTCAGTTGCGGTGACGCCTTCGCGCGGAGCGCCCGAGAGACGCAGACCAACGACGGGCGGGATGAGCATTGAGGTGGGCTGACCGAGCATGCCAGCTTCGGCTTCGATGCCGCCCACGCCCCAGCCCAGTACGCCCAGACCATTGATCATCGTGGTGTGGGAGTCGGTGCCGACCACGGTGTCGAGGTAGGCGAGACCGTTGTTCTCAAAGACCACGCGGGCCAGGTGCTCCAGGTTGACCTGGTGGCAGATACCCATGCCCGGCGGGACGACGCGGAACTGCTCGAGGGAGTTCTGGGCCCACTTGAGGAAGGTGTAGCGCTCGATGTTGCGCTCGTACTCGATGGCCACGTTCTCCTCGTAGCTGCGGGGCGTGCCCGTGTGCTCGAGGATGACGGAGTGGTCAATCACGAGTTCGACCGGCACGAGGGGGTTGATCTTGGCGGGGTCGCCACCGAGGGCGATGATGGCGTCGCGCATCGAGGCCAAGTCGACCACCGCCGGCACGCCGGTGAGGTCCTGCATCAACACGCGAGCCGGCGTGAAGGCAATCTCGCGAGCGTCATCTCCCGCAGCCTCGCCGTGACGGTCGGGCGTCTGCGTCCAACGGGCCAGCGCCTCGATGTCGGCGGCACGGACCTTCACGCCGTCTTCGTTTCGCAACAGGTTCTCGAGCAGCACCTTGATGGAGTAGGGAAGGTGGGCAATGTCGAACTGGGCCAGTCCGTCGGCCGCGAGCGAGAAGTACTGCAGTTCTCGTCCGTTGACCTGCAGCGTCGCCAGGGCGTTGAAGGAATTTGGGGAGGTGGTCATACCTCCTATTCTGCCCTGTTTTTCTCCTCCGATGTCGGGTCGAACGGGGATAACGACCATCACGTGGGAGACTGGTGGGGTGAGTTCAACCTACGAAATCCTCTTTGACCGTCTCCAGCCGGCGTTCGACGCCCTGGTTCCCGGCGCTGATCCCGTGCTTCGGGTGTCAGATCGCAGTGATTATCAGGTAAATGGCGTGATGGCGGTAGCGAAATCACTGGGCGAGAATCCCCGTGCCGTGGCCGACCGGGTGGTCGCCTCCTTGGATATGGCCGATCTGGCCACCATTGAGGTTGCCGGTCCGGGGTTCTTGAATCTCACCCTCTCGACAGATTTTCTGAGCCGCCAGTTATCTGGCCTGCTGGCCGACCCCCGTCTGGGCGTGTCGTTGGTGACGGGACGGACCGCGGTCATCGACTACTCCGCTCCGAACGTGGCTAAGGAAATGCACGTTGGCCACCTTCGCTCGACGGTTATTGGTGACGCCCTCGCACGCCTGTATCGCTTCAAGGGTTACACCGTTATTGCTCGCAACCACGTTGGTGACTGGGGCACGCCCTTCGGCATGCTGATTGAACACCTGCTGGACCTGGGTGAGGACGAGGCCATTGCCTCCCTGGGCATCGGCGACCTCAATGGCTTCTACAAAGCCGCGCGAGAGAAGTTTGACGCCGATGACGCCTTTAAGGAGCGCAGCCGTCTGCGCGTAGTGGCCCTGCAAAGTGGCGACCCCGAGACGCGTCGGCTGTGGCAAATTCTAGTGAACGAGTCAGTGCGGTACTTCACCGAGGTCTACCAGGCCCTCGACGTGACCTTGACCCCGCAAGACGTGGTGGGGGAGTCCTTCTACAACCCCATGCTGCCCGACGTTGTCCGCGACCTCGATGCGGCCGGCCTGTTGGTCGAGAGTGACGGTGCGCTCTGCGTCTTCCCCGACGGCTTTACGACCCGCGACGGTGAACCGTTGCCGGTGATTGTGCAAAAGCGCGACGAAGGCTTCGGTTACGCCGCCACCGACTTGGCGGCCGTTCGTGACCGCATTGGCAACCTCGGTGGCACCGACCTGCTCTACGTGGTGGGCGCTCCGCAGGCCCAGCACTTCGCCATGGTCTGGGCCGTCGCCCGCGCGGCCGGCTGGATCCCCGACTCGGTTCGTATTGAACACATTGCCTTCGGTAGCGTGCTCGGCCCCGACCGCAAGGTCTTCAAGTCCCGTAGCGGCGAGACCGTCAAGCTCATCAGTCTGCTCAACGAGGCCATCGACAAGGCCGACGCCGCACTGGTCGAACGCAGCCCCGAGCTGGCCGCCGACGAGCGCCGCGCGCTCGCGACACAGATTGGTCGGGCCGCGATTAAGTACGCCGACCTCTCGTCGGATCGCCAACGCGACTACGTCTTCGACCTCGAACGGATGGTGGCCTTCGAAGGTGACACCGGCCCGTACCTGCAGTACGCCTACGCTCGCCTGCGCTCCATCTTCCGCCGCCTCGGTTCGCCGTGGTCGGCGGATGGCGTCAGCTTCGCGCTGGCCGCCCCGGCCGAGCGCAATTTGGCCCTCGGCCTCCTGGCGTTCCCCGAAGCCGTTGATGGTGCGATTGCGACGTGCCAGCCGCATCGCCTCACCGGTTACCTCTTCGACCTCGCGCAGCGCTTCACGTCGTTTTATGAGGCCTGCCCGGTCTTGAACGCGGAGGAGCCAACGCGTCAGGAGCGCTTGGCGTTGTGCGAGCTCACCGCCCGCACGTTGCACGTCGGACTCGGTCTCTTAGGTATCGAGACGCCCGAACAAATGTAGAAGGCGCTTGAGTAAGTATACCCCTGGGGGTATACTTACTCAATGCCTGCTTCCGAAGAGTTTCTTTACGTTCCCGTCGCCGAGCGACTCATCCCCTTTCGCCCCGGCCCCCTAGGGCGCATGGGTATGTGGTCTGTGGCGCATCGTCGCGTGGTCTTCAGCGCGTGGCTGGTCATAGTCCTCGTACTGGGCGTGTTCGCACCCAAAGTTGAAACAGCGCTGAGCGGCGCCGGTTGGCAAGCGGATGGCTCGCAGTCGGTTGCGGTGCGAACCATCACCCAGCAGTATTTTCACGGTGCGTCGTCATCAGCAATTGAAGTTATTGTCCACGACGCGAACGGCCTTAATTCACCAGCGGTGGAGCAAAAGTACGTCGCCATTGAGCGTCTCTTGCTCGCCGACGCGAGAATCGCCACCGTGATTGCGCCAACGCCAGGCGTCACGATTAGTCGCGATAGCACAACGGCAATCTTTATCGGCGGCGCCGCAACGGGCACGAACGGCATGGTTCGAGCAGCTGATGCATTACAGGGTCCGCTGCGGGCACTCAGCACCCCGCAGATCTCGATTGTGGCCACCGGATCGTCGGTCCTTTGGGCCGACTTCAACGCGGCCAATCACGACGCCATGATGAAGTCAGAAATGCTCTCGTGGCCCGTAACCCTTCTCATTCTGGTGCTGGCCTTTGGCTCACTCGTGGCGGCGGGGCTTCCACTGCTGCTGACCATTGTCGGACTGGCCAGCGCAGCTGGCATGCTGGCGCTTTTAACCAAGCTTTCGCCGATTTCAGTGTGGGCCATGAACTTCGCCATGATGTTCGCGCTGGCCCTCGGTATTGACTACGCGTTGTTTATCGTGGTTCGCTTCCGTGGCGCCCACTTTGGGCGCAATCGCGACATCGGCCATTCAGTGGGCGAGACTATGGACTCGGCGGGCAAGGCCGTTCTCTTCTCCGGTCTAACCGTTCTGGTGTCACTCTCCAGCGTCATGGTGGTGCCCTCCCCGGCCTTTAAGTCGATGGCTGGCGGCATCATGATTGCGGTGACGTTCGTCCTGGCCGCGACATTGACCTTGCTCCCGGCGGTCCTTGGGGCCCTCGACCACCGCGTTGACTCGCTGGCCCTTCCCTGGGTGCGTGCGGGAGAGCACCGTTCCATTCGCTTCGCTCGCTGGGGTGAACTGCTGTGGCGCCGCCCCTTTCTTTTTGGTGGCGCGGCGCTGGTCCTATTGGCCAGTCTTGCCTGGCCACTGATCGGCCTCAAGGTAGCGATGCCGTCAATCAAAGTCGTCCCCGCCGCGTCGTCGGCCCGCACTGGCTACGACGAGGTGCAGAAGGCCTTTGGCGTTGGGGCGCCGGGTCTGCTGCAGATCATCGTCCCCGCTAAGGCCGTGCCCGCGGCCACGACGGTATTGCGGCGCG
>Ga0164296_1004936_pt1 | contig 11919 bp, 10 predicted proteins | sample GEODES057metaG_FD_113533 | JGI IMG/M metagenome (GOLD analysis project Ga0164296, IMG submission 113533) | Dystrophic lake water microbial communities from Trout Bog Lake, Wisconsin, USA - GEODES057 metaG | ecosystem: Environmental > Aquatic > Freshwater > Lake | place: USA: Trout Bog Lake...
CCGCCTGGAGGGCCCCCCGCCGTGACGCGCGCCCCCCTGGGGATCGGGCTCGCGGCCCTCGCGCTCCTTTCGCCGCCGGCGGCGCGCGCGGCGGACGCCGCCGACGCGGGCGCGGAGGAGCCGCTCCGCCTCGAGCCGGTCTTCGTCGAGGCGGCGAGCGCGAACCCCTGGGAATACTTCAGGGCCTCGGGCTTTGAGGTCATCTCGCACTGCCCGGACGACTTCAACCGGGCCTACGCCCGCGCCCTCGACCGCGCCGTCGCGGCGAGGCTCGCGGTCCTGCCCGCCGACCTCTGGGGGGAATTGGCGACGCCGATGAAGATCGTCCTCTACAACCGCGAGAACGCCGAGGGCGCCGGCTTCAGCCGCGCGAGGCCGATCGACCTGAGCTGGCTCTCCGGGGACGAGGGGGCGCGCCAGGGGCCGTACTCCGTCGTGAAGAGCTACCCGGCCGTGGTCGGCGACGGCGACACCTTCATCAGCTGCGGCAACTACCGGGGGCTCCTCGCCGACACGCGGGACTTCTCCGTGGACCCGGACAGCGAGGTGCTCCTCCGGAGCCGCGCCCCGCAGCTGCCCGCGTGGTTCGTGGCCGGGCTCGTGGGGCCCTCCGGGCTCCTCGCCGACCGCGTGATCGAGTCCCGGGGCCCCGGGCCCGACACGCTCGTCCTGCCCGCGGTCGTCTGGGTCTCGAGGGCCGAGACCCAGGCCCTCCTGAAGGACCCGAAGCGCCCGCGGTCGGTGCCCCCGCTCCGGGCCTTCTTCGCCGACGGCGCCGCCGCCCGGGACCCCGACGGGTGGAACGCCGAGGCGGCCTTCCTCGTCCGTTGGGGCCTCTTCGGCGGGGGTCCGGACCGCCGGGACGCCTTCCTCGCCTTCGTGCGCGCCGCGTGCTCCGAGCCCCCGACGGAGGCGCTCTTCCGGCGGTTCCTCGCGGAGGACTTTGCCGGGGCCGAGGCGAGCCTGCGCGACTACGTGGGGGTGGCGATCGCGGGGCCCGTCCGCGTGGCGCTCCCCCCCGCCCCGGGGAAGGACCCGGAGATCCGCGAGGCGTCGCAGGCCGAGGTGGCGCGCATCGTCGGCGACTGGGGCCGGATGGAGGGCCGCTCGGTCGGCCTCCAGAACGCGGACTTCCAGCGCGAGTGCCTGGAGCAGGCCGACAGGCTCTTCGAGCGGGTCTACCTCCGGAAGACGAGCAGCCCGGACTTCCTCGCGGCCTTCGGCCTTTACGAGCTCCAGGCCGGGGACGCGGGGCGGGCCCGCGAGGCGCTCTCGGACGCGACCGGGGCCGGCGTCGTCCGGCCGAGGGCCTACGTCGAGTACGCGCGGCTCCTGCTGGCCGACGCGCTCCCGTTCGCCGAGCAGGGCGTGGGGGACCTGTCCGAGAAGGACTACGGGGAGATCCTGCACCTGCTGAGGGTCGCCCGCCGCCAGATGCCGTCGCTCCTTGCGACCTACCAGGTCCTGGCCCACGCGATGGAGCACGCGCCGGCGAGACCGGGGCGCGACGACATGGAGGCCCTCGACCAAGCCGTCCGGCTCTTCCCGAGGGACGCGCACCTGGCCTACAAGGTGGCGACGCTCTACCGGAGGTTTGGATACCCGGAGGACGCGGCGCGGGTCATCGCCCGGTCGCTGCCGCTGGCGGAGACGGACGAGGCGCGGGCGCTCCTGTCCTCGTTCGGGTCCGGGGGGCGCTAGGCAATCGGCTTGTCGGCGCGCCGCCAACCCTGTCACTGTCGGCGCATCGACCCCGGGAACGCCGCGGAACCCCCCCGGCCCCGGATCTCCCGACCCCCATGACCCTCCCGCGCACGCTTCTCCTGGCCGCAGCCGGCCTCCTCCTCCTCCTCTCGCCTGCGGCACTCCCGGCCGCGGCCGCCCCGGCCGCCGCGCCGGACACCATGGCGTGGTTCCGTGACGCCAAGCTCGGGATCTTCCTGCACTGGGGCGTCTACTCCGAGGGCCTCGGCAGCGAGTCGTGGGCCTTCCACGACGGGAAGACGACCTACGAGGCCTACATGGCCCAGGCAAAGACGTTCACGGCGAGCAACTACCACCCGGAGGAGTGGGCCCGGCTCTTCTCGGAGGCGGGCGCCCGCTATGCCGTCCTCACGAGCAAGCACCACGACGGCTTCGCGCTCTGGGACACCAAGCTCTCCAAGCTCAATGCCAAGGACGCGTCCCCGGCGGGGCGCGACCTGATCGGGCCCTACTGCGAGGCGCTCCACAAGGAGGGCCTCAAGGTGGGGCTCTACTTCTCCAATCTCGATTGGTCGCACCCGGACTACGCGAGCGTCCTGCCGACCGGGGCGGACCCGGCCGACCCCCAGTTCAGGAACCGCTTCGGCTATCCCCAGGGAAAGCAGGACCCCGAGGCGTGGACGCGCTTCCTCGCCTTCCACCGCGGGCAGCTCAAGGAGCTCGAGACGCGGTTCAGGCCGGACCTCATCTGGTTTGACGGGGACTGGGAGCGGACCGACGAGCAGTGGGGGTTCAGGGAGCTGCGCGAGCAGCTCCGGCAGTGGAACCCGACGGGCATCGTGAACGGCAGGATCGGCAAGTACGGCGACTACCTGACCCCGGAGCAGTACATCCCGCTTGTCCCGCCTCCCTCGGTCTGGGAGCTGTGCGCCACCGTCAATGACTCCTGGGGCTTCCAGAGGCAGGACCACAACTTCAAGAGCGTGCGCCAGGTCGTCAGGATGCTCGCCGAGTGCGCGGGGATGGGCGGCAACCTCCTGCTCGACGTCGGCCCACGGAGCGACGGGACGATCCCGGAGGAGGACGTCCGGGTGCTCCGGGGCCTCGGGCGCTGGACGCACAAGCACGCCGAGGCCCTCTACGGCACGGTCGCGGGGCTGCCGGCGGGCTACTTCTACGGGGCGACGACGCTCAACAAGGCGCGCGACACCGTCTACCTCTTCTGCTTCGACCGGCCGAACGGGCAGGTCGCCCTGAAGGGCATCCGCAACGACGTGCTCCGCGTGAGCGTGGTCGGCGGCCCTGAGCTCGCCTCCCGAAAGATCGGCGGAGCGGAGTGGGTGAGGATGCCCGGGGTCCTCTGGATCGACGTGCCGGAGGCGGCGCTCGACCCCGACGCCACGGTGATCAAGGTGGAGCTCAAGGGCCCGCTCGACCTGGCGACCGAGCCGCAGAGGAAGCCCTAGCCTATCCCGATCGAGGGCGAGATGTCCTCGATGTGGGCCCGGCTCCTCCGGGCGTGGGCGTACCAGCGCCTGGACCTCCAGCGGCGCTGCATGAGGAGGCCGCGCAGCCACTCGTCAGTCGTCATCGCGATCCAGACGCCCGGCAGGCCCCAGCCGAGCCTAAGGCCCAGGAACCAGGCGAGCGGCACCCAGACGAGCCACATCGAGAGCACCGCCATCTGGATCGGGAACCCGACGTCCCCGGTGGCCCGGAGCGAGCTGATGACCACCACGTTGAAGACCCGCCCGGGCTCGAGCGCCACGCTGAGCCAGAGCAGGAGGGCGCCACCGGAGACGATCGCCGCGTCGTGCGTGAACTGCCCGAGGATCAGGGGACCGGCGACCGCAAGGACCAGCATGACGCCGGTCGCCAGCATGAGCCCCGTCCTCAGGCTCGCGAGCAGCCGGTGGTAGGCCTCCTCGAGGAGCCCGGCCCCCACGAGGTGGCCGATGATGATCTCGGTCCCGAGGCCTATCGAGAAGCTGAAGATCATCGCCATCCGCTGGACCTGGAGCGTGTAGGACTGGACAGCCAGGCTCCTGTCGCCCATCCGCGCGACGAAGGTGGTGACCAGCATGAACGCCGTCCAGTAGGTCATCTGCTCCCCGGCCGCCGGGAGGCCAATGTGGAGGATCCGCCTAACCTTCCCCCCACTGCACCGAGACGAAGTCGAGCGCCCTGAGGCGCAGGTGGATCCGGTAGTCGAGCAGGATCCAGAGGGCGACGCAGGCCGCCGCCCGGCTCACGATCCCGGAGATCGCCACGCCGAGCACCCCGAGGGGCGGGCAGCCGAGGAGGCCGAAGAGGGTGATCGAGTTGCCGATCACGTTCAGGACGTTCTGGCCGAGGGTGACGAGCATCGCGTCCCGCGTGTGGTGGTGGGCCCGGAGGACCGCCGCGATCGAGATGTTCATGGACTCCATGAAGAGCGTCCCGCCCATCAGGGTCAGGAACGGGAGCGCGTAGTCCATGAGGCTCGCCGGCAGCTGCATCAGGTGGAGCATCGGGAGCGCCAGGAAGTACACGGCCGCGCTGAACGCAGCGCCGAGCCAGGTGTTCACCGCGATCGCGTTCGCGGCGATCGAGTCGGCGCCGGCGCGGTCCCTGGCGCCCAGGTGGTGGGTGATCACGACGCTCGTCCCGATCCCGATGAAGTTGAAGGCGACCAGGAAGAAGATCACCACCTGGTTGGCGACCCCGAGCGCCGCCACGGCCCCGTCCGAGACGTGGCTCACCATGAAGGTGTCCACGGTGCCGATCAGCATGCGCAGGATCTGCTCGACGAAGATCGGCCACGCGATCGCGAGGAGGCCCTTCGTGGAGCTGGAGACGGGTGACATGGCTAAGGAAAGGGTGCATAGGCTCCGGAATGGGCCCCGATGTCAACCGGAGTCCGGGGGGCGCCCCCCGGGGCTCGCGCGGGGCCCGAAAGCTGCTTAACAGGGACCCCATGAACCGAACCGCGACCCTCCTCTGCCTCGTCCTCCTTGCGGCCGGCCTCGCCCGGGGGGCCGAGCCCGCAGCCCCCTTGAAGGTGAGGGTCGTCGTCGTCGCGATGTTCGAGGCCGGGGAGGACACCGGCGACGTGCCCGGGGAGTTCCAGTACTGGGTCGAGCGCGAGAAGCTCGACCGCGTCTGGGACTTCCCGCAGGGGGAGCGCCACCTGCGGACGAACGCAGACGGCACGGTCCTCGGGGTGGTCACCGGGGTCGGCACGATCCACAGCGCGGCCACGATCATGGCGCTCGGTCTCGACCCCCGCTTCGACCTCTCGCGCGCCTACTGGGTCGTCGCCGGGATCGCCGGTGCCAACCCCGACGTCATGTCGCTCGGCTCGGCGGCCTGGGCCGAGTGGGTCGTGGACGGCGACCTGGGGCACGAGATCGACGCCCGGGAGATGCCCGCGGGCTGGGCGACCGGGCACGTGCCGCTCCGCAAGAAGTCCCCCTACGAGGCCCCGGCCGCCCCTCCCGAGGGGCAGGTCTTCCACCTGGACCCGGCGCTCGTCGACTGGGCCTACCGCCTGACGAAGGACACGGTGCTGCCCGACAGCGAGCCCCTGGCGCGCCACCGCGCGCTCTACGCGGGCTACCCGAACGCCCAGAGGCCGCCCTTCGTGCTGAAGGGCGACAACCTGGCCTCCATGAACTACTGGCACGGGAAGCTCATGAACGACTGGGCCGAGCGCTGGGTGAAGTACTACACGGCTGGCGCCGGCACCTACGCGACGAGCGCGATGGAGGACACGGGCACGCTCCAGAGCATCACCTGGCTTGCGCGCGCGGGCCGGGCCGACGCCGCGAGGGTCCTCGTGCTCAGGACCTCGTCGAACTTCGACATGCAGTGGCCGGGGGCCACGGCCTCCGAGAGCCTCTCCGGGGAGAGCCTGTCCAAGGGCTACTCGGCCTACCTGCCGTCGCTCGAGGCGGCGTACCGGGTCGGCAGCAGGGTCGTGCACGAGCTCGCGGGCGGCTGGGCCGCCTACGAGAAGGCGCCGCCCCGCTAGGGGCGGCCCCAAGGGGTTACTTCAGGAGCATGTCCTTCACCGTCTTGCCGGCGGGGATCATGGGAAGCACGTGCTCGGTGTAGGGGACCACGACGTCCAGGACGAACGGGCCGTCGCAGTCGAGCATCTCCTGGATCGCGGAGCGGAGCTCGCTCTTCTTGATCACGCGGCGCCCCTTGACGCCGTAGCCCTCGGCGATCTTCACGAAGTCCGGGTAGAGGGCGTCGGGGTTCTCGGGGCTGCCCACGTTGTTCTCGTCGCCGAGGATCGTGTTGCCGCGGACGCTCCCGTAGAAGCGGTCCTCCCACTGGACCACCATGCCCAGGTGCTGGTTGTTGAGGATCATCGCCTTCGCGCCGATCTTCTCGATGTGCGCGGTGGCGAGCTCCTGGATGTTCATCGCGAAGGAGCCGTCCCCGTCGATGTCGATCACCTGCTTGTCCGGGCACGCCACCTTGGCGCCGAGCGCCGCGGGGTAGCCGAAGCCCATGGCGCCGAGGCCGAGCGAGCTGATGTAGCGGCGCGGCTCGTCGAAGCGGTAGAACTGCGCGGCCCACATCTGGTGCTGGCCGACGCCCGTGACGACGATCGCGTCGCCCTTGGTGAGCTCGTAGAGGACCTTCACGGCCTCCTGAGGCTGGATGTGCTTGTTCGGCTCGTAGCTGAAAGGGTGGTCCTTCTTCCACTTGGCAAGCTGCGCTTGCCAGGCCGAGGTGTCGGGGGCCGTGAACTTGGAGGCCTTCGCGAGCTCGTTCAGCCGCCCGAGGGCGTACTTCACGTCGGAGACCAGCGCCATCGAGACCCGCTTGTTCTTGTTGTGCTCGGAGGCGTCGATGTCGATGTGGACGATCGTCGCCTGCGAGGCGAACTTGCGCGTGTCGCCGGTGATCCGGTCGTCGAAGCGCGCGCCCACCACGAGCAGGAAGTCGGCCTCGTCGACCGCCCAGTTGCCGTAGGCGGCTCCGTGCATGCCGAACCACTGGAGCGAAAGGGGGTCGGTCTCGGGGAAGGCGCCGACGCCCATGAGCGTCGTGGCGACGGCGATGTTGCTCTTCCTGGCGAAGGCGCGGAGCTCGGCCTCGGCGCCGGCCGAGATGATCCCGCCGCCGGCGTAGATGACCGGCCGCTTCGCGGCCCCGGCGAGGGCCAGCACCTTCCTGAGGCTCTCGTCGTCGGCGCGGTGGACCTGGGAGAGGATGGGGTTCCTGAACTCGACCGTGGCCGGGTAGACGGGCCTGAACTTCGCCTGCTGCACGTCCTTCGGGATGTCGATCACGATGGGGCCGGGCCTGCCGCTGCGGGCCAGGTGGAAGGCCTCCTTCATGATCTTCGGCAGCTCGTTCACGTCCATGACGAGGTACGAGTGCTTCACGATCGGGAGCGTCATCCCGAAGAAGTCCGTCTCCTGGAAGGCCATCTTGCCGATGAACTCCTTCTTCACCTGCCCGGTGATCGCCACCAGCGGGATCGAGTCCATGTAGGCGTCGGCGAGCGCCGAGACGAGGTTCGTGGCGCCGGGGCCGCTGGTCGCCATGCACACGCCGACCTTGCCGGTCGCCCGCGCGTAGCCCTCGGCCGCGAAGGACCCGCCCTGCTCGTGGCGGGGGAGGATGACGCGGATCTTGTCGGTCCTGGCGAGCGACTGGTGCAGCTCCTGGGAGGCGCCGCCCGGGTACGCGAAGATGACGTCGACGCCCTCGCGGATCAGGCACGCGACGACGGCGTCGGAGCCCTTCATTTCGGGGCCGATGTCGGCCTTTGGAAACGGCGTGGGTGAGGTGCGGGTCTTCATGGCGTGTAGCTTTGTAAAAAGCCCTCCATCGGATTAGATTCGGAGGGATGAGGCAAGCCTCGTGAATTGGCTGGCGGAGGGGCGTCGGAGGGCCAATTTCCTAGGACTGTGCTTAAGCTCCTGTTCATAGGCGACATTGTCGGCAAGCCCGGCCGCGAGATCGTGGAGGACCGGGTGCCGCGCCTGCGGCGAGAGGCCTCGATCGACTTCGTGATCGCCAACGGCGAGAACTCGGCCGCCGGCAGCGGCATCACGGCGACGATTGCCCGCTCGCTCCTGGACTCCGGCGTCGACGCCATCACCCTCGGGGACCACGTCTGGGACCAGAGGGGCTGGGAGAACGACATCGGGCAATTGGACCGCGTGTGCCGGCCCGCGAACCTCCCCGCCTCCTGCCCCGGGTGGGACCACGTGGTGATCTCGGCCCGCGGCTTCCGGGTCGCCGTCTTCACGGTCCTCGGTCGCCAGTACATGAACATGAAGGCCGAGGACCCCTTCGCGTGCGCCGACCGGATGGTCGAGCGCCTGAAGGGGCAGTCCGACGCGATCATCGTCGAGATCCACGCCGAGGCGACGAGCGAGAAGCAGGCGCTCGGCTGGCACCTGGACGGCCGCGTGACGGCGGTCCTGGGGACCCACACCCACGTGCCGACGGCCGACGCCCGCGTGCTGCCGAAGGGTACGGCCTTCATGTGCGACGTCGGGATGAGCGGGCCCTACGCGAGCGTCCTCGGGCGCGAGGTGGCCCCGGTCATCTCCCGGTTCGTGGACGGGATGCCGCGGCGCTTCGAGGTCGCCACCGGCGACGTGCGGATGTCCGCGGCCCTGATCGAGATCGACCCGGCGATGGCGACCGCCTCCCGGATCGAGCTGGTGACGGAGCGGAGGGACCCGCCGGCCGTCAGGACTTGACGATCCCGGCCTCCTCGTAGGTGCCGATGTGCCGGTAGCGCTGGTAGCGCGTCTCCAGGAGCTTCTCCGTGTCGAGCGCGCGAAGGTCGTTCAGGTGCTTGTGGAGCGCGTACTTGAGCGCCGCCGCCGCCTGCGCGGGGTCGTTGTGCGCGCCGCCGAGCGGTTCGGGAATCACCTCGTCGATCGCCTTGAGCTTCTCCAGGTCCTCGGCGTCCACCTTGAGCGCGGCCGCGGCCTTCGGGGCCGCCGCCCCGTCCTTCCAGAGGATCGCCGCGCAGCCCTCGGGCGTGATCACCGAGTAGTAGCTGTTCTCGAACATGAGCACGCGGTCGGTGACGCCGATGCCGAGCGCCCCGCCGGAGCCGCCCTCACCGACCACGACTGAGATCGTCGGGGTCCTCAGCATGGCCATCTCGCGCAGGTTGACGGCGATCGCCTCGGACACGTGGCGCTCCTCCGAGCCCACGCCAGGGAACGCGCCCGGGGTGTCGATGAACGAGAGGACCGGAAGCTGGAACTTCTCCGCCATCTTCATGATCCGGAGAGCCTTGCGGTAGCCCTCGGGCTGGGGCATCCCGAAATTGCGGGTGATCCGCTCCTTGGGGTCGCGGCCTTTCTGCTGGGCGATGATCACGACGGCCTGGCCGTCGAAGAACGCGGTGCCGCCCACGAGCGCGCGGTCGTCGTTGAACTGCCGGTCCCCGTGGAGTTCCTGGAACCCCTTGCAGATCATCGACACGTAATCGAGGGCGTAGGGCCGCTTCGGGTGGCGCGCCAGGAGCACCTTCTGCCAGGGCGAGAGGTTCGAGTAGATCTCCCGCTGCAGCGCCTCGATCTTCTTCTCGATCGAGCGGGTCTCATGGAGCATGTCGACGTTGTTCTCGATCGACTGCTGGCGAAGCTCGTCGAGCTGGCGGGCCAGCTCGCGCAGGGGCTTCTCAAACTCCAGGGTGTAGGTCGGAGGTTCCATGAATTGGGTGCGGGCTTCCCGGAAAATACCCGCGGCGGCTTCCCCGTGTCAACGGGCGGCGGCGCCCGTCAACGCAATCCGCCTGCATCGGGCGGGGGAGGGGGGGAGCTGAGCTCCTCCTTCCAGCTCTGCACCCGCGCCATCGCGCCGTAGTGCTCGGCCTTCGCCTTGTCGCCGCGCTCCATCCAGGTCCTGGACAGGGTCGCGATCGCCAGGGGATCTGCAGCCCGCAGGGCGAGCGCCTTCTCGCCCGCCTCAAGCGCGGCGTCCAGCCGGCGCATCGCCAGGTTGATCTCGGCCGTGGCGTGCCACGCCTCGAACGAGCCGGGCGACGCGTGCGTCGCCCGGCCCAGCTTCTCAAGGGCGACCTCGGGGTCGCCCGACACGTAGTCGAAGGTCGCGTCCTCGATCAGAGCCTGGAGCTCGTCGGGACTCACTTCTTCAGGTCGGCCTCGACGGTGATCGAGACGGCGACGTCGTTGCCGAGCGCCGTTCCGAGCCAGGCCGGGCCGTTCACGCCGAAGTCGGCGCGGCTGACCGTGACGGTCGCGTCCCAGCCGGAGAGCTGCGCACCCATCATGCCGGGGCCGAAGCCGAGGCTCGTGACCTTCAGCACCACCGGCTTGGTGACGCCGTGGATCGTCAGGTCGCCCGCCACGTCGAAGGTGCTGTCACCGGTCTTCTTCCACGAGGTGCTCGTGAAGGTGATGGCCGTGAACTTGGCGGCGTCAAAAAAGTCGGGCGACTTCAGGTGGGTGTCGCGCTTCTCGTTGGCGGTGTTCACGCTGCCGACGTCGATCTCGGCGACGACCGAGCTCTTCTCGAGGTTGTCGCGGTCGACCGTGATCGTGCCGCTGAACTTGGTGAACGTGCCGGGGACCTTCGTGAAGAAGTGTCGGACGGAGAACCCGACCGAGGAGTGGACCGGGTCGATGGCGTACGTCTCGACGGCCGCGGAGGCGGCGGAGGCGAGGCCCGCGAGGAGGGCCGTGAGGGCGAGTGACTTGGATAGGAGCTTCATAGGATCAGTTATTGGTAACGAGGAATGAACCTATGGGGATAAATGCGGGAAAGTAAACCAACAAGTGTTGTTTATTTGATAAACATCGAGTCCCCGTAACTGAAGAACCGGTACCGGCGCTCGATGGCATCTTTGTAAATGGATATCAACCAATCGATACCGTCGGTCGAACCCGGGGTAAGGAATGCGGCCACTAGGCACAGAAGGGTGGACCTGGGCTGGTGAAAATTCGTGATGAGGGCGTCAACCCCCCTGAAAATCCGGGGTGGGTAGATGAAAAGGGAGGCCTCCGCGGCATGGGCCCCGGGAAGGGGCCCCCCGTGCCGCCCGAGGAAGTCCTCGATGCTGCGGACCGAGGTCGTCCCCACGGCGATCCGTCTGCCGGAAAGCGGGGGGAAGAGCGCCCTCTGGGTGGCCTCCGGGATCTCGTACACCTCGCTGTGGATGGGGTGCTCCTCGACGGTCTCGGTGGAGATGGGCCGGAAGGTCCCGAGGCCCACGTGCAAGGTGAGGTCCGCCGTGCGCACGCCCTTCGCGGCGACCGCGTCCAGGAGCTCCCGCGTGAAATGCAGCCCGGCGGTGGGCGCGGCGACGGCCACCTGGCGCGCGCGGTCGGCATAGACCGTCTGGTAGCGCTCGCGGTCCTCCTCGCGGTGCGAGTCGTCGGGGCGGGCGATGTACGGGGGAAGCGGCACGTCGCCCGCGCGGTTCGCGGCCTCGACCACCGACCCGCCCCCGCGGACCTCGAACCCCTCCTCGACCGAGCCCTCGCCGGCGGACGAGACGACGGTCGCCAGGAGCGCCCCTCCCGCCAGCTCGAACGAGGCGCCCGGCGGGAGCTTCCGCCCGGGCTTCACCAGGCACTGCCAGGTCTCGCGGCCTTGGCCCTCGGGGCTCGTCCGGCGCAGCAGGAAGCACTCGACCCTGCCGCCTGTGGGCCGCTTCCCGTGGAGCCTGGCCGGGAGGACGGCCGCGGTGTTCCGGAAAAGCGTGTCGCCGGGCAGGAGGTAACCGGGGAGGTCCGAGAACATCCGGTGCTCCACGGAGCGCGAAGCCCGGTCGACCACCAGCAGGCGCGAGCCGTCGCGCCGCGCCGCCGGCGTCTGGGCGATCAGGTCGGCGGGAAGGTCGTAGGCGATGCGGTCGGTGGGGATCACGCGGGTGGGGGTGTAGCGAACCCCGGGCCGCGCGGACCGTCAACCGCGCACGTCGGAAGGGGATTGAGTCCGCGAGGCGTCTGGGGCATCTGGTCGGGGAACCGGGCCCCGCGCATGACTCCCAACCTCCTAAGTCCCCGCCGATGAGGCGCCCGATCGTCCTCGTCCTTTTGGTCGCGGTCGCGGCGCTCGCCGGCTGGCTCCTCGGCCGCAGGCGCGCCGTGTTTGTCGAGGTCCCATCCCCGGTCGCGCACATCCCGGCCCCGACCGCGGCGCTCTCGCCGGCGATGGTCGAGCAGGTCCGGGGTGTGATGCAGAAGGAGGTGGCGCTCCGCTACTCGGGGTATTTCG
>Ga0164296_1004938_pt1 | contig 11918 bp, 15 predicted proteins | sample GEODES057metaG_FD_113533 | JGI IMG/M metagenome (GOLD analysis project Ga0164296, IMG submission 113533) | Dystrophic lake water microbial communities from Trout Bog Lake, Wisconsin, USA - GEODES057 metaG | ecosystem: Environmental > Aquatic > Freshwater > Lake | place: USA: Trout Bog Lake...
ATACTAACTTCAAATCCCTTTCCGCTTGGCTGAAACTGTCCGATATGAACCGTGTGACCCAGTTGCTTATTAACCAACTTTGCCACTACACGACCTTGTGGATTCAGTGTTACTCGATATCCCTGTTTTTCAGCAAACTGGATTGTTGGCTGTAAGAACTGAATTTTAGGATCAAATTCCTGGATCTCCAGCTGATCCGCCACACTCCAGGACTCTAGGCAGCCTAGGACCAAGTCTAGGTCCACCGCCAGTAACTCCGCTATACTGCGTGCGGGCACGCCATCTATGTAGAGCTGTTCGATATCGTAGCTGAGATCATTCATTTTTGACATACTGCCTCCTGTTGGTCGATATCAGTATTATACAGGCTTTTTACCACTTTGTCAACCACTACTTGATCAAGCCAGCCAGCACAGTGTCAGGGACGCCCCGGGGCAGTGCTGATCTCCATTGGGTGACTGATCTGTCCTCATCCTGATCCAGATCGCCGGCACCGTCCCAATCACTCCAATCGCTGATCGATACCCAGATGTTGGCTTCTTGCCCTGGACAGACCGCGTAGTCACCAGAACATTCCGAAACTCCCGCGATGACCTGATAGATCATCCAAAAGGCGAACACCACTCCCCACCACCATTCTATGCTGTCTTTTTCCATATCCTCTCCATAAAAGAAACCTCGAGCGGATGCCCGAGGTTAATCCTGGCCCTGGCTAGATCATGACCAAGACCGCCCCGATTTGCCCCGCCCTCACGGGCCCAGTGGGTGTAGCACTCCTCTAGGTCGGAAGAGTACGGGTTCAAGCGTGTGCGATTCCACATGCAGTTACCTGCACAACAGCTAGGCTGCCACCATTAGATCCAGGGAACACGACCTCAGGTACCACTCCTGTGATCGCCCCTGATTTCGCACGCTTTACGGTAATAGTAATTATACACTCACGCACGCACGTATACACATATATGACACATATATAACACACATATAACGTATATATCGTATATACACACGCTATGTGTATGTGATACGCAACATATACACATATACACATATATACAGCACGCACGTGCACACAGCCGTATATGAGCAGCGGGGTCACTGTATCTATAGTGGTTTTAGGGTGGAGGACCGTGGGGGAAGAATACCGGGGGATTCTGGTAAAAACGGTGGCGAAATATGGCGGGAAAACCGCCTGATCTGTGGCGAAAACAGTGAATATAAGGTAAAATATTCTGGTTGACATTTTGGACGACAGGCTATGCACAAATACTCCCATCCCCCACAGCATCTTATGCTGTCAACTGCTTCTATCACAGCATCTTATACTGTGCTCCCAGCATCCCTAAGCATAGACCCACCCTATACCCCTATATACCACTGTATTCCACTGTATATGTACATGCGTATATGCATATGTGCACAGCGGGGTCTTTATAGCACGTATTAAGGGTTGCTAGCTGTTGTTAGCTTTTTTTTTTTGCCATAACGGTTGCTAGTCTGTGACTGTGTTGTATATACTAGCTCTATAGCTAAAGACTGATCTAGCAAGCGATTATTTAGAGATTTAGAGAGAGTTTATAATCACTGTGAGTAGCACGATATATGGTGCACTTATACACAGTAAAAAAATTCTTCGCCGGACCTAAAGGTCGTTGTTATCGCTGATAGTCCCTGCCAGTTCTTCTGGATCGAAACCGTGTGACAGCCACATGTAGCCCATGAGCCAATCCAGTTCTCGTGTATGGTTTTCTAGATAGTAACGTGCACACTGTTCTATGCCTCTACGCTTCAAGATCTGTATCATTTTGGTCAGCAGGCGTTTGGCTGTAGGGCTGGGCGTTGCGTCGGCGTCGGAATTATCTGTCAGTATTTCTTCCAGTTCTTCTAGGAAGTCCCATTCATCGTCTGACAGTTCGGGTTCGAACACTTCGGGTATAGGATTGAATTCACTTGCTCTCATGAATCTATTTATTCGGTTAAATATGTTTTATGAGATACCGAGAACTATTAACTGAAAACACAACATTCAGTCAGCCACTTACTGACGAGGAGCAGTGGATCACCAAGGCCTTTCTGTCGCAGTTTGGTCCTGATGATCGTGACAGCCGTCGCGTGATCAAGGCCATACGCAGTCAGGGACTGGCAGGGGGATTCACAGTATGGCAGGAAAAGACCACTAAGGGATTCCGTGCTGTCTCCGGAGAGATTTGGCGGAATCTGGGCTACAATCCCTATTCCATGCAGTTGCAACCCTTGACCCTACGTGAAGCATTTGGGGACGCACCCTCTGCCAGTCAGGAACCACCTGACTTTGACTGGGAATCTGAGCTGGATCTGGACAAGTACATGTGGGCACCGGATCGAGAGGGTGGCTATGGTGACTGCCCCATAGGCATCAGCGTCAGTGTAGTCTACAGCTGGGATGGTGAGGATACTCGCAGCCATAAAGGGCTCATAGTGGTAGAGCTGGACAGCGTCTGGGCACTGATATTGGATGATCCCGAGGACATAGAGGGTGTGGGTACCAGCAATTGGCATGACATCACCAGCAGCCTGCCCGGGGATGTAGAAGAACATCTGCTACAGCAGTACTGCGATTGGCGAGAAAGCCGCCAGGGTTTCCTAGATCACAACGACTGGATGACCTTGGATCAATATGAAAACGAGCGATAGCCTGATGAAGCACGAGGCGTTAAGGGAACACACCTATCGCAACCCCGAGTTCAAATACCACCAAGACGTGGAGCTGGATCTCTATAGGGCTTTCATGGCCAAGGCCAAAGAGTTCAAGAGCCAGGGGCATCCCAATAGCGAAGTCAATTGGGCCAGATGGATAGCTAAAACTATCAAGAACGAAGGTGCCATGCGGGGCTTGTACGATTGGTTCTACTATACCAAACGTAGGCATCTAAAGGGCATGACAGCCAGCATCTGGATACAGCATGGCTTCGACCCTTCCGATGATTTTAGGCTCAACCATTTCGCGGCCGGTAACGTGCCCACGATACCCCCGCACTTGATCAAGTACAAGGACAGCGATCTAGGCGAGGCTCAGGATCCTTCAGGGGGTGGTAAACTGAGCGGATTCACTGACGATGCCATAGCAGGGGTGCTGGCCCAGATAGGGGATTTGATCAAAGGGTGGGCCGAGGATCAGAGATCGCAGGAGATACACGGGGGCCAGGAGTCTTCGCCCTCTGGCCTCAAGTATCAAATGACACTGGCCAGATACGTCAGCAAGATCAGCCCCAGTCGCCTGAGGCAGTACATGCGTGACTACGCGGCCATAACGAGGATACCTGAGTTCGCTTGGCTGATGTGGGCCGAAGAGATACAGCACACGGGACTGGTACACTATATGGCCAATCAGGACAAGGTCAAGTGGTACATGCTGAGAGATATAGACGTGTCAGCTGAGGGCGATCAGCTGAGGGCCGACGATGGGTTCACGGTGGATCCGCCCGAATCTCTAGAGGAGACAGCGGCCGATCAGGATGCACTACAGGAGATAGCTAGATCTCTAGTCAGATGGTTACTGCAGAATCTAGAACCCATACGCAGTGGCCAGATAGGGGGCGACATGCGGGCCGTGGGCACCATAGAGTCCATGACTGGTTTCCTAAAGACACACAAGAAATCGGGCAAACTGAGAGACATAGGGGGCATGGACGCTGTCAGTTTGGAGAACGTCATCAGGGATACACGTGTCTACCTGTTTAGCCCTTTGCCCAAAGATGCTGAGGGTGCCTACAGCCTAAAACAGCACGCACTGCTCTTGGATCTAGACAGCGTGAAAGCCAGCCCACCCAAGATGGAAAACACCATAGTGCACGAACTGCGACACGCACTGGATCTCAGCAAGAGCCGTGGTCGCGTCAACACCAAAAAAGATCAGATCGCCTACACCAATCGTCCCATGGAGATCAACGCTAGGTTCACGGAAGCACTGAACGATATACAGAAAGCCCTAGCACTGATGCCCGACATAAACCTACCCGTGCTGATACAGTATGCGTTCCACAAGCATCAAATAGAAGAGATATTTCCTACCGGTACCGAGAGCCCAAGGTATCGACAGTTAGTAAATAGAGTATATAAACAGTTGCAGTATAACAGAGATAAAAACAAGAAATAATGTCACGATTTAGCTCATTTGGTACATTCCAATCATTCAACAACATCGCACGCACACCTGCACCTGCGACCGGTGCGGGGGTTCCTATCATACTGAAAACCTGTAGCCTTTTGGTAGCAGGCGGTGGGGGTGGCGGTAGTGGCTACTTCTTCTACGGTGGAGGTGGAGGTGCTGGTGGATTGATCACTTGCCCTTATGTGACGGGTTGCGGTTGTTGCTACTGTGTGTTAATCGGAGCAGGTGGTGTAGGTTCTTGTGCCGACTTAGCAGGTGGTAACGGGGGCTGTACCTGCGTATTTGGATTTTGTGCCAATGGTGGCGGGGGCGGCGGCACTGGTGCCGGTTGTCTATGTCAAGCACCTACGGTTTTTGCACAGTGCGGGGGTAGCGGCGGCGGGGCAGGATATAAACCCGCTGGAATACAGGGCTGTTGTTTCGCCGATCCATGTGCCTGCGTACAGGGTGGATGTGCTGTACCCGCAGGGCAAGGTAACGCTGGGGGATATGGCTATTGGTGCTGTGTTGTGACTCCTTCTCCAGCATTCAGTTCAGCGGCAGCTGGGGGTGGGGGTGCTGGTGGAGCAGGCGGTGATGCGACACCTTACCAGAGCGGAAACGGTGGTCCCGGTCTAAGCACTACTATAGCGACTGGGCCCGGCGGACCCGCGACGACTTATGCTGGTGGGGGTGGGGGTGCTGGTGGATATTTTGCAAGTACCTGTTGTGGCCTCGGGGGGTCTGGTGGTGGCGGTGCAGGTGCCTATAATGGTGGACTAGGAAGTCCTGTTTATACAAATGCCGTGAACGGTTGTCCTGCTACAGGTGGCGGTGGCGGTGGCGGTGCCTGTTGGGCTAATCCCACACAATCATGCGTACTACCGGGTAATGGTGGTGGTGGAATCGCCATAATCACCTATTGCTGTGCTTTCCAAGCAGGATCGGGTGGTCAACAGATTACCTGTTACAGTTACGGAACGCAGACTAACTGGGCACATTATTTTACCTGTTCTTCAAAGTTCTGTTCAGCACAGCCAGGTTTTCCCTGCGTGACAGTTTGCCCAAACACCACATCGATCTGTGAAGGCTGTGTGTTGACCTATACCGTTACTGCAGGCTCTTACATGGCACCTGGTGCTACCGTGTGTTGGTGCGATGTGGGCAACACGCCGGCGGCTGTATTCTCAGATAATACTACTACTGGTTACCTAACTCTTAGTGGCGGAGTTGGCACTATTACTAGGTGCGGATTACCAGGAAATTATATACCCGGCGGCTGTAGCTGTATCTGCATACAGGTAGTAGATTGGAGCAATCAAAATTGTGTATTTGGTACAGCTACTCCTGTGCTGATATGTTATGTTCCGATTACCGTATCTTACCTAGTAGTAGGAGGCGGCGGCTCTGGCGGTACTGTGCCAGCTAACATCTGTGTTGGTGCAGGTGGTGGTGGAGGTGGAGGATTTGTCTGCGGAACATTCCCATTGACAATTGGTTGTTCATTTACAGTCTGTGTAGGTGCAGGAGGAGCGGCTACTCCTAGCAGTACTAATATCCCAGGAAATTTTGGATCGTGTAGTTGTCTTACTGGACCTAATGTAAGTGCATCCGCTTGTGGCGGCGGAGGTGGCGGTGCTAACGGCCTTTCCGGTTGTTGCGGTGGTTCAGGTGGTGGCCAAGGTTTTGGTTCACCTAGCCCATCCTGTGGTGGTGGTTCCGGAACCCCAGGTCAAGGAAACTGTGGCGGTCGCAGTGGATCTATAAGTACAGCCCCTAGCGGAACTACTTATGGTGGTGGTGGAGGTGGCGGTGCTTGTACATCAGGATTTATACCATGTGCAGATCCTAACTCGGGCAGAGGAGGAGATGGTGGCTGCGGCTGTGCTTGGTTAGATGGAAAATACTACGCTGGCGGAGGTGGAGGTGGTGCTGGTAATAATGGCAGTTTATACGGTGGTACAGGTGGTTTTGGTAGTGCAAATTGGCAATGTCATGGAGGTGCTTGTACTGGATGTAATCTAGGCGGAGGTGGATCTGGATGCGGTAACAACGGTAGTGCTTCACCGTTTGGGGTAGCTACAGCCTATACAGGTGGAGGTGGAGGTGGAGGTGCCTCAGGATTCCCAGGATGCGGAACACCAGCGGCTCGAGGTAACGGAACAGCAGGTGCTAGCGGTGTTGTTTTAGTAGCTTATTGTTATTGTTGCCAATTAGGTTCACAGGGTACAGTGACAAATCCAACAGCTTGCTGTTTTATACACTGCTTTACTGCTACTACTACCTGGATAACTTAACCCGGACTGAATATCATTTTGCTGGCCAAGCTGCCAGCGGGCGGTTCAAGTATAGTCCAATCTGTACCTAGCACGGGGGTCAGATGTATATGTGATCTGGGAATAAAATATTTGTCTGTGTCTATCTTTAGCTGATCTACCATATTGCTAAACACGCTGTCGACTAATATCAAGGCCTGTGCACCTTCTAGTATCTTGAGCCAATCAAACACACAATCTGTTACATTGGTAATTTCTATCTGTAACCAATCTTCGGGTATGTTAGATAGATCTGGTGTGCAGGTAAAATCACTGCCTTTGGTATGTATGACTACATAATCGTTTCTAGATACCAATCGATCATAGAGTTTTTGTTCACGTTCGGGATTGCGGGTGATGCACTCTCCTAGAGTCCATTTCTTTAAAAACGGAACTCCTGTCTTGGTATATTTGAACTCATCGAACTTCTGTATCTGGAAATAAGGGACCTGACTTAGTTCTTTCTGGCTGTTGAGTGCCTGATATAAACAGATGATTTCATCACACTTGAAGTTTTTTAATCTCTTCAATGGTTCGTTGTAAAAGAATTCTCCTTTGCTATCAGTAGCCATTGGAATCCATTGCACCCAGGATGCTACATCTTTAACGCTGGGCCAAAATTCTTCACAGATAGGCCAATAGATTTTGTGTCCTTGATCTGCGTAGTGTTTGGCTATGGGTAGTGCGATTAAGAGGTCGCCCAGTCCTCGTGATTGTATAATACCTATTTTCATAATACTTCTTAGAAATAATGTCCGTCTTTCTGGAACGGAAAATAACATTCGTTGCGTTCTATTGGTAAATCTCTACGACCTTCACACCAAAATTCTACACCCATTCCTATCGCTAGAGATAGTGCTACGCTTTGATTACCTATAAATGCACCTACGCCTTTTATTAAATTAGCCACTTCGTTTAGTGTTTTAGTAGGGATGTACTTGCAGTTAGTCCATCCTGACATCTTTACGAAGTCGTCGTATTCTTGTTTTAATCCCACGAACACGGCTTCTTGATCTAGCCCATCAGCACGCCATTGATCGTACATAGGGTTACGGCCAGGTGGAACCCATCTAGGAGTCCTGTTTACTACTACGCTTACTCCGTCCAATGATTGTGGATTAGGAGCAGTCAGCCACGGAGTCTGTCTCAGTTGTTCACGTACAGCAGGATCCTGTATGCCAAACACGGAACAATAAACATCTACATAGTTGCCTGGGTGCCCTACGAAAGGAACACGGAACCGATCTAGGTTATGAGTGATCTCATGTACTTTGGGATCTAAGACTTCGAAGCCAGTGATGTAATCCTGTGCCAGCATAAAGTCTTTTAGGAAATTGAAATCATTCATATCCATACGACCCTGGTGTGCCACGTTAGGTGCCGCACCGTAATAATGTTGTCCTATCCAATTTAATTGATCTAGATGTAGGTAAAATTTGCCTCCACCTGTGTATTTGGCGATAGGTAGACCGTATATCAAGTCTCCCAAACTGCCGCTATGTTTATAACTGTTCAATGTAGTACTTCCTTTGCGATATTTACAACACTGACTATAGCATCTTTGACAGATCCGAGTCAATAGTGTATAATAGCTGATTATTGAGCCGTTTTTGGGCCATATCAGAAGCATCTGATAACTATAATATCAAACAAACTAGATAAAAGGAGGTCATTATGACGGAATTGATACTAGATAGGGCGGAGCAGAATACAAAGAAAGCAGAAACACTAGGTCGTATATTCGGAATAGCTGTAATGCTTGTAGGATTATGGATCAGCGTAAACATGCTATCCTATGCCGTTCATCACAAACTAGCTACAGTAGAACCCATAGGCAGTTCAGATGTCACTGTGGCTGTAAGAGAAAAACAGTTAACTTGCCTAGCACAGAATATCTATCACGAAGCAGGATACGAACCCTTTGAAGGAAAAGTAGCCGTAGCCCAAGTGGTAATTAACAGGACCAAGAGTGGATCCTTTCCAGATGACATATGCAAAACTGTGCAACAAAAGACCATCATCGATGGTAAGAGCATCTGTCAGTTTTCTTGGCTATGCGAAAATCCCGCTTTCCTTAAACCAGTGAATCCCGCGGCCTTTAACGAAAGTATGGCTGTAGCTAAGAAAGTGTTGTTAGAAGGTTTTAGATTAGACAGCCTTAAAGATGCACTGTACTATCACAATGATCAAGTACACCCATCTTGGAATAAGCAAAAAGTAGCAGTAATCGGTCATCATACATTTTATAAGTGAGCAGTAACATGAATAGAAAAATTATGGCATTTATCGCAAAATGGCCCAGATGGATTTGGTATTTTCTACGTGATCATCTAGGCACAGTCAGTGCCCATACGTTGGGATGGTTTAGTATAATACTTTGCCATTTTGCGGCAGTTCCGACTCTGTTGTCAGTCCTAATGGCACAGAACGATAAGCTACCTCCTGTAGATCTCATGCTGTTTATATGGAGTGCCCTTATCGCTATGTTCTTTAAGGCCATGATCGAAAAGAACTTCTTATACGTAAGCACTATCTGCTTGGGATTCGTAGCACAGACAGTGATTATGAGTTTGATACTGTTCAAATAAAAATAGGTAAATATCTCATGCGACTAAATGAGATATTTGACCCTAATCAACCCCCTAGATCTAAACAAGAGATAAAGTCGGCTCTAAAGATAGCCAACGATCGTTTAGAAAAAGTAGAATGGTGTAAACGAAAAGCTAATGATCTTATCATAAACTTTAGAAGAAGACCAGACGTGCTCTATGATTTACTACATGGTTTAGAAAAACTAGTTCCAGAAGCAGAGATCGATCCCGCGGAATTCCAAATACAGGCTAGGGATATCAAAGAAGCCGAAGATAACTTTGTAACACACGTTTTAGGTCTAATGGACATGTTCGATGATCGTCTTAACTACGAAAAAAATCAAGTAGAAGAACTAGAGTACGAACTAGAAGAATGGGAAGAGGGAGGCATCTCTGTAGACCCAGAAGACGACAATAAATAATCGTATGAGAGCAACTGAATTCACCAAAGAAGCACGAGATCACGGAACAGGCCACAGTAACATGATGCCCTACGAAGATCATTCTAGTCAACGGATGACTAATAACACTATGCCGTACGAAAGTGGACGTCAGATGGAATTACCATTTGGTGATGAGCCTCCTACGGGTCAAGTTCGTTTAACCATACGCAAACATAATAGAAGCAGAGACGGCCAATATGATATCATCACGCTAAAGAAAGTATTCGCTTCTGATAAAGAAGCATTAGCGTATGCTAGCCATCATGGATTAGAAGTCGTCGCTGTTAGAAAAACTCCTGCCACGAGAGAGAATGACGAGAATGGATCGACTCTAGGTAGTAGTGTTGCAAACTATGCCTGGGAATCACGTGCTGAAAAACTAAGAGGCAGGATAGCCGCACTAGAAACAGCACTACAAGAAAAAGCCAGTGCCAAATTATGCCGTAGTCCAAAGAAACTGGGTAACAGTGATCAAAGTAGTTGCGTGGCACAGGGACTAAGAGCACATACATCAAAAGGTAAAGGCCACACTGACGGTAATGGACATTACGTCAAAGGCCGAAAAGCCAAATCAGTTAGATACGGCGGCAACGTCAAAGACTATAGCTAAAAACTTGACAACCTGTCGTACTGTAGTATAATTACTAATATGATAGGAATTTTTGTATACTCTCCGCTTGTAATAACATCTGTTTTAGATCACGGCGGCAAGTAACGGTTAGTAGATACATATTAGACCCTAAAGCTTTCTCCGCATCCGCAACGATCTCGCTCATTTGGATTACTAAATTCAAATCCCTCGTTCAATCCATTGCGTACAAAATCAACAGTCATACCCAATAGATAGGGTTCGTGCTTTTTATCTACCAAAACTGCAAAATCATCTTGTGCGTAATTTATCGTACCATCATCTGGCTCGTAAGAGTCTACGTATTCTAACACATATGCTAGTCCGCTACAGCCTGTAGTTTTAACACCGATACGTATACCTACACCTTTACCGCGTTTAGTTAAGTAATTTTTTATTTTCTTTTTTGCTTGTTCAGTTAATGTAATCATTTTAGAATCCGTAGTTAAATTTGTCTAAATCGTCTTTGAATAATCTTTCTACTATTCTTTTAGAGTCGCTGTTATAGTAAACATGATAATCTCTATGTTTACTGATATTCGTCTTTGGTAAAGGATCATAACAATTAAACAGATCTTGTATATTAGAAAAATCTACAGATAGATTTTCAGTCTTTAATACTAAGCAATCTTTGTCACCAAACCAAGATGATTGGTTATCCTTTCTCCATGCCCAATCAGGGCCTTCCCCTTCGGTAAAATTTTCTATCCAGTTGCCGAATCCGGATTCGTACAATCTAAAAATTTCTAGATCCTTTCTTATCACCGTGTTAAACTTACCATCTATTTCTTTAATAGTTTTGAGTGCATTTAGCCTACGCTCTGCATTTTGTCCTATATAATGAAATAGGCTTACCATCCTATCAAACGGGTTTCTAACGAACCCAAATATCAGCCCCTTATCTGATACATCGACTTTACGATGAGTATCTTTATTGGCATGCGTTATCTTATTTTCGTTTACCCATCGTTCGAAACTCGTTCCTCCCGTCCTAGGTATATGTATAAAAGTAGCAGAGATATCTGGAAAATATATACTCATTCTTATTGCCCTTTTAATTTAGTTATGCTAATATTTAAGGTAAATACTACTCTAGGAGAACTTATATGAAGAAACTACTCTTAACATTAATATTAGCATCTTTGGCCACAGCTTCGCAAGCCTGTTGTTATCGTGGGTATTATCATCACGGCGGATATTATGGACCCGGAGTTGGATGGGTCGCTCCTGCATTAGTTGGCGGAGTTATTGGATACGAACTTGCTCGCCCAAATACAGTAGTCGTAGAACAGCCGCCTGTAGTTTATGTGCAACCCCAAACACAGCCCATATTACAGCAACCTCCTGTGGGATATCACTGGCAACAGATGATCGATCCACAGACTAACACACAACGCATAGTATTGGTGCCAAATTGATGAAACTACGTAAACTAAGAAAAAAACTTTACAAGGCTATCTTTAAGCATGATCTAGCCAAAGAAAAGAAAGTTTGGTTCAAGATCCTTAAGAAGTCTGTTAAACATAAACATACAGAGGATATTAGATAATGGCATATTCACCGCAGTTAATAGATCACTATGAGAATCCACGCAATGTAGGATCCTTTCAAAAGGACGATCCCGATATCGGAACTGGTATGGTCGGTGCTCCTGCTTGCGGTGATGTTATGAAACTACAGATAAAGGTGGAAGATGGAATCATCACAGACGCCCGATTCAAGACATACGGTTGTGGTTCAGCGATTGCGTCAAGCTCTCTTGTTACAGAATGGGTTAAAGGCAAGACACTGGACGAAGCCAGAGCTCTTAAG
>Ga0164296_1004940_pt1 | contig 11916 bp, 10 predicted proteins | sample GEODES057metaG_FD_113533 | JGI IMG/M metagenome (GOLD analysis project Ga0164296, IMG submission 113533) | Dystrophic lake water microbial communities from Trout Bog Lake, Wisconsin, USA - GEODES057 metaG | ecosystem: Environmental > Aquatic > Freshwater > Lake | place: USA: Trout Bog Lake...
CGGGTGATTTCCGCCAGGCCGCGGCTTACCAGCGCCGCCCGTGCATTTTCCCCCAGCCCGGCACCGATCACGCACCCGGCGGCGATGGCGATCACGTTTTTCGCCGCCCCGGCCACCTGCACGCCCATCGGATCACGGCTCGCATAAACCCGAAAGCCAGGCGTGCCGATCACCTGCGCCAGATGATCGCTCAGCCCCGGCGCGGTGGCCGCGATGGTGGCAGCGGCCGGAAGCCCGCCGGCAACCTCATGGGCAAAATTTGGGCCGGACAGCACCGCCATCGCGCGCCCCGGCCAAAACTCGGCCAGAATTTCCAGCGGCAATTTGTGGGTGCCGCGCTCCACCCCCTTGGCGCACACCACCAGCGTGCCCTGCGCCGGCAGCCGGGCCGCAAGGCTACGCAGATGCTGCACCGGCACCACCAGCAGCACGGTCTCCGCATCCGGCATCGCCGCCGTCACCCGGATCGCATCCGGCAATACCACCCCAGGGAGGCGCGGATTGCGCCGGCTGGCGGCCATCTCCGCCGCCCGCGCCGGATCACGCGCCCACAGCATCACCGCACACCCGGCCCGATGCGCCTGCAACGCCAACGCCGTGCCCCAGGCGCCGGCTCCTATCACGGCGACGTTATTCATCGACCAGCCGGGTAATCTCGCAACCGCCATCCGGCCCATCGGCCAGCGTCAGGCTCAACGCCGTCAGCATCGCCTGCGCCTCCTCGGCAAAGCCGAACGGCGGATTGATCACCAGCAGCCCGCAGCCATTCAGGCGCGACGCATCCAACATCGGCCGCAACCACATGTCGGCGGCGATGATATCGCGAATGCCGGACTGCTTCAGTTGCGTCTGAAATTCCCGCACCGGCGCCCGATGCTTGATCGGATACCAGGCGGCAAAAACAAAATTCGACGCCCGTGCATGGCCACGCCGCAAAGCCGCCGCCATCTGCGCAAAATCATCCGCCGCCTCAAATGGCGGATCGATCAATACCAACCCGCGCTTTTCCTTCGGCGGCAACAGCGCGCCGATGGCTTCCCACGCATCGCGTGCATGCACCGCCACCTGTGGATCGCGGGCAAACCGCCGCCGCAACGTCACCGCGTCCTCGGGGTGCAACTCGCAACACGCCATCCGGTCCTGCGCCCGCAGCAGCGCGCGGATAATGCGCGGCGAACCCGGATACAGCCCGAGCTGGCGGATCAAGCCAACATAGCGATCCATTTCCAACGGCGCGTAGTTCAGCAAACGGCCAATGCCGGCCCGCCATTCCCCCGTCCGCGTCGCCGGCCCCTGGTCGAGGTCGTATTGGCCAATCCCGGCATGGGTATCGAGCACAAACAAGCCGCCAGGCTTTTTCTGCAAGGCATCAAGCAGCGCGATCAGCAACGCGTGCTTCATGCAGTCACCGAAATTGCCGGCGTGGAAGGCGTGGCGATAATTCATGCCGCCAGCGCCTCCAACGGCCAGCGCGGTCGCGGCGCATGGTCCATGCCGTCCACCAACCCCAGCCGCAACCGCTCAATCGCCGTCCACGCCACCATAACCGCGTTATCCCCGCACAGCCGCAACGGCGGCGCGGCGAAGGTAAAGCCGTGCCGCGCCGCCACCGCCTGCAACGCGGTGCGCAGGCTGGTGTTCGCCGCCACGCCACCGGCCACCACCAGCAAGCGGCCATCGGGGTAGGCATCGCGGAACATCGCAATGGCATGGCTGGCGCGGTCGGCCATCACCTCGGCCACCGCACGTTGAAAGCTGGCGGCGATATCGGCGGCGGTCTGGCGCGGCAGGCTGCCGGCGGGGAATTTGCCGATCAGTTGCGCCACCGCCGTCTTCAGCCCGGAAAAACTGAAATCGCAGCCGGCACGGCCCTGCAGCGGCCGCGGCAGTGGAAACGCATCCGCATGGCCCTCGCGCGCCAAAACCTCCACCGCCGGCCCACCCGGCCAACCAAGCCCAAGCAATTTGCCAACCTTGTCGAACGCCTCACCCACCGCATCGTCGATCGTGCCACCCAGCCGCCGATGCCGGCCAACGCCCTCCACCGCCACGCACTGGCAATGCCCGCCGGACATCAGCAGCAGCAAATACGGAAACGCCACCGTCTCCGGCAGCAAGCCCGGCAAACGCGGCGTCAGCGCATGCGCTTCCAGATGGTTCACGGCGACAAACGGCAGCCCGCGTGCCAGTGCGACGCCCTTGGCAAAGCCGGTGCCAACGATCAAACCGCCGATCAACCCCGGCCCGGCACTGGCCGCCACCGCGCCGAGATCGGGAAAATTCAATCCGGCTTCGGCCATCACCCGGGCCACCAGATCCGGCAGATGCGCCAGATGGGCCCGGGCGGCAATTTCCGGTACCACCCCACCAAACGCGGCATGCGCCGTCTGGCTCAGCACGGTTTCAGCCAAAATCTGGCCATCCGGCGCCAGGATCGCGGCGGCAGTTTCGTCGCAGGAACTTTCTATTCCCAACACGGGCCCCTTAACCTGGGTATACGCGCCCTGCATGTCCCATCTTTCCTAAATGCCGCTGAGGTAATAGGACATGATTATGTCCTCTGCCCACCCATCCGGCCCTGCGGCCAGCCCCGCGTCCAGCCCCGCAAGTGCGCCTGCGCATCCGCAGGTTAAGCCGCATGCACGCGACCTTCCCCTGCGCGTCGGCACCCGTGGTTCACCGCTGGCGCTCTGGCAAACCCGGCACTTCCTGGACCGGTTGCGCACCTTCTGCCCGGTGCTCCGCAGCATGGATGTGTTCGAAGAACACGCCATCCGCACCACCGGAGACGCGGTGCAAGACCGTCCACTGGCCGATATTGGCGGCAAAGGCCTGTTTGCCAAGGAAATTCATGAGGCCCTGTCCGATGGCCGGATCGACTTCGCCGTACACAGCCTGAAGGACCTGGAAACCGAACTGCCGGTCGGCATCGTGCTCGCCTGCACCCTCACGCGGGAGGACGCGCGTGACGCGCTGATCCTCGCGCCGCATTTGCAGGCGGACCCGTCCAACCCCTACGCTGCCTTGCCGCATGGCGCCTCTATCGGCACCAGTTCGGTCCGCCGGCAGGCGCAGTTGCTGCACGCCCGCCCCGATTTGCGCATCACAGGCATGCGCGGCAACGTGCAAACCCGCTTGGAAAAGCTGCGCAACGGCGATTGTGACGCCTCCCTGCTCGCTTTGGCCGGACTGAACCGGCTCGGCCTGTCGGAAAAAGCCTCCATCATCATCCCGCCCGATGTCATGCTCCCCGCCGCCTGCCAGGGCATCGTCGGCATCACCGTGCGCGCTGATGACGTGGAGTTGCTGGAACTCCTCGGCGGTATCGAAGACCCGAACGCCAAAGCGGTTTCCACCGCCGAGCGGGCATTGCTGGCGGAACTCGACGGCTCCTGCCGTACGCCGATCGGCGGCTACGCCCAGTTGATGGACGGCGGCATGCTGAAATTGTCCGGCCTGGTCGCCCGCGCCGATGGCAGCTTCCTGCTGCGGCGGGATATGATAGGCCATGCCAGCGACGCGGCGCGGATGGGGCACGAACTCGGCGCCAGCCTGCGCGCCGATAGCCCACGCGACATTTTTGCCTGAGCGCAATCACCCGCCTTTCGTTCTGATTACCCGGCCAGAGCCCGGCGCTTCCGCCACCGCGCGTCGCCTGCTGTCGATGGGGCTGGCCCCTTTGCTCGCCCCGATGCTGCAAATCGAACTTCGCCCGGTTCGCCTGCCCGCCCCCGCCGGGGTGCAGGCGATCCTGCTTACCAGCGCCACCGCGCTGCCCGCTCTGCCCGCCAGCTTTCACGCCACCAAGCTACTCGCGGTGGGGGACGCCACTGCCGGCAAAGCCCTCACCGCCGGGTTCACCGCCGTGCAAAGTGCTGCCGGAGACGCCCAGGCGTTGCTCGCCCTGGTCGCCGCCACCTGCACCCCCAGCGCCGGCACCTTGCTCCTGCCCGGCGCCGCCGACCTCGCGGCGGATCTCACGACCCCGCTGCGCCATCTCGGCTTCCGCGTCCTCCGTCGTATCGTCTATCGCGCCCGGCCAGCCACGTTCCTGCCCCCGGATATTCACGCCGCTCTGCATGCCGGCACGATCAAACACGTGCTAGTCTACTCGCCAGCCAGCGCGCGCGCCTTCGTCCGTCTGGCGCGCGGCATTCCGCTCGGGGGGGTTGCGGCGCTGGCCATCTCCGCCGCCACCGCAGCCGCCCTCGCCCCCCTGCGCTGGCGTTGCATCCGTGTTGCCCCCCGTCCGAACCAGGACGCGTTGTTGGAACTGCTTTCATGACAGACACACACGACGCCATTACCCCGGAACCTGCCCCCACCCCGCACCTGGACAAGGTGGTGCCACATCTCGTCGCCCCGGACCCCGCCATGCCGCGCCGGCACAATCCCGCCAAGGCGCTCACCATGCTCGGCTTGGCCTTGCTGGCGCTCGGGCTGTGTTGGGTCTGGCTGCAACAGCAGCAAGGTGCCGCATTGCTGGATCAGATCGGCGCGGACGTCACCCGTCTGGTCGCCCGGCCAACCCCCGATGTCGCGGCCCTCACCGCCCGCATCGCCAAGCTCGAACAACGTCTGGCCAGCCTGGAACAACGCCCGACAACCAGCGTTGACCTCGCCCCGCTGGATGCCCGCCTCACCGCGCTGGAACAACGCCCAACCAGCGCCGACGCCAGCTCGCGTCTGGTGGCACTCGAACAAATGCAAGCCGCCAGCGCCGCCTTGGCCGCCGGCCGCAAGCTCGGCGCCCTCCCCGGCGCCCCCCCCGCTTTGGCCCGCTTCGCTGATACCGCCCCGCCGACGGAGGCCGCCTTGCGGCTGGACTATCGCCCGCTCGCAGCCCGCGCCGCCGAAGCCAGCCGCCCGGCAACCGAAAGCCAGTCGATGGCCGAACGGATGTGGTTGCAGCTGCAAACCATCGTCACCGTCACCGACCATGAGAAAGTGTTGGTTGGCGCCCCGGCCCGCATCGTGCTTGGGGAAGCGGAGGAGAAACTCAACGCCGGCGATCTGGCCGGTGCCGTCGCCACCCTCGCCGCGCTGGACAGCGGCGCTGCGAGCGTGATGGCCGATTGGCGTGCCCGCGCCCAGGCGCTGCTCGATGCCCGGGCCGCCTTGGCCAGCATGGCGGCGCCGCGCTGATGCGCCGGGTTCTTTGGCTGCTAGCCGTCGCCGCGATCGTGGTGGCGAGCACTTGGTGGCTCGCCGGCCTGCCCGGCGATGTCACCCTGCACGTCGCCGGCTATGGCATCACCAGCAAAACCCCGGTCGCCCTGGTCGCCGCCGTACTGGCCGCGCTGCTGATCTACGCGCTGCTCCGCCTCCTCGGCGGGCTGATAAACCTGCCGCGCAATTGGCGCCGCTGGCGCTCCGGCCGCAACCGCGCCGCCGGCGATATCGCCACCACCCGCACCCTGGTCGCGCTTGCCGCCGGCGATGGCCCCGCCGCTCGCAAGGCCGCCCTCCGTGCCCTGCGCCTGCTCGGTGAAACCCCACAAACCCTGCTGCACGCCGCCGAAGCCGCCCGGCTGATGCAGCGCGAAGCGGAAGCCGCCGACTGGTTCCGCAAACTCGCTGGCCACGACCAAGGCGCCTTCCTCGGCCTGCGTGGCCTGTTCCGCCAAGCGGTTGACCGCCAGGCCTGGGACGAAGCCGCCCTGCTGCTCACCCAGGCCGAAGCCCGCCAGCCCGGCAAAACCTGGCTGCGCGATACCAGGCTGATGGTGGCCGCCCGCCAAGGGGATTGGCGCGCCGCCACCGCCTTGGCCGAACCCGGCCCGGCGCAAGCCGCCCTCGCCATCGCCGCCTCAGAGGCAACCACCAGCGCGGACGAAGCCCTGCGCCTCGCCAAACACGCCTGGACCGATGCCAAAGCACTCGCCCCCGCCGCCCTCGCTTATGCCGGCTGCCTGCGCACCGCCGGCCAGGAACGCAAGGCCGTGGACATCATCCGCCAAACCTGGGCACTGGCGCCGCACCCGGCGCTGGTGGAGTTCATCGTCGCCCCCGGCGCGGATGCCGCCGCCCGGCTGACGCTCTTCACCACCTTCGTTCAGCCCCGCGCCGACCACCCGGAAGCACAATTCGCCCTCGCCCGGCTCTCACTCGATGCCGGGTCCCCGGGGGATGCGCTCTATCATCTTGAAGCCGCCGAACATGGCGGGCTGGCGGATCGCCGCCTCGGGCTGCTGCGCGCAGACATCGCCCGCGCCAACCATCAGCCAGACGCCGAACGCACTGCCTTGCGGGCCGCGACCCTTGCCGCATCTCCGCCGGGGTGGACCTGCACCGCCTGCGGCGCCGATCAGGCCGCTTGGCATCCGAGCTGCCCGGATTGCCGGGCGGTAGGGCGGGTTGTTTGGGGAACGGGGCACAAGCCGACGTAAAGTCGTCTCTTTGCGAACAAACATAACCCGTTCACCTGCGCAGGCTTCGCCGCACCTTTAGCCGATGGCGCGGCGCCAGAAAGGGGGCGCTTGCCCCCTCACTGCGTTTGCTGGATCGCCGATAGCAACCAACGCCCGCCAGGTGCCCGCAGGAACGTCCACACTTCCGTGCTCTGCGTCCGCTGGTTCGGGTTACCTTCCACCACCCGGCCCGCCGTATCCACCGTCACGTCAACCATCGAGAACCGCATCGCCACGGTGGCGTATTCCCGCCCCGGCTCGGCCCATGCTTCCGACAGGTCGCCCTGCTCGAGATGCACATTGGTCACCATATTGCGCACACCACGGCTGGCCAGCTCACTCAACTGTTCGGAGAAGTAGCCCACCATTTCCGGCGTTGCTACCGCGCGCAGCTGATTGATATCCTGTGCGCTCCACGCCGCCTGCACCGCTTGCAGGTTTTGCTCGAACTGTTGGTAATCCGCCGGGCCAATAGCGATCGGCGGCGGGCCAGACCCGCCGGGCAACGCGCCCTGCGTCGGCATCCGCGTCACCACCTCCGGGCCACCAGCCATCGCCGGGCGGAAAAACCGACTGAACAACCAGCGCGCGATCATCACAATCAGGAAGATCTGGAACAGGAAGCCGATAAAGCCACCAATGCCGGAAATGCCGTGGAAGAAACCACCACCAAACAGCAGCCCGCCAATCCCCGCGCCCAACATCCCGCCCAACAGGCCAGACATAAAGGGCGAGCGCGGCCGAACCGGTGCCGCCAAACCAGGCGACGGCGCGTAAGACGGCGTCGGCGTGGCACTGCGCTGCATCGGCGCGGCGCTATAGGGTGCCGTAGAGGTTTTTGGCGGCGCCGTATACGTATTGGTCCCACGGCTCCCCATCGATGTGCTCAACCCAGCCTTGGCGTCAGCCAAAGCAGGGGCAAAAGCGAGGGAGGCGGCGAGCAAAGCGGTAAAAACCAGACCGGTGCGGCGCATGATGCGTCTCATTCTCCCGAATTTCGATCTTTATATAGCACGTCGTAGGCTGACATTCGAGGGGTGCCCTTACCCGCCCGCCATCGTCATCCCATCCACCCGCACCGTCGGCGCATCCATACCCCGGCGCAGGCGCAAATCATTGGCCGGCACCATCTGCGCGAAAATATGCTGCAACGTGCTGGCGACGGTAATTTCCGCCACCGGCTCGGCCAACATCCCATTGCGAATCATGTAGCCCGAGGCGCCCCGAGAGTAATCGCCAGTCAGGGTGCTCACCGCGGTGCCCATCAATTCGGTGACGTAAAGCCCCACTTTGATATCGGCCATCAACGCCGCCGGGCTCAGGCTGCCCGGCTGCAAATATAAATTGGTCGGCGCCGGCGAGGGCGGGCCAGACGTGCCTCGCGCCGCATGCCCGGTCGTGGTCATGCCCAACTGCCGCGCCGTGCGGCTGTCCAGCAACCACGTCGTCACCACGCCATCATCCACCAGATTGCGGTTCCGCGTCGGCACCCCTTCGCCATCAAACAGCCGGGACCGCAGGCCACGCCGGCGGCGCGGTTCGTCCACCAGCACCAGCCCGGGTGCGAACACCCGCTTGCCCAGGCTGTCCTTCAGAAAGCTGGTGCCACGCGCGATGCTGGCGCCGTTGATCGCCCCAATAAAATGCCCGATCAGCCCGGCCGCCACCCGCGGGTCGAACACCACCGTCAGCACCGCGGTTTGCGGCCGCGTCGGGTTCAACCGTCGCACCGCCCGCTCCCCGGCATTGCGGCCGATCAGCCCGGCATCCTCCAGATCGGCCAGAAACACCGCGCTGGTATAGTCGTAATCCCGCTCCATCGCCGTGCCAGTCCCAGCCAACGCAGACACGCTGAGCGAGTGGCCACTGCGCACCGTCCGCCCGGCAAACCCGGCCGAGGTGGCAATCGCGGATTCCGTACGGCTATAGCCAGCCTCCGCACCTTCCGCCTGCGTTACCCCCGGCACCGCCAAGGCCGCATCCTCCGCCTGCCTGGCACTGGCAATCAGGGCGGCAGCGTCCGGCTCAGCCAGATCGCACATCTCCAGATCGAGCTCATCCGGCGCGCGGGCTTCCTCAGCCAGCCCGCCAAACGGATCCTCCGGCACCACCCGCGCCATCGCCACCGCCTGCTCCGCCAAAGCGGCAAAGCCAGAGGGATTAAACGTCGAGGATGACACGATCGCCGACCGCTTGCCGACAAACACCCGCAACCCGAGATCACGCCCCTCGGCACGCTCCAGATGCTCGGTCGCGCCCGCGCGCAGGCTGACGGAGAGTGACGTACCGGCCACCGCCACCGCATCCGCCGCATCCGCCCCAGCCCGCTTGGCAACGGCCAGCAGATCGGTCAGCAATTCGATCTGGGTCATCAGACGGCCAACCGTTCAGCGATACTCGGCAGCGCCGGCACCAGATTCGCCGGCCCCATCGTCGCCAGAGTCGGCGCACTGCGGAAAATCCGCACCGCGGCACGCTGGAGATCCTCCGGCATCACGGCGTTGATCTTGGCCACCGTCTCCGCCGTCGGCACGATCCGGCCATGCACCTGGATCTGCCGGGCAATCTGCTCGCACCGGCTGCCGGTGCTTTCCAGCGACATCAGCAGGCTCGCCTTCACCTGCGCACGGGCGCGGGCAAGCTCAGCCTCTGTCACCGAATGCTGCACCTTCTGCAACTCGTCCAGCGTCACCGGCATCAACTCCGCCGCCTCACTCTCTCCGGTGCCGGCGTAGATGCCGAACACCCCGCCATCCACCTGCGGCGCGGCGAAGCTGTAAATCGAATAGACCAGCCCGCGCTTTTCCCGGATTTCCTGGAACAACCGGGAGGACATGCCGCCACCCAACACGGTGGACAGCAACAAGGTCGGGTAATAATCCGGGTCCGAATAGCCCACGCTGGGAAAGCCGAGCACGATATGCACTTGGTCCAGGTCGCGCGCCTCGCGAAACTCGCCGCCGGTATAGCGGCCGATTTCCGGCGCCGGGATGGTCGAGGTCGGCAAATCCGCGAAATGCCGCTGCACCAGATCGAGGATATCGTCGTGATGCAGATTGCCCGCCGCGGCGATCAGCGTGTTGGTCGTGGTGTAGTGGCTGCGCATGTAGCGCATCAGCGTGTCCCGCTTCATACCGCGGATCAGCGCCTCGGTCCCCAGCACCGGCCGGCCCATCGGCTGGTCCGGATAGGCCGTTTCCTGGAAATGATCGAAGATGATATCGTCCGGCGTGTCGTTCGCCTGACCGATCTCCTGCAAGATCACCCCACGCTCCCGCTCCAATTCGCCCGGATCAAAGGTCGAATGGGTCAGGATGTCGCCGATGATGTCGGCGCCCAAGGCGGTGTCTTCCTTCAACACCTTCACGTAAAACGCCGTCTGCTCGCGCGCGGTGTAGGCATTGATATGCCCGCCCACCGCCTCGATTTCCTCGGCAATCGCCGCCGCACTGCGGCGCTCGGTGCCTTTGAAGGCCATGTGTTCGAGGAAGTGGGAAACGCCGTTCTCCTCGGCGCTCTCATGCCGGGTCCCGCTGGCGACATAAGCGCCGAAAGACACGGTTTCGACCCGATCCATGCGTTCGGTGACGACCGTCAGCCCCGAGGGCAGGGTGGTCACGCGGATCGCGTCGGTTTGCTCGTTCATGCGGTGTTCCTTTTGGCCAGCACGCGGACCTGCGCCTCGATGGTCGCCAGATCGTTGGGCAGCACGGTATAAAGCTCGTCTCTCTCATATAGGTCGCCGAGGTGGCTGGGGAGAGGGGGGCGAATGCCCACCGCTGCCTCAATCGCATCGGGGAACTTCGCCGGATGCGCCGTGGCCTCAACGATCATCGGCACCCCGGCCGGCGCCGGATGGGCACGGGCCGCCGCCACCGCCACCGCGGTATGCGGATCGGCGAGATAGCCAGCCGCTTTATGCAGCCGCCGGATCTCTGCCAACGTGCCCTCATCATCCAAACGGAACCCGGTCAGCAACGCATGCGCTTTCGCCCACGCCGCCGGCGGCACCGGCATCGTGCCGCTCGCCCGGAAGCGCGCCATGCAATCCGCCGTCGCCACTGGGTCGCGATCCAGCATCTCAAACAACAGCCGCTCGAAATTGGAACTCACCTGAATGTCCATACTCGGCGACAGGCTCGGCTCCACCGGCCGCATGGACATGTCATTGCCGGCCAGAAAGCGCGCCAGAATGTCGTTGCGGTTGGACCCGATCACCAGTTTGGCAATCGGCAACCCCATCTGCTTGGCGACAAACGCCGCCAGCACATTGCCGAAATTCCCGGTCGGCACTGCAAACGCCACCTCCCGATCCGGTGCGCCCAACGCCAGCGCGGCCGCGACGTAATACGGCACCTGCGCGGCAATTCGCGCCCAGTTGATCGAATTGACCGCCGACAAATGCACCTCGTCACGGAACGGCGCATCGGCGAACATCGCCTTCACCAGATCCTGACAATCGTCGAAGCTGCCTTGCACCGCCACATTGGCCACATTGGCCGCCACCACCGTGGTCATCTGCCGCCGCTGCACGTCCGAGGTACGGCCATGCGGGTGCAAAATCAGAATATCCGCCCGTTCCCGCCCGGCAAACGCCTCAATCGCCGCAGACCCGGTATCCCCCGAGGTCGCGCCCACAATCGTCACCCGCGCGCCGCGTGCCTTGAGCACGTAATCGAACAGTCGCCCGAGCATCTGCATGGCCATATCTTTGAAGGCCAAGGTGGGGCCGTGGAACAACTCCTGCACCCACAACCCGCCTTCAAGCTGCACCAGCGGCACCACCGCCGGATGGGCAAATACGGCATAGGCCGCCCGCGCCATCGCCAGCACCGCCTCCGCCGGGATCGCATCGCCCACAAAGGCCTGGATCACCCGCGCCGCCAGATCCGGATACGGCAGGCTGCGCATCGCCCGCCAGTCATCAGCGGAAAATTGCGGCCACGAGGCCGGCACATATAACCCGCCATCGTCCGCCAGCCCGGCCAACAAAACCCCGGCAAAATCAAGCTCCGGCGCCTGGCCGCGGGTGGAGAGGTAACGCATGATCGATGTGCCCTTGACGGTCGCTGAAACAAAGCCACGCCATGGCAGCCATGGCATCGGCGGGGCTTATAACCTCATCCCGCCATGCTTGGCACTACGCCTGTCCGGCGACGAATTGGCCCAGCGCATGCGCCACCTCTGGCACCAACACATCCCAGCGGCGCGGGGCACGGTGGCGGAACAGCCGCAGGGTTGGGTACCAGGGCGAATCCGTCCGCCACAGCAGCCAGCGGAAATCCGGCGCGAACGGTAGCATCACCCAGATCGGCTTGCCCATTGCGCCCGCCATATGCGCCACCGACGTATCCACCGTAATCAGCAGATCCAACCCATCGATGATCGCCAGCGTATCTTCAAACGTGGAAATCTCGGCATCCAGGTTCAGGATCGGCGCCGCCCCGGGGAAGTGATCGGCCTGCACCGCCGCCGGCCCTTTTTGCAGCGACACGAACGCCACACC
>Ga0164296_1004941_pt1 | contig 11915 bp, 13 predicted proteins | sample GEODES057metaG_FD_113533 | JGI IMG/M metagenome (GOLD analysis project Ga0164296, IMG submission 113533) | Dystrophic lake water microbial communities from Trout Bog Lake, Wisconsin, USA - GEODES057 metaG | ecosystem: Environmental > Aquatic > Freshwater > Lake | place: USA: Trout Bog Lake...
CGAGCGCGGTTAAAATAGGTTTGATTTAAGTCGGTCATGGTTTTTATTTGATACTAATGTGAATGTGAGAGGAATTTTAAATATTAGAGCATTTAATTAGTGTCGAGTTGTGATTTTGGGCAATCCAAAGTCTTCTATTTGATCAGTAGGACTCTCGGCTTGCAGCGCTTCGCCCTCACCCTCGTCTTCATCACTCATGCTCTGCGTCCAAAAAAGCCGATCAGGCAACACCAAGCCCATCCCGGGTTGATAGCCCGCAAGCAAACAACCGTCTAAATAATTTAGAGCCTCTTTGGTCGCTACTTCTAAATCACAACCCACTGCAATCAGTGCAGAGATAACTGCGCTCAATGTATCTCCTGTCCCTGTGAAAACCGCATCCTGACGCTCAAACTTCTCGGTGAGTAATACGTTATAGGGTGTACAAAGTACATTCTCAAAGGTTTGTGCGTTTGGAGTAATGCCGGTGACTAGTGTGTAGGGTACGCCCAGCTCTCCGGCTGCCTTGGCCAGTTCCCGCGGTGTAGGGGCTCTTGCGTTACTCCAATCAGGCACCAACCATCTAGACAAGGTACTGTAATTGCCAATTAAAAGCGTTGTCTGGGGGAGCACCAAATCTTTGAATGCTTCTAAGTATGACTCTATTTCTTCGTCCTCCCACCATGACAGTCCAGGCATGTAGGAGATAACGGGCAGATCTGCGTAATCTGCGGTTACCTCTGCAACAACACTTAACGCCTCTGGGCTCCCACAAAAGCCAACTTTAAAGACCTGAACATTCACATCCTCTAAGACTGCTCGAGCTTGTTCGCTCACCCCTTCGGAGTCAATGCAAAAATGACCTCGAATTTCAGCCGTATCTTTGATGTAGCTACCCGTAACAACTGGCAGGGTGTGAGCGCCTACTGAGTTACAAGACAAAATATCAGCTGTGATCCCTCCCCCACCACTAGGATCATTAGAGTTGAAAGCCAATACACATGGGTAAGAGGCATCCGAATCGTCCTCGCTGTCCTCTAGATCGGGTGTTGGGGGATGGGTATAGTTACTCATAATTAATCGATACAATGGGCGTTCATTTTGAGCCCTTATTAGGGAATTGTGCCGTATTTTTGGGAATAATATCTTGACTACTACTTGGATGTGTTTAATTTGTGGATGGATTTACGATGAGTCCGTTGGAGCTCCTGAGCACGGTATAGCTGCTGGGACGCCCTGGGCTGATGTTCCCATGAACTGGACTTGTCCAGAGTGCGGCGCCCGCAAGGAAGACTTTGAGATGGTAGAGATCTAATACCTTCTTCGTTTTGGGGTTTTATGATTAAAACCCAATAATTTAGGGAAACGAGGTGCGATTGGACTGTCTAGTCCCCTTTCATGCCTTACTCCACAAACAAATATTTCGTTACTTTTTTTATCAATTCGTTTATCTTTAAGGACACTTATGCGTATCGACCAAAAAGCACTTGATCAACTTTTTTTAAATGCTCGCTCATCAAACGGTTTCATTGACAAACCCGTGCCTGAGTCGCTGCTACGAGAGATTTATGATTTGGCAAAGTTTGGACCCACTTCAATGAACACACAGCCAGCGCGTTTCATTATGCTAACCAGTGCGGCTGCCAAAGAAAGAGTCATGCCTGCAATGATGCCAGGTAACGTTGATAAAACAAAGTCAGCGCCGGTCATCGTGATCGTTGCCTCTGACGCGCATTTTTATGAGCATCTCCCAAAAACGTTCCCCAACAAACCTGATGCAAAAGAGATGTTTGCTGGTAACGCTGGACTTGCACAGGCGACAGCAACACGTAACACAACACTTGCGGGAGCATACTTTATGATTGCTGCTCGTGCGCACGGTTTGGACTGCGGACCTATGAGTGGGTTTGACGCTGCGAAAGTAAACGCAGAGTTCTTCCCCGATGGACAGTGCAAAGTCGACTTCCTGCTCAACTTAGGTTACGCAGATTCATCCAAAATCTTCCCGCGTAATCCTAGACTTAGTTTCGAAGAGGCTTGTAAAGTCCTCTGATCTTTGCGCTTCCTACAACTTGAGTAAGCTTTGGGTCGCTAAAATTTGCCTGCCCGCTATGAACTTTGGCAGACCTAAAGCTGAATCTCGGGTTTATGCCTAGATTTAAATAAAAATCGTCGATGTTTAAGAAATTAATTAGTTATGAAGAAATTTCAAAGCGTTGACGATTTACTCTCCTTTGTAGGTCAAGATGTATCCACAAGCGATTGGATTACGATCGACCAGGAAAAAATCAATCAGTTCGCCTCAGCAACTGGCGACCATCAGTGGATTCATACCGATCCCATCAGAGCGACTCAAGGACCATTTAAGACGACGATTGCTCACGGATTCTTAACCCTTTCACTGATACCTGAGATGATCAGAACTGCGCTTGAATTTCCTCCCACTAGCATGGCTATCAATTACGGCTTGAACAAGGTACGGTTTACAAACCCCGTTCCTGTGAACTCTAAACTCAGAGGCAATTTTCATTTACTCGAAGTAGAGACTTTAAGAGACGCGGAAACACAAAATGAGAACGGTTTCCAGATGATTTGGCGAGTCACCATTGAACAAGAAGGCGCAGTCAAACCAGTTTGCATTGCTGACTCAGTAATACGCAGGTATCACTAAGCGTACCAACGACACTTATTGCTTGGTTGAGGCAAAACTATTTTGTCGCCACGCCTCGTAAGTAACTACCGATACCGAGTTGGATAGATTCAAACTGCGCTGACCACTTAGCATAGGTAGCAAAAGACGCTGAGACTGCGGGAAACTCTCCCTAATTAGATCGGGTAACCCCTTTGTCTCGGATCCAAAAAAGAACCAATCGCCAGGTTTAAAGTCAACACTGAAAACATTTTTCGTGCCCTTTGTGGTCAAAGCAAAGCAACGCTCAAAATCCGGCGCCGCGTTGCTTAAAAAGCTCTGCCAGTTTAAGTACTTCTTCACCTCTGCGTACTCATGGTAGTCCAAACCAGCACGTCGCATCAAAGGGTCAGACATTTGAAATCCAAGCGGCTCTATTAAATGAAGATTGCAACCTGTGTTTGCGCAAAGACGAATTACGTTACCCGTGTTTGGGGGAATTTCCGGTTGTACTAAAACAATATTGAACATTGGAAGGTTGTCATTAGCGCTCAGCGCAAAAATAAAAAAGGTATTGAATTCCTAAAATGAATCAATATAGTTAACCACTTAGAATCACAAGCTGTATTATCCCTTCCTTGCGCAACCAAAAAACGCGGCAATTCTCTAAGATAACCCACTACTGCATTACCGATGAGTTCCAGTCTCCCGCCAACCTTAGATCCTAGCGCTGCTAAACGTTTTAAATTGCGACAAAGTTTAGATAATCCAGCTTGGCTTCACGGTGAGGTTGCGAAGAGGATGGAGCAACGACTTGACTGGTTCAAAGAAGAACCTACATCTTGGATTGACTGGGAACCTCTCAACGGGGGATTATCCACTCACAAAAGCATTCAAAACAGGTATCCAAAGGCAAATTCACTCATCACCGAACCTAGCGAACGAAGGTTGAAACTCGCTCGGCAAGCGCTAACTCGGAACTGGATCAGTCGGTATATACCTCGCTTTAAAGATTCAAAAATATTGATTCGAGGCAAGCAGTCATTTGCGTTATCACACACGCCGAGCAACACTTTAGTTGACCTCGTTTGGGCCAACATGTTGTTGCACTTAGAGCCCAATCCAACTGCACTCATAAAGGAATGGCATAAGTCCTTGAGGGTTGGAGGGTGGGTCATGTTTAGTTGCCTTGGACCTGATACGTGCAAAGAGCTCAGAGTCATTTATGAGCAACTCGGTTGGGGCGTGACGAATCACGACTTTACTGACATGCATGACTGGGGAGATATGCTTGTGGAAGCAGGTTTCGCAGATCCAGTAATGGACATGGAGCGGATCACGCTTACCTACTCCTCACCGGAATCGCTCATTCAGGACTTGCGAACGCTTGGTGGTAATTTCAATTACAAGCGATACCAAGCACTCAGAGGACGATCATGGTTAAAAGAGTTCAAATCACAACTCTCTTTATTAACCAATGAATCCTTAAAAATACCTCTTACTTTTGAAATTATTTACGGCCATGCGTTTAAAGTTGCATCGAAAATAAAGGTGTCTCAATCCTCAGCCTTCTCAGCCGAGGATATGAGGGCGATGCTCAAAGCGGGGAAGAGATAGAGAATAGGCTACTTGAAAAATCGAGTGCGAATCGAGGCCTCAATACCCTTAGCGTCCAAGCCCAGTTGAGAGAGTATCTTTGCTGGGTCGCCGTGAACTGTAAATTCATCGTGAATACCAAGCCTTAAAACTGGGATTGATAAACCTGCATCTTGAAGGGCCTCTAAAACTGCACTACCCGCACCGCCCATTAATACACCCTCCTCAACGGTTACCAAAGCAGAGTGTTCCTGCGCAAGTTCAAAAAGTAATTTTGTATCAAGCGGTTTGGCCCAGCGCATATTGGCAACTGTTGCGTCCAATTTCTCACCGACCTCTAAAGCGGGATATAAAAGCGTACCAAACGCAAGTATTGCAATGCTACTTGTGTCACCTTTGGTTTTGGTGGTGGTTCTGCGAACCTCACCACGTCCAAAGGGTAGGGTTTGTTCAATACTGCCCGTCTTTGTACCCGCACCTGAGCCTCTGGGATATCGAACCGCTACACAGTGATCCTGTGCATAGGCGGTAGATAACAAAGCATAACACTCTGCCTCATCGGCTGGACAAGCCACGCTAACGTTAGCAACGCAGCGTAGAAAAGCAATATCGTATATGCCGGCGTGAGTGGCCCCATCAGCACCTACGATGCCAGCTCTATCCAGTGCAAGAACGAGCGGCAGTTTTTGCAGCGCAGCGTCATGAATGAGTTGATCGTAAGCTCGTTGTAAAAACGTTGAGTAGATCGCAACAACAGGCTTTAAACCCTCACATGCCAAACCTGCCGCAAATGTCAGCGCATGCTGCTCTGCTATGCCCACATCAAAATAGCGAGCAGGAAATTTCTGCTCAAACTCGACCATACCAGAGCCCTCACGCATCGCCGGCGTGATACCAATTAAACGATTGTCGCGGGCGGCCATATCGCAAAGCCATGAACCAAAGACTTGACTAAAGGTTTGCTTTGGAGCGGCAGTGGGCGGGGTAATGCCGACCTTAGGGTCAAACTTACCAGGACCGTGATACATCACAGGATCAGATTCAGCAAGCTTGTATCCCTGCCCTTTCTTGGTCACTACGTGCAGGAACTGCGGCCCTTTGAGACTTTTGATATTTTCAAGCGTCGGAATGAGCGAGTCCAAATCATGTCCATCTATTGGACCAATATAGTTAAAGCCGAATTTCTCAAAAAGAGTTGCAGGCACAACGAATCCTTTTGCTTGCTCTTCAAAGCGCTTAGCCAATTCAAAAAGAGGCGGAGCACTTTTTAAGATTTGTTTGCCCGCCTCTTTCGCGCTGGCATAAAAACGTCCACTCATGAGTTGCGCCAAGTACCGGTTAAGTGCCCCAACCGGAGGGCTGATTGACATATCGTTATCGTTCAGGATGACCAAAATGTTGCAATCTGCAACGCCCGCATTATTAAGTGCTTCAAACGCCATACCCGCAGTCATGGCACCGTCACCGATGATTGCAACACAGCTTCTGTGCTCACCCTTTTCTTTAGCAGCAACGGCCATACCAAGCGCAGCAGAAATACTGGTTGAGGAGTGAGCGGTACCAAAGGCATCGTAAATGCTCTCACTGCGCATCGGAAATCCACTGATTCCCCCTAGTTGGCGAAGTGTAGACATCTTGTCTCGACGCCCCGTTAGTATTTTGTGGGGATATGTTTGGTGTCCCACATCCCAAACCAATCGATCCTCTGGTGTATTGAAAACGTAGTGCAAGGCGACGGAGAGCTCGACCGTTCCAAGGTTGGAACTTAAATGTCCCCCAGTTTGTGAAACACTGTGAATTAAATAATCCCTCAACTCCGCCGCCAAGGGCTTGAGTTGTTCTCTAGAGAGGCGCCTAAGATCTGAGGGGGATTGAATTTGATCTAACATTTTTATTCTTAATAACTACGGTTAACAACCTTCAAAGCAATTGCCACGAGTGCATCACTATTTTGTAAGTCACTATCCAACAATGCTTGATTGGCCTGAACCAACAACACATCAGCCTTGTGTTTTGCAGCGTCCAAGCCCATCAATGATACGTAAGTTGGCTTGTCCGTGCTTGCATCCTTACCAGCTGTCTTCCCTAAAATAGCAGAATCTGCCGTAACGTCCAAGATATCATCTATTACTTGAAACGCAAGACCTAGAGCACTTCCAAATATTTGTAACTTGTTTAGTGCCTGCATTGAAACACCTGCACAAAGTGCCCCCGCAATTACGCTCACCTCCAAGAGTGCACCGGTTTTGAGTTTATGCATCTGGCTGAGCTGAGTCTCGTTGAGTTGCAGTCCAACGCTTGTCAAATCAATCGCTTGTCCACCGGCCATTCCGTTGTGCCCGGCTGCCCTTGCGATTAAGCCGCAAAGCTTAGCCTGCAATTGCGCAGGAATTAATGTGGGCTCGGGAGTCAAAATCTCAAACGCCAATGCTTGGAGGGTGTCCCCAGTTAAAAGGGCCATGGCCTCTCCAAACTGCACATGAACAGTTGGCTTACCGCGTCTTAACACGTCGTTGTCCATGCACGGCATGTCATCATGAACAAGTGAGTAAGCATGAATCAACTCAATCGCACACGCGGCCCTAAGCGCAGCCTCACGCCTCCAAACCATCTCACTAGGATCCAGACCGGCTGTACCTGACTCAAATGCACCAATAACAAGTAGTGACCGTAAGCGCTTACCCCCACCAAGAACCGCATATTTCATTGGCTCCGATAAGTTAGCCGGTGCGTTAGAGGGTATCCATTGATCTAATTTGGTCTCGATTTCAGCCAAAGCCTTGGTACTCCAAGACTCTAAATCAAATGACTGTGCAAGCTGGGAAATATGGCTAACGTTCAAGGTGCGGCTTTCCAGGGTTTTAAATCGCCGTCTTCCAGCATTTTGATTTGATCCTCGACGGCCTCTAATTGCTCTCGGCAAAACTTCAGTAAAAAGGCGCCTCTTTTATAGGAGGTCAATAATTTTTCTAAAGGTAACTGTCCTGACTCCATTTGGGAAACCAAGCCCTCTATCTCGGCTAGAGCGCTTTCGTAACTCTCTGGCGCAGGTGCTGAATCTTTAACGGCTGGTACTGAGGGTGCCTTTGGCATGCGATTTAAGCCCAAGTGTTGGTAGAAAGTCTCAATTGTAGGGCGATGAGCGCACCGAAATAGGAGTACCCGGGGTAGAATCGGGGTTTTCCGCCAGAAATTAACTGGTTTCCCTCATAACTTCTATTACTTCCCTGTGGGGAGTCTTTAGGTCAGGTCAAAATGTCTGATTTAAGTCTTCAACTGCAGCAGGCGTTTAGTCAACTTCCTGTCTCTAGCTACTCCGATGAAGCGCTTTTTAAGCGCGAAATCGATACTTTGTTCAACAAAGGGCCTAAATACGTCGGTCATTCGTTGTCTGTCCCGCAGCTGGGAGACTATCACGCCATCCAACAAGAGCGCGAGGGGCGTGTGCTTGTGCACACCGAAAATGGAGTTGAGCTGCTCTCTAATGTTTGCCGCCACAGACAGGCTGTAATCCTGCGCGGTCGCGGCAATTTAAGTCAAACGCCAAATGCGGCCAGCGGCGCGAGCTCAACCTCTAACATTGTTTGCCCCCTCCACCGCTGGACCTACTCCACGAGCGGAGAGTTAATCGGAGCACCACATTTTGCAAAAGATCCTTGCCTCAATTTGAACCGGTACAAACTCCAAGAATGGAATGGGCTTCTTTTTGAGGACAACGGACGAGATATCGCCAAAGACTTGCAAGCATTGTCTCCACTTACCAGCTTAGACTTTACGGGCTATGCACTGGATCATGTTGAGATGCATACCTGTAACTACAACTGGAAAACATTTATCGAAGTCTATTTGGAGGATTACCACGTCGGCCCTTTCCACCCGGGACTTGGTAACTTTGTTACTTGCGATGACTTGCGTTGGCAGTTTGGAGATGACTTCTCGGTGCAAACAGTTGGCATAGCAAATCGCCTTGGTAAAGCTGGATCCCCTGTATATGAGCGTTGGCAACAAGAGCTTATGAAATATCGCAACGACAAGGTACCAGAACACGGCGCTATTTGGCTTACCTACTATCCGCACATCATGGTCGAGTGGTATCCACATGTACTGACGGTATCTACTCTTCAACCGATAAGCCCAACTCAGACGATGAACAGGGTGGAGTTTTACTACCCCGAAGAAATCGTGGCCTTCGAACGTGAGTTTGTTGAGGCACAGCGTGCTGCCTACATGGAAACCTGTGTAGAGGATGATGAAATCGCCGAACGCATGGATGCAGGTCGCTTGGCCTTACTTCAGCGAGGAGACAACGAAGTAGGTCCCTATCAAAGTCCTATGGAAGACGGCATGCAACAATTCCACGAGTGGTACCGCAGGAATATGACCGAAGATTTGAATACGACAGAATAATCCCGTACTCCCCGATCTTTTTTGATTTTGGGCTTGTTGGTGACCATTTCATATTTTTCGTTAGCTACGACCAAGGCACGTTTTGACCTATCAAACTATTATCTCTGCTAGCCAGTTACAGCACTTAATCAAAACTCAACCCTCCAAAGTTGTAATCTTTGACTGTAGCTTTGATCTAGCCGACCCTGATAAGGGCTATACGCAATTCAAGGACAACCGAATAGCAGGCGCTTTATACGCAAGCCTTGATACGGATTTATCTGCACATGACCCAGTTAACGCCGTCAACGGTGGACGTCATCCCTTGCCTCGTCGAGAAATCTTTGCTATTTGGTTGTCGCACATGGGGGTTACAAATGACACCCAAGTAGTTGTCTATGACCGTCAAGGCGTAAACTTTTGTGGACGTCTATGGTGGATGCTTAAATGGTGTGGGCACGCATCTGTTGCAGTCTTAGACGGGGGATTAAAGGGATGGACTGACGCTCACGGAGCGCTAGAAAGCGGCGAACCAACTACAGCAAAGTCAGTAGAGCTAAACCAGGCTCCATCCTTCCAACTCAGTGAGCCTTTGGTGAAGATGCTCAGTCTGGATGAGTTGAAAACCGAACTCGGAAGTAGTTCTCGTCCCACATTAGTTGATGCTCGCGCAACACTTCGCTACAAAGGAGAGGTTGAGCCATTAGACCCAGTTGCAGGACACATTCCGGGTGCACTCAATAGGCCCTTCAATTTCAATCTGAATTCAGAAGGTTTCTTCAAAAGCAAAGAAGAGCTCAATGCGGAATTTGAAGCTCTTCTGCATTCGGCAAGCCCACATAGCGTCGTCCATCAATGTGGTAGCGGAGTTAGTGCTGTGCCCAATTTAATTGCAATGGTCATTGCAGGTTATGGCTATACATCTCTTTATCCAGGTAGTTGGAGTGAATGGTCGAGACAGCCCGATGCGCCTGTTGAAAAATAAAAAATAGCGCGCTTCATCTCAACGCTTAATCTATTTGAGCGCCTGATACCTTCACAACCTCTCTCCATTTGATGATATCTTTTCTCAAGATATTTGCAAATTCACTTGGTTGTGTAATAAAGGGATCTGCTCCTTGAGCGTTAAATTTTTCAATGATATCTTTACTCCTTAAGGCCTCTTCAATGTCGTGGTTAATTTTACGAACGACTGAGGCTGGCGTCTTTGCAGGAGCAAACAGGCCAAACCACGGAGAAACATCAAAATCTTTAAACCCTGCTTCAGCAATAGTTGGAATATTAGGAAAGTTAGCTGAGCGTGCAGAACTCGTTACAGCAACTGCGCGCAGCGTGCCACTCTTAATAGAACCTGCGACAGAAGGCAAACTGGTAAATACCAAATTAATTTGCCCACTCATAAGGTCTTGCATTGCAGGGGCTGCACCCTTGTAGGGGATATGCTCAAGTTTAGTTCCAGCAGAAGCATTAAACATGACTCCAAGCAAATGATTAACTGAACCATTCCCAGCAGAGCCGAAGGTGAGAGGCTTTTGTCTGGCTTGCTCAACAAGCTCTTGCACAGTTTTGAAGTGTGCGTCAGGAGCACTGACCAACACAAAGGGTAGCGTAGCTAGGGTGGCAACAGGTGCAAAATCACGCTCAGGGTCAAAGGGAAGCTTTTTGTATAGTGATGCATTAATGGCGTGTGAGCCAACGTAGCTCATTAACAGTGTGTACCCATCAGCAGGGGCTAAAGCCACAAACTCCATACCAACGTTACCCCCCGCTCCTGCTCTATTCTCGATTACAACGGGTTGCTGCCACTTTTCACTTAGCTTTTGCGCGATGATTCTAGCCAGTGCGTCAGAGGCACCGCCGGGTGTTTGAGGGACAACTATTTTGACGGGTTTTTGGGGAAACTCTTGGGCTTGAACAAAGTTGAAAAATGTAGCGAATATAAATATCGAAAGAATTAAGAATTTACGCATTATTTGAACTCCGAAGAACTTACTTGAAATGATACACTTTTACATAACTCCTTATAACTAGAATTAGTACTATGTTGATTAAAAAGATTTCAGGTGCCTTGGGAGCTGAGATAACTGGAATAGATCTTAACCAGGAATTAAGCGCTAATTTGATTAGCGATATTCGTTCCGCATTTTTAGAACATCAAGTCATCTTCCTCAGAAACCAAGACATCGGGCCAGAACAGTTTCTACGTTTTGCAAAGATGATGGGCAAGCCCATTGAGTATCCCTTCGTAAAAGGTTTACCCAACTTTCCAACGATCATAGAAGTCAAAAAATTAGAACATGAAGTTCTTAACTTTGGAGGAATTTGGCATTCGGACACGACCTACCTTGAAATGCCGCCTATGGGCTCAATGCTATTGGCAAAAGAAATACCGCCTTACGGTGGAGATACGCTCTTTGCTAATCAGTATTTAGCTTGGGAGAGCTTGTCATCAACTATGAAGCGTTGTCTTGAAGGGCTTATAGGTATCAGCAGCTCTGCCAAAGCAGATGTCTCCAAAACCAGGGAGGACAGGATTAAATCAGACGCTAAAGATAGTGCAAATAGCGAATACCGTGCTGAGCACCCTATCGTCCGAACACACCCAGAGACTGGTCGCAAAGCGCTTTATGTCAATGTAGCTCACACAACGGGAATAGTTGGAATGAGTGAGGGTGAGAGCAAATCGATACTTGAATTTTTATTTAATCATCAAATAAAACCAGAGCTTACCTGTCGCTTTGTCTGGCAACCTAACTCCCTCGCGTTTTGGGACAATAGGTGTACCCAACATAATCCTGTTAATGACTATCACGGATTTAGAAGAGTCATGCACAGAATCACACTAGAAGGCGACAGGCCTAAATAATTAAACTGCACATTTTTTAAACTGCAAATTTATCTGGCAACAGTCGATCGTATTCGGTTTTGACGACCTGATAACACTCGCAGGTCCTTCGCTCAAGTCCTGGTCTATCGATGATCTTAATATGCCCGCGAGCGTATGAGATGAGGCCAGCTTTTTGAACCTTAAGTGCGGCCTCAGTAACGCCTTCTCGTCTTACACCTAGCATATTAGCAATCAATTCCTGCGTCATAACGAGTTCGTTACTGGTCAACCTGTCTAAACTAAGTAGCAACCATCTACAAAATTGTTGATCCAGCGTATGGTGCCGATTACAAACCGCTGTCTGAGACATCTGCGTAATCAACGCCTGGGTATAACGCAAGAATAAATGCATCAGCGCACCCGCCTTGTCAAACTCGCTCATGATGACTTGAGCGTTAATACGGTAACTCTTACCAGCGCTTTGTACCACTGCGCTAC
>Ga0164296_1004942_pt1 | contig 11915 bp, 11 predicted proteins | sample GEODES057metaG_FD_113533 | JGI IMG/M metagenome (GOLD analysis project Ga0164296, IMG submission 113533) | Dystrophic lake water microbial communities from Trout Bog Lake, Wisconsin, USA - GEODES057 metaG | ecosystem: Environmental > Aquatic > Freshwater > Lake | place: USA: Trout Bog Lake...
CCTTGATCGACCAGTTGATCCGGGGCTTCTTCATCATGACCGTGAAGTACAAGATGTTCCACGGCGACATCCACGCAGGCAACTTGCTCTTGTTGCGCGACGGCCGCATCGGGGTGATCGACTGGGGGATCGTCGGTCGACTCGACGCCGAAACCCACTGGTTCCTCTGCCGACTGCTCGCGGCGGTCCTCGGCGACGACGCAGCGTGGAAGGACGTGACCCACCACATCATCGCCACGTACGGTCCGGCGATCGGCGAAGCCATGGGAATGGACGACGAGCAGCTCACGGCCTTCATGCGCTCGATGATCGAGCCCGTCCTCTTGAAGCCCTTTGGCGAGGTGAGCTTCTCGGACATGATGAACGCCACCCAGGTCCAAGTCGCCCAAGCTCATGGCGTCGAGTTCCAAGACCACTCCGTGCGCTCGATGGTCAAGCGCGTCCGTCTCCAGCGCAAGATCCACAAGATGGCACTCGATGCTGGAGGCTTGATGAGCGACTTCGACCGGGGCTACTTCCTTTTGGGCAAGCAACTCATGTACTTCGAGCGCTACGGGAAACTGTTCCTCGCCGACAAGCCCATCCTTTCGGATCCTGGTTTCATTGCCCTCTTGCTCGACGAAGCGGGAGAGTTGACGCCACCGGAGCGATTTCCTTCGTAACCAGGGGATTCGCCGGCGTCATGACCTTGTCCACTCAGCGGAGAGCGGCTCCATTAACAGTATGTATGTAGGGAAATCCTTACAAAAAAGGGGAAATGAATGCTGCGTTAATTCTGTGAATTAGTGAAATATGTGGCTAGTATTTCTACCACATGACAGCACAAATGATGACAGAAGAAACTCGACGCATTTTGCCGACCCAGGCCCGTGCAGTCGAAACAGTCCGCAAGATCTTGGACACCTCGGCCCAGCTCCTCATCGAAGATGGCATAGAGAGGTTCAATACCAATGCGGTGGCCCAAGCCAGTGGTGTCAACATCTCGACGCTCTATCGCTACTTTCCAGATAAGAAGGCAATTCTTTTGGAGCTGTATCGCGAGCGCAACGAGCGGGTCATTCAATATGTCGCCGCAACGATGGAGGCGTTCGTCACCGCCAAGAGCGTGCGCGAGTGGTACACCGAAACGCTGCACCAGACCATCTCCTTGGGCCAAGACAGTCCCATCGGCCCGATCTTGCACCAGGTGTTCCAAGTGCTTCCCGATCTTCGAAACGTAGAAGTCGAGTTCATCCACAGGTGCACGGGCATCGTCCTCGATGCAATGACCACGCGCTTCTCGAACTTGTCGAGTGAGCGACTCCAGGCCATTGCTGGCTACATGATGATCAACACCGCCTCGTTCGAGATCGCCCTGAGGGACCCTGCGTTTTCTGGAGTATCGGGCCTCGAGGCCGAATTGGCGGGAGCGGTCTCGGCGTACTTGGAATCGCTCGAGGCTGAGAACGCCGCAGCGCAGTAGATCGACTGCTCGAAGCCCTCGGGCTCTCCGGTGGCGCTGGAACTGGAATCTGTTCTAGTCTCACGGTGCAACGCCGCGAAAGGAGGGGACCGTGAGCGACTCGGTGCAGATCTTCACCAGCCCGCACGTACTCGAATATCCCTATTCCCGCTCCACGGGTCCCGTCATCGGCGCCTTCTTGACCGCACTGCGCGACGGGAAGTTCGTTGGCGTCAAAGGCGACGGCGGCAAGGTCATCGTGCCACCGACCGAGTTCGATCCCGAGTCGGGGGAAGAGGCCACTGAGATCGTCGACGTCGGTTCAGCCGGGGTCATCACGACCTGGGCATGGGTCGAAGAACCTCGACTTGACGCACCGCTCTCCCAACCCTTTGCCTGGGCGTTGATCAAGCTCGACGGTGCAGACACTGCCTTGCTCCACGCCGTAGAAGCACCGTCGAAGGATGACATCGCAACCGGCAAGCGCGTCGTGGCGTCGTTCAAACCCGCCGGAGAGCGCGTCGGGGCGATGGCTGACATCCGATGCTTCGTGCTGGAGGAGAACCAATGAGCGACGACAACGCAACGGCGCCCGTCACGATGCTGTCGACACCGATCAGGCTCGACTATCAGTTCACCGCTGGACTTGCTCAGTCGCGATCGCTCCAGGGGTATGCCGAAGGCAAGTTCATCGGGCAACGCTGTCCGGTGTGCAAGAAGGTCTACGTCCCGTCTCGCGGCTCGTGTCCCGTCGATGCGGTGCCGACGACCGAAGAGGTCGTGTTGGGCAACAAGGCCACGGTGACGACGTTCTGCGTGGTCAACGTCCCCTTCGCCGGCCAGAGCATCGAGATCCCCTACATCACTGCCTCGATCTTGCTCGATGGAGCGGACATCACCTTCATGGGTCTGATCCAAGAGATTCCCGCCGACGAAGTTCGCATGGGCCTGCGCGTCGAGGCGGTCTGGGTCCCTGAAGAAGAGCGCGGTCCGACGTTGGCATCGGTCAAGTACTTCCGACCAACGGGCGAACCCGACGCAGAGTTCTCGAGCTACGAGGCGTACTCATGAGCAAGGCACCATCGACCCGCAAAGGAACGCGTCCCGTTGCCATCGTGGCGACCGCACAGTCGCCCTCGACGCGGCGCGTCGAGCAAGCCAACGAGATCGAGATGCTGATGCCGGTGATCTCCGAGGTCTATGCAAACGCCAAGATGACCAAGGACGACATCGACTTCATCTGCTCGGGCTCGACCGACTACCTCATCGGTGGTCCGTTCAGCTTCGTGATGGCGCTCGACGCGGTCGGCGTCTGGCCGCCGAAGCGTGAGAGCCACGTCGAGATGGACGCTGCCTGGGCGCTCTACGAAGCGTGGGTCCAGCTCCAAGAAGAAGAGTGCGAGGTCGCCCTCGTCTACGGCTTCGGCAAGTCCTCGCTCGGGGACTTGAGCAGGATCTTGGCCTTGCAGCTCGACCCCTACGTGATGGCGCCGCTCTGGCCCGACCAGGTTTCGCTGGCCGCTCTCCAAGCCCAAGCGATGATCGATGCGGGCATGGCCACCGAAGAAGACTTCGCGCGCGTGGCATCTCGAGCTCGCCACAATGCCTTGGGCAACCCGAACGCGCAGGTGAAGTACGACAAGTCGATGGAAGAGTTGATGGCCGAGGAGTACGTCTCGGCACCGCTGCGTCGCCATGCCCTGCCGCCACTCTCTGACGCGGCGTCAGCGGTGATCATGGTTGCCGGGGAGCGCGCGTACGACATCGTCGAGCGGCCCGCATGGATCACGGGCATCGATCACCGCATGGAGGCGCACGCCCTTGGTGCTCGGAACTTGACTGCGTCGCCATCGACCGAGCGCGCCGCCAAGGAAGCCGGCGTCGACCAGGTCAAGGTCGATCTCGCCGAGATCCATGCGCCGTTCGCGCACCAAGAGATCTTGCTCCGCCGGGCGATGGACTTGGACGAATCGGTCTCGGTCAATCCCTCAGGTGGCCCATTGGCGGCCAACCCGTTGATGGCCGGCGGCTTGATCCGCTTCATCGAAGCAGCCGATCGGATCATCGATGGATCGGCGACTGCGGCCGTTGCGCACGCGACGTCCGGACCGGTCTTGCAGCAGAACATGGTGGCGGTCTTGGAGGGAGCGTCATGAACGAGCGGTGCGCAGTCATCGGCATTGGCCAGACGGTCTTGAAGTCCAAGCGCGACGACGTCTCGATGGCCGGCTTGGTGCGCGAAGCAGCCAAGATGGCCCTCGAAGACGCCGATCTCGGCTGGGCGGACATCGATGCGGTCGTGATCGGCAAGGCCCCGGACATGTTCGAAGGCGTCATGATGCCCGAGCACTACTTGGCCGGCGCCTTGGGAGCCGTGGGCAAGCCCATGTTCCGCGTCCACACTGCAGGTTCCGTCGGAGGATCGACGGCCCTCGTGGCAGCCCACTTGGTCGCCACCGGGATCCACCAGCGCGTGCTCACGGTGGCCTTCGAGAAGCAGAGCGACTCTGACGCCATGTGGGCCCTGTCGGTCCCACAACCGTTCTCGGCACCGTTGCTGGCGGGAGCAGGCGGCTACTTCGCTCCGATCATCCGTTCGTACATCCGACGCTCGGGAGCTCCGAACGACGTCGGGATGAAGGTTGCGGTCAAAGACCGCCTCCATGCCCTCAAGAATCCCTACGCTCATCTCCACCTGCCCGACATCGACTTGAAGATGGTCGAAGAGTCGGTGATGTTGTGGGATCCGCTGCACTATTTGGAGTCCTGTCCCTCTTCGGACGGTGCTGCCGCCATGGTCTTGGCCAGCGACGACGTCGCCAAGGCCCAGGCGAAGGCGACGGGCAGGAAGCCGGCGTGGATCCACGGCATGGCCATGCGTTCGGAACCGACCCAGTTTGCGGGCCGCAACTTGATCAACCCCCAAGCAGGTCGAGACTGTGCCAAGGACGTCTTCGGCCAAGCTGGGATTTCCAATCCTCGGGCCGAGCTCGACTGCGCCGAGGTCTATGTTCCCTTCTCGTGGTATGAACCGATGTGGCTCGAGAACCTCGGGTTCTGCGACGAGGGCGACGGTTGGAAGTTGACCGACGCTGGCGCGACCTCCCTCGATGGCGGCGACATCCCGTGGAACTGCTCTGGTGGCGTGCTTTCCTCCAATCCCATCGGGGCCTCGGGGATGCTCCGCTTCTTGGAAGCCGCTCTTCAAGTGCGCGGCATGGCTGGCGAGCACCAGGTTGCCGATGCCCGCAAGGCCTTGGGCCATGCGTATGGTGGAGGAAGTCAGTTCTTTGCCATGTGGGTCGTCGGCACGGATCGGCCGGAGTAGCCACCTTCCTTCGATCCTCGACGAGAGAGGGGATCATCATGAAGATCGAATCGTTTACGCGCTCGACGCCGTGCTGGATCGATCTCGCGAGCTCTGATCCAGACGGAGCTGCTGCGTTCTACGCAGCGCTCTTCGGCTGGACCGTCGAGAAGGGCGGACCCGAGACCGGGTTCTACCAGATGTGCTACCTCGACGGCGATGCCGTGGCTGGACTCTCGGGCCCTCCTCCCGGCGCGAGCGCACGAGGTTGGCAGCCCTACTTGAAGAGCGACGATATCGAAGCATCGTTCCGCGCCGTCGAGGCATCGGGCGGGTCGCCCCTCTTGGGCCCGCACCAGGTGCTGGAGCTCGGCTACATGGCGGGCGTCACCGATCAAACGGGAGCCTCGATCGGACTGTGGCAACCGCTCGAGTTCGAGGGCATGCAACGAGTCGGCGAACCCGGTGCCTACATCTGGTCGGAGCTCGTGACCTCTGACGTCCAGACCTCGGTTGCCTTCTACAACGCTGCCTTCGGCTTGCGACCACTTGACGAGGTCGTCGGGGAGACCGAGGCATGCCAGCTCGCCACAGAGGAGATGCCCATCGTTGGGGTGGTTGCCAAGGCCGAGGCGTTGGCGGACCAGCCCGACCGGTGGGAGGTCTACTTCGTCGTCGACTCCCTCGAGGATGCCTGCGTGGTGGCGTTGGCCAACGGGGGCCGAGTCGACGATGAGCCAGTGGGCCTGCCCTTTGGCCGCATCCAGCACCTGACCGATCCCTTCGGGGCATCGTTCGGCATCCTCCAGATGACAGCCGGCTAGCGGAACGTTCGAGGGAACGACCGGGTTCGTCGGTAGACTGTGCAAGTTCGCAGCCAAGGACGCTGCAGCCAATGAGGAGGCTCAAATGAAGGTTGTTGTCGACTTCGACGCATGTGCCAGCAACGCGGTCTGCATGGGGATTGCCCCTGAGGTCTTTGAAGTTCGCGATGACGGCTACCTCTACATCTTGAACGAGAACCCCGGCCCAGAGTTGGCCGAGAAGATGCGCGAAGCGGTGAACGGCTGCCCGACGGGGGCAATCTCCATCGTCGAAGACTGAGCTTCTTTGGCTCCCCGCGTTCGGTTCGCGCCAAGCCCGACGGGGTACTTCCACGTAGGAAGTGCCCGGACGTCCCTGTTCAACTGGCTCTTTGCACGCCAGAACAAGGGAACGATGGTGCTGCGCATCGAAGACACCGACCAGGCTCGAGGCCGCCAAGAGTGGCTCGACGGCATCATCTCGGCCATGGCCTGGCTCGGACTCGATGCCGACGAAGGTCCCTACAACCAAACAGAAGCGGAGCCTCGCCACCGAGCATTGGCTGACGCGCTCTACGAAGCGGGCTATCTCTATGCGTGCGACTGCACGCGCGAAGAGATCGATGCGCGCACCAAGGACAACCCGACCCCGGGCTACGACGGCTACTGCAGGGACCGCAACGTCATGAGAAGCGACTCGACGGCGTTGCGCTTCAAGGTCCCCAACGAAGGCGAAACCTTCGTCCACGACATCATCCGGGGCGTGGTCGCCTTCCCGCACGAGTCGATGGAGGACTTCATTGCCGTCAAGTCCTCTGGGCATCCGCTCTTTGCTCTCGCCAACGCCATCGACGACCGCGACATGGAGATCACCCACATCATCCGAGGCGAAGACCTCCTGCCGACGACGCCAAAGCAGCTCCTCATGTGGCGTGCCCTCGACGAGGTCGATCGCCCGGTCGCCCTTCCACAGTTTGCGCACTTGCCGATGCTGGTGAACGAACAACGGAAGAAGCTGTCGAAGCGCAAAGATCCCGTTGCCGTCGAGTCATATCGAGACCAGGGCTACTTGCCCGACGCCTTCGTCAACTACCTCGCCCTCCTCGGATGGAGCCCAGATGGCGATCGAGAGATCGTGGACCGCCAGACCCTGATCGACGAGTTCCGACTCGACCAGGTGCACCACGCTCCAGCATTCTTCGACGTTGCCAAGTTGACTCACATCAATGGCGAGTACATCCGAGCAATGGACGTCGATGCGTTCATCGATGCCGTCCAACCGTGGGTGGATCCCGGCAGTGCGACGTGGGTCCCCGAGGGCTTCGCGCCGCCGTGGCCACCAGAGCGCTTCGAAGCAGACCGGTTTCGTGCCATCGCACCACTGGTCCAAGAACGCGTGGCGATGTTGTCGGAAGTGCCAGGCATGGTCGACTTCTTGTTCTTGGAAGATGCGCCGATTGACGACGCAGCGTTCGACAAGGCCATCAAGAACGACGAACGTGCTCCTGAGATCTTGGCCAAGGCGCTCGAGGTCTACGGGTCGGTGCCGTTCGATGCAGCCTCGCTCCACGAAGCGACCGTGGCCTTTGGCGATGACCTAGGGCTCAAGTTGCGCAAGACCCAAGCACCGATTCGCGTCGCCGTGACCGGCAAGTCGGTAGGGCCGCCGCTGTTCGAGTCGCTCGAGTTGCTGGGCAGAGATGAAGTGCTCCGGCGCATCAACGATGCGTTGGTGCGCCGTGGAGGCTGATGGCGCTCGTTCTCAAGTGGGCGATTCGGATCTTCATCGCCTCGATGGTGGCGATCGTCCTCTACCTGGGCATCACTGCGGTGCAGGTCTGGATGACCAGTCGGCAGCACGCCGACGTCCACGCCGATGCAATCCTCGTCCTTGGCACTGCTGAGTACAACGGAACGCCGTCGCCGGACCTTCGCGCCCGACTCGACGAAGCGCTTGCGCTCTACCAAGAGGGGAGAGCGCCGATCATTGCCGTGACGGGGGGTCGATTGGCGGGCGACGTCTACACCGAAGCAGGCGTCTCGGCCGCGTACCTCCACCTCCACGGCGTTCCCTTGAGCTCCTTGGTCATCGGTTCGGGGTCCGACACCTACGAAAACCTCGAGAGCGTGGCCCCCCAGCTCAAGCAACGCGGCGCCTCGACGTTGCTCGTGGTCACCGACCCGTTCCACGAAGACCGATCGATGGCGGTGGCATCCACGTTCGGATTCAGCCCTGCCCCAGACCCGGCAGTCGAGTCGCCCATCTCAGGGTGGGCCGCCGTGCCGTACTTCTTCAGAGAGACGATGGCGGTAGCGGCGGGGCGCCTCGTGGGCTATGGCACGCTCTCGCACTGGCTCCACCCGTAGTTGTTGGCTCGAGGGAGGGGTCGAAGCGTCGGGTATCATCGGAGTTCCACCTTTCGGGGGTGGTGTAATCGGCAACACAACTGGTTCTGGTCCAGTCATTGAGGGTTCGAGTCCTTCCCCCCGAGCTGTGTGCTCGAACGAGCACGCTTGGCCCCATCGTCTAGTGGCCTAGGACACCACCCTCTCAAGGTGGAGACACGGGTTCGAATCCCGTTGGGGCTGCCACGCAAGAATCGTCGAATCAACCCGAATTGACGCTGCCAAGTTCGCAAGGCCCGAGTTGACCACCTTGAGCGAGACAGGCCATCAAACTTTCCCCTCGACTTTGAGCATCAAACTCCTGTTGCTGGAGGGTTCCAATTTCTTGCAGTAACACCTGGAGATCGGTCTGAATGTATTCGAGATAGTTAGAAGACTCAGGTGGGTTGTTCGGGTCAAAGTTTTGCGAGAAATTATTTGTGTCTTGAGTCAATTGCTGAAGACCAGCGTCAACAACGCCAGCTATCGCAAATGGACATCCTGCGTAAGCGTTCGGATTTGTTTTAACTACCTCTTCTTCAGATGCGATCGACTGAAGATCAAAATTGAGAGTGCTTGGAGAGTCGCTGGAAACATCTCCTTGCATTTGTGTGATGGCGGATGCAACCAATTGATAGTCGTAATCTGGAAGGTATTGGCAGGTTTGAAGTTGTGAAACTAGATATTGATTCGTTGAACTAATGGTCGATTGGGTCGTGTGCGAGGACGGTATGGATGTTGTGGGAGTTATTGAAGAGGTCCCAGGTCCGCCTTGAGTAGCGCTGGGAGAATGAGCGATATTTAAGGGCCGTTTGGCATTTTTCACAGTCTGATGGATTCCTGATGCACATCCAGTGAGCGCAACACCTAGTGCCAGGATCGATATCAGGGCTAGTCTCTTTTCGGCTGATGCGCCTTGCCTCACCGTTTTGTTTATTCGCCAATCAACCACTCGCAGAATGTACATCAGGGGTGTAATAATTTCCCTCAATTCACCAAATGAAAGCCATCTGAATTAGTCGTCCATAAACTCGTCAATTTTTAAAAGGATTAGATGCATGAATCAGTCGGAATCGTCATGGGAACCAGCTCGGCTGTTTCCGGTGGCAGGGATGGGAAATGCGTCCGAACTAGAGAAGCGAAGTGCTTCGATTCTCCTCGCAGTGATGTCCTCGGTACGCGAATTTGGTCACGCTTTGACGGGCAAGTGGGGAGCGCCGAGAGGTCTTGTCGAGACATTCATCGAGGTTCCCTTCAAACTTGGGGATAGGGACTTGCGGCCCGATGGCCTCATCAGAGTGTCCAAGGGAAAGTCTGAATGGATCGCCCTAGTCGAGGTCAAGGTTGGGTCTAACGGACTTGATCCGAAACAAGTCGAGGACTATTTGGATATAGCCAAAGATAGAAATTTCGATGCTGTCGTGACGGTGAGTCAACAACTGACCGTCACCCCCGGAGTTCATCCTGTATCAATCGATGGCCGAAAGACAAGAAAAGTCCAACTGCACCACATTTCCTGGAGCCGTATTCATACTGAGGCTCTGATTGAGCAGGTGAATCACGCTGTCAGCGATCCAGACCAGGCATACATCCTTTCTGAATTCATTCGTTATCTTGAGCACGACAACACGGGAACACTGGATTTCAATGACATGGGTGCGCAATGGATTGCCTTGCGTGACGGTTCGCGTTCCATGAACTTAAACCCGATGAATTCAGAAGTGAACGAAGGCGTTGCGCGATTTGATCAGTTGGTTTCTTTTTGCGGCATGCAACTTTCACGCAAATTAGGTGTCCATGTGATGCCCCGACTGACCAAATCAGAACGTTCGGATCACGCAAAGCGGCTAAAGGGCCAAATTGAATTATTAATTCGCTCTGGGCAACTTACGGGGTCCCTTGAGATCCCCAATGCGGTATCACCCATCGAACTGATAGCGGATCTCCGAGCAGGTCGAGTCATAGCTAGAACAGAGATCAACGCACCGACGGATCGTCGAGCAACAGCGCGGATCAATTGGTTGCTTGGTCAGTTGAAGAATGCTCCATCCAATCTCTCTCTTACTGCAAATGTTTCGCACTCTCGTTCGCCAGGGTTACGCGCTGATCTGAGTACGCTTCGTGATAATCCAGCGGAGTTGATCAGTTCCAATAAGGATGACATTCGATCCTTCGTGTTGGAATTGAGCGGAGAGGCCGGGACGAAGAGAAAAGCAGGCCAAGGCTCCTTCATTGATTCGGTATCCAAGTTGGTTGATGAGTTCTATTTCGATGTAGTACTGGGATTGAAGAAATGGGTTCCTTCAGCGCCAAAGTCCAAAGTTGAACCTTTAGAAAACGCAATAGTTCCACCCATGAATCAATACGGCGTCGAGATTCTTGAATCAGATGATGGCGACAAAGCCAAAGTTCAATAATTCCGGAAGACGTCTCATGGATGGATCTGACTGGGATTTGGAGGATCCCATGAACAGAGGATTGTCCGTCTCTGTCTGTCAAAAGCTGAAATTCAATGCAAAAAGTCGGCAACTGATGCGATCTGAAATTTAGGAAGAATCTGAAAATTGCGAATGTGAAACAGTTGACGACAACTATCTAGCAACTATCTGAAGGTGGAGACACGGATTCGAATCCCGTTGGGGCTGCCATCGTTGTGCTTCACGTGAGCGTGGAGACTGGTACTTGCGCAGTTTGATCACCCCTATTCCGGTACACCGGGGTCAGTGACGCCTCATGCCATGCAAGTCATTCTCTACAACATGACTCACGACAAGGTCGGAAATTTCCCCTTGCCTCACTGTCCGACAAGCTCTTAGGCGCGGTTCAATGTTCGGCCGGAACCGGTCTGCAGCAGCACATCATTGAGATCCGGAGCAGTAGCGTTGCAATCGCAGCTAGCACCTGAGGGGGAATGCAGAGTGACGTCGTGGAAACGCCGATCCTTCTAGGCATAGGGACTCGTAGCCAGCGCTTCGATGACCCAAGAGAAGGACTGGATGCAGTGCAGTTGATGCAACGGGCGCTTGCCCTCGCTGCTCGTGACATTGGCGAGCGTGGAGACGAAATCTTTGCGCACGTCGATCTTGTCCTCGTCCCGCAAGGCACGTGGCAGCTCGTCGATCCTGGTCGGTTGGTCTTGGATGGCCGAGCGAGCAGTACACGATCGGTCGTTGCTGAACTTGGCGTCCTCCAGCAGTCCATCATGACGAGAGCAATCGAGGAGCTGCAGACCGGATCGTCGAAGGTTGCACTCATCCTCGGAGGAGAGGCCAAGTACCGAGCGCTTCGGGCACAGATCCTTGGCATTGAGCTTCCACCGATTCACCAGATCGTTGCGGGTGGATCGGTCGAGCGGATGGTGCCGAGCAACGAAGTGATCACGGATCTTGAGATCCACCGAGACCTGGCGGTCCCCGCCCACCAGTATGCATTGATCGAATCTGCTCTCCGGAGCCGAGCAGGAAGGACGCTTCGCGACCAAGCGTGGAGCGTCGCAGAGCTGGTTGCCGGATTGAGCGACGTTGCTGCGGCGAACCCAGACGCTTGGACTCCGAGGGCAATGACGGCCGAAGCAGTTATGGAAGCTCCTCGGGTCGCTGCCCCCTACACCAAGCCATGTTGTTCGCAGTGGAACGTGGACCAAGCCGTCGCTCTCGTTCTGACGACCGAGTCCTATGCCCGTTCGCTGGGGTGCGATCCAGAGAAGTTCGTCTACCCCGTCGCTGCGGCGGAATCGAACCTCATGGTGCCGGTCACCGAGCGAGAGGAACTTTGGTCCTCACCGGCCGCACGCTTCGTTGGCGAGGAGATCGCCGAACGGTGTGGCCAACCGCTTCACGACATCGATCTCCTCGAGCTCTACAGCTGCTTTCCATCCGCCGTGCAGGTGCAGCTCGACGAACTCCGAATCGATCAGGGGAGTCGACCGCTTTCGGTGACCGGGGGGATGCACTTTGGGGGTGGGCCGCTCAACTCGTTC
>Ga0164296_1004948_pt1 | contig 11907 bp, 10 predicted proteins | sample GEODES057metaG_FD_113533 | JGI IMG/M metagenome (GOLD analysis project Ga0164296, IMG submission 113533) | Dystrophic lake water microbial communities from Trout Bog Lake, Wisconsin, USA - GEODES057 metaG | ecosystem: Environmental > Aquatic > Freshwater > Lake | place: USA: Trout Bog Lake...
CGCGGGGAGCGCGGATCGAGCTCGGTGGCTTGGGACATGTCATACGCTCCTGAACACAACGGCGACGTCGTGTCCACCGAATCCGAACGAGTTGTTCAGCGCGGCGATGTCGCCGGCCGGCAATGGGCGGGGGCTATCCCGAGCAACGTCCAAGTGCACCTGCGGATCCATGTCCGTCAGGTTTGCTGTCGGCGGTACCAGTCGATCTCGCAGCGCCAAGACGCTGAAGATAGATTCGATGGCACCGGCACCGCCAAGGAGATGTCCGGTCATTGATTTCGTGCCGGTCACGACGATGGAATCCACGTGATTCCCCATAGCAGCACCAATGGCCACGGATTCGGCGATATCGCCCTGCGGAGTGGACGTGGCGTGGGCATTGATGTGCACGATGTCTGATAACTGCAGTCCGGCATCTTCAATGGCAAAGCGCATGGCGCGTGCCGCACCGAGTCCCTCGGGATCTGGTTGAGCGATGTGGTGTCCGTCGGAGGTCAGTCCCGCACCGCCATAGATTCCCAGAATCTGAGCTCCGCGCGCTCGTGCGAACTCCTCGGACTCAAGCACCAACACTCCAGAGCCTTCACCCATGACGAATCCATCGCGGGCTAGGTCGTAGGGCCGCGATGCAGCCCTGGGATCGTCGTTGCGCGTGGACAGTGCTCGCATGGCGGAAAAGCCGGCCATGGTGATTGGGTGGATCACAGCCTCGGTTCCTCCGCAGATCACCACGTCAGCCCGTCCGGTCTGAATCATGCGGGCTGCATAGGACACCGCCTCAGCGCCTGAGGCGCACGCGCTGACCAATCCGTGGACGCCGGCGCGAGCGCCCACTTCCAGGCCAACGATGGCTGCCGGTCCATTGGGCATGATCTGCGTGACCATGTGCGGGGAGACTCGGGATGGACCCTTGTCCAGGAGGGTGTCATACGCTGACATCAGCGATGTGAGCCCGCCCATGCCGCTTGAAATGACCGCACCGAGTCGCTCGGGATCAACCGCCGGTGCGCCGGCTTGTGCCCACGCCTCCCGAGCAGCCACCAGCGCCGCCTGCTGGGCTCGATCGAGCCGGCGTGCCTCGACTCGGTCCAGGACATCGGCCGGGTCAACAGCCATGATGCCCGCGATGCGTGCTGGCTGAATCTCCGCCCACGGCTCGTCGATCACGCGAATGCCGGGGTTGCCTGCCAGCACGTTCTGCCAGCTCGACTCCACGTCTCCGCCGACGGGGGTGGTCATGCCAAGGCCGGTGATGACGACCTGACCAGTCATGTGTGTCTCCTGTGTATGCGGTTGCGCTTGTTCGCCACTGCTGTGGCGAACAAACTGATGCGTGCAGTTGGTGCCGGTGCCAATCGGGGTCTGGGCATTTCGGGGTGCGTGGTGGGGTCACACCCCACCACGCACTCGCAAAAGTGCTACAGGTTTGCAGAGATGTAGTTCACTGCATCTCCGACAGTCTTCAGGTTCTTCACCTCGCTGTCGGGGATCTTCACACCCCACTTATCCTCAGCAGCCATGACGACCTCGACCATGGACAGTGAATCGATATCCAGGTCGTCGACAAATGACTTGTCGGCCTGAACGTCAGCAACCGGAACACCGGCGACCTCGTTCACGATGACTGCCAGGCCGCTCAAGATGTCCTCGCTCATGTTCTTCCTTTCCTTTGTGGTGGGTGTGTGTACAACATTCATCAAGTTCAGGGGAGTGTGACGACCTGCGATGCGAACACCAGTCCAGCTCCGAATCCGATGAGCAATGCGGTGCCGCCGTGCGGTGCCTGCGCATCATCGAGCATGCGCTCCATGGCCAGCGGGATTGATGCAGCGGAGGTGTTCCCGGTGTAAGCAATGTCCCGGGCAACCGGGACGTGCGCTGGCAGTTTCAGAGCGCGAATCATCGCGTCGGTAATACGCATATTTGCCTGGTGCGGAATGAAGGCATCCAGGTCCTCAGCGGCCACGTGTGCTGCATCCAAGGCTGCTTGGGCAGTTTTCGCCATATCGCCAACAGCCCAGCGGAAGACCTGTTGTCCCTGCATGGTCAAGGTCGGGAAGTGCGGCCCGGGGTCTTGTCGGTACTCCACAAGAGATTGGGTCATGTTGATCGCTTCGCGCTGTTCACCATCTGATCCCCACACCACCGGCCCGATGGCTGATATCTCAGAAGGACCGATCACCACAGCACCGGCGCCGTCAGCGAAGATGAAGGCCGTACCGCGATCGGTGTGGTCAGTCCAGTCTGAGAGCTTCTCCACGCCGATCACCACTGCATAGGTGGTACCTCCGGAGCGCACGAGTGCGTCAGCGATGGCAATGCCGTAGCAAAAGCCTGCGCAGGCTGAGGAGATGTCTGTCGCCGCGGCACCGATCGCCCCGATGCGAAAGGCCACTTCCGCCGCTGCCGAAGGAGTGGGATACGGATGAGTGACCGACGCAACCACCACAAGTCCCACCTGCGCTGGATCGATACCGGCCTTGCGGATGGCGTTGGTGGCGGCGATGGTTGCCATGTCTGAAACGGACTCATCAGCGGCGGCGTAGCGACGCTCGATAATTCCTGAACGCTCTCGGATCCATTCGTCGGATGAATCGATGCGCTCACACACTTCTTCGTTCGTCACCACTCGGCTCGGACGGTATCCGGCAACGGACATGATGCGAGCGAACGGGGCTCCGGTAACCGACGAGATCGGGGAGCTCACGCCATAGCCTCTTGCGCTTCTGGGTGCAGGCGGACGATTGGCTGCCCAGGAGCCACAAGATCCCCGTCCTGCACCAGCCATTCGACGACAGTGCCGCCATGGGGAGCCAGCACTTCGTGACTATCCCGAAGGGTGTCCACGGTGCCAACGGATTCACCTGCCACGAGCGCATCTCCGGGGCCGGCCTGTGATACCAGGCGGAACGTGCCCTTTGCGGGAGCAATGAGCAAGCGCCACGTCGGGCTGGAATCCAAGGGTGACTTGGTGCCATGCTCGGCAATCAAGGCCCAGGCTGCATCAAGATCTTCCGGGCCCTTCACCGCAAGTGTCTGCACACCCGGCAGTGCCCGCTTGACCAATCCGGTCAACGTCCCTGCCGGCGGAATCTCAAGTACGGCGGTCACGCCGAGATCAGCCATGGTTTGCATGCACAGATCCCAGCGGACCGGATTGGACACCTGCGTGACCAGGCGGGACAGCACTTGCCGTCCGTCGTGCACGATCTGCCCATCGGCGTTGGAAATCAGGCGCACCCGCGGATCATGCGTGGATATCGACTTGGCGTACCGAGCAAGTGTTGCCACAGCGGACTGCATGTGTTCGGTGTGGAATGCTCCGGCAACCTCAAGCGGCCGCACTCGTGTTCCTTCTGGCGCATCGTCTGCAAACGCGCTGAGTTGGTCCTTGGTGCCTGCCACAACGATCTGACCTGCGCCATTCATGTTGGCGCAGGTCAACTGGTGCCGGCTGGCTGCGGCAACGACCGCATCCGGCTCACCGCCTAGCACTGCTGCCATGCCCGTGGCGGTCACGGCGGACGCCTGGGCCATTCCCTTGCCGCGCTCGCGTACGAACACCATTGCTTGCTCGGCCGAAAGTACCCCTGCCCCGACAGCGGCCGTGATTTCCCCGACCGAATGACCGGCTCCGGCCCCAATCATGCTGAAGGATGAGGATGGATGCGGGAACAAGGTCAGCATGGTGACCAGGCCTGCGCCCACGATCAGCGGCTGCGCCACCGCTGTATCCCTGATCGTGTCCGCATCAGAGGTCGTGCCGTGGGCGATCAGGTCTACGCCGGAGACTGCGCTGAGCCAGGCCAGGCGGTCCTCGACGCCGGGAACCGCCAACCAGGGGGACAGGAAACCGGGTGTTTGAGAGCCCTGACCGGGCGCGACGACTACGAGCACTTGCCCAGCATTCCGTAGGAATCCCTGAATTCCGGTGTGATTGACACCAATGTCACCACGAAATATTTGTATGAATCCTACAAATTATGTGCAGCTTGGAGTCTGCCGTACACCAGGGCCAGTCGAAGGCAAAAGGCCCCCTCTGGCTCGGTCGGGCTGTACCCGGTCACTTCGGCAATTCGGCGCAAGCGGTAGCGGACGGTGTTCGGATGGACGAACAACGACCTCGCCGTAGCCTCGATATGCGGCGAGCCCTCCAGATAGGCCTGCGTGGTTGCCAGCAAGGTCGGCTCCTGGGCGAGCGGCAGGTACACCTGATCCACCAGTGATCGTGCCGCTGACTGGTCTCCAGCCAGTGCCCGCTCGGCGAGCAAGTCCGTTGTGCTGATGGGTCGAGGTGCATTTGGCCGCGCGCTCACCGCAGCAAGTGCGCTGAGGGTCTCTTGGGTCTGCCTGGCCAGTGCATCCAGCCCTTGACAGACGCAGGAGTGCACGACCGCGCCAGGGCCGAAGTGCGGAACGAGCACGCGGGCGATCCGACCAGCATCCCCGGCACCGCCCACCAGTGCAATCAGCGCCTGTCCGTGCATTCCGGTCAACAGTTCAAGCTGGTGATGGGCTGCGGCACGACGCATCACCTCCAAGCTCACCTGGGCGTCGGCGGTTGGCGCACTGCCGGCAACGACCACGATCTGGGTTGCCGATGTCCAGCCCAATGCTTGCACGCGCGCCATGACCGCTGCATCGACCTCATTGCGCAACAGGGCATCGACCACCAGGGATTCCAGTCGTGCGTCCCAGGCCCCGCGAGCTTCGGCAGCCCTGGCGTAGACCTCCGCGGCCGAAAAGGCAATCTCTCGTCCGAACCGCAAGATGGACTCTCGCAGCCACGCCTCGTCCAAGGGCTCAGAAAGTTCATCAAGCGCGGACTCAACGACCTCGATAGTGGTGCGCACAAGTTCGACCGTCTGCTCCAGGGAGATCACGCGCGCAAGTTCGCGTGGTGCAGCACCGAACACGTCTGCGGTCATGGCCGGTCCTGGCACAGGGGAATCCTGCCATTGGATAAAGGCGGCGATACCGGCCTGGGCGATGGAGGACACCCATGACCGTTCCCTGGCACCAAGTTCGCGGTACCAGACCAGATCAGCCTCCATCTGCGCGGTGGCCGCGGTGGTCAGTGAACCGATAGCAGCGGTCAGTCGTCGCGTGCGCTGAGAGTCCGGGGTCACCGCTTACCCAAGATGAACACCGATCAGCCTTCCAATGGCAAAGGTGAACACCGCCGCACCCACGCCCCAGCCCACTTGTCGGCCGATTGAGACCAGGACATTTCTGCCGCTGAATCGTCCAACTGACGCACCGACCACGATCATCGCCAGGATTGACAGCGTGATGGCGGTGACCAGCGCTGCCGTTCCGCTTGCGAACAAATACGGCAGCACGACCACACTTGCACCGATCGCGAACGAGATAAAGCTGGAGACCGCGACTTTCACCGGTGACCCGAGGGAATCCGGATCAAGGCCCAGTTCCTCACGTGCAAGGGTCTCCAGCGCCAGCTTGGGGTCAGCGATGATGGTGTTGGCGACCGTTCGAGCCTGCTCACGACTTAAGCCCTTGGCCCGGTAGATCAGTTCCAGCTCCTTGGCCTCTTCCTGGGGGTTCTGGTCCAACTCAGCGGCTTCGAGGGCAATCTCGCGCGCAAACAGATCACGCTGGCTGGCCACGGACACGTATTCACCGGCCGCCATGGAGAACGCCCCTGCGAGCAAACCTGCCAGGCCGGCAAATAGGACGCTCTTGGAGCCCGGTGCCGCGCCGGCAAAGCCCATCACCAGTGCGGTGTTGGATACCAGGCCATCGGAAATGCCGAACACCGACGCACGAACCGCACCGGAGCGATCCAGCCGATGCTGGGGCTCACCGGAGCCCGGGCGAAGCACACGTTTGCTGCGCATCAACGCCTCAGGATCCTCACGCATCAGCCGTAAGGCCTCAGCGTGATTACGTTCGTCATCGCTCATTCCGACTGGGGCTTCGGGCTCCTGGTCGTACATTCCCGACGCCGCACCCTCAGTTTCCTCCAAGGTGCGCAGCACGCCGTCCAGTCCGGCTGCGCGCGCTCGAGCGATCAATCCCTGATCGTCAGGGTCCAACTGCGTGGGCATCGGCGGAATCGCAATGCCGTACTCGGTGAGCTTTTCCTCCCAGTGGGCGGCGTGATGCTCCTCGATCTCGGCTAACTCCAGCAATGCCTCGCGCCGCTCACCATCGACAGTGTCAGCGAGGGCGCGATAGAGCAGGACGGCATTGCGTTCGGCTTGCAGGTAACCCAGGAAGCGCTCGGGGCTTTGGCTCATGTCAGCCAGAGCCCTCCGTGTTACCGGCGTCGGCAGCCGACGGGTCATGCAGTTGGTAGCGATCAACTGCCTGGCCTACCAGTGCCGAGTCGATCTCACCGCGCTTGGCCAGCATTGCCAGGGCTTGCACGGTGATTGATTGCGCATCAACCAGGAAATGTCGCCGCAGCGCCCCGCGCGTGTCCGACATACCCCAGCCGTCAGTGCCAAGCGACACGAAGTCTGAGGGAACCCATTCACGAATCTGGTCCTGAACCGCGCGCATCCAGTCCGAAACCGCCACTACCGGTCCAGGGTGACCGGCCAATTTCTGGCTGACATATGCGATCTTGGGTTCAGCGGATGGATTGAGCAAGTTGTAGCGGTCAACGGCAAGTCCGTCCCGACGAAGCTCATTCCAGCTCGTCACTGACCACACGTGCGCATTGACTCCCCATTGCTCAGCCAACAACTGCTGGGCGTCGATGGCCCAGTTAACCCCGACACCGCTGGCCAGCAGCTGCACGGCCGGCCCTTCTGCCGATCCCGGGCTGACCAGGTGCATGCCGCGCAGGATGCCTTCGACATCGACATTGTCAGGCTCAGCCGGCTGCGGGTAAGGCTCGTTGTAAATCGTCAGGTAGTAGTAGATGTGCTCTGGTGCATCGCCGTACATGCGACGCAGCCCATCCTTGACGATGTGACCGAGCTCGTATGCATATGCCGGGTCGTAGGCCACCACGCCTGGATTGGTACTGGCCAGGAGCAACGAGTGGCCATCCTCATGCTGCAGGCCCTCGCCGTTCAACGTCGTTCGCCCTGCTGTCGCTCCCATCACGAAGCCGCGTGCCATTTGATCCATCGCCGCCCAGAAACCATCGCCGGTTCGCTGGAATCCGAACATCGAATAGAAGACGTAGATGGGAATCATCGCTTCGGACTGTGTTGCATAGGACGTTCCGACCGCGGTGAACGAAGCTACTGAGCCAGCTTCGTTGATGCCTTCGTGCAGGATCTGGCCGTCCACGGCTTCCTGATAGCTCAAAATCAGCTCACGGTCCACGGAGATGTATTGCTGCCCATGGGGTGAGTAGATCTTGGCCGTTGGGAACATGGCATCCATGCCGAAGGTACGCGCCTCGTCGGGGATGATCGGCACGAACCGATGACCGATCGCCGGATCCTTCATGAGGTCCTTCAGCAATCGAACGAAAGCCATGGTGGTTGCTACCGACTGCTTGCCGCTTCCGCGCTTGGCCACTTCGAATGCACTGTCCGGCGGCATGGGTAGCGGCTTGGCCAACTCGCGGCGGGTTGGTACTGAGCCGCCAAGTCGGTCGCGCGTGGAACGCACGTACCGCATGACTTCACTGTCATCGTCAGGTCGGAAATACGGCGGCGTATACGGATCCAAGGCATCGTCAGGAATGGGAATTTCCATCAGGTCTCGGAAATCTTTCAAGTCTTGCAGGGATAGTTTCTTCATCTGATGCGTGGAGTTTCGACCCTCGAAATGCGAGCCCAAGGTCCAGCCCTTAATGGTCTTGGCCAAGATCACTGTCGGCTGGCCCTTGGTCTGGTTCGCGGCCAGGTACGCCGCGTATAGCTTCCGGTAGTCGTGGCCGCCACGTCGAAGGCTCCACACCTCATCGTCAGTCCAGTCCTCAACCATCTTGGCCGTTCGAGGATCTCGTCCGAAGAAGTGCTCGCGGACAAAGGCACCAGACTCAGACTTGTAGGTCTGGAAGTCACCATCGGTAGTGGCATTCATCAGGTTCACCAGTGCTCCGTCGCGATCCGCGGCAAGCAGCGGATCCCATTGACGTCCCCACACGACCTTGATCACATTCCAGCCGGCACCTCGGAACAGTGACTCAAGCTCCTGGATGATCTTCCCGTTGCCGCGGACGGGGCCATCCAGACGCTGGAGATTGCAGTTCACCACGAAGACGAGGTTGTCCAGCTCCTCGCGAGCCGCCAAGCCCAATGCGCCTACGGCATCGACCTCGTCAGTTTCCCCATCGCCCAGGAATGCCCAGACCTTTTGCTGAGAGGCATCGGTGATGCCTCGATGGGTGATGTACTTATTGAAGCGAGCCTGGTAGATGGCGTTGAGCGGTCCAATGCCCATCGAGACGGTCGGGAACTGCCAGAAATCAGGCATGAGCCGCGGGTGCGGGTACGAAGGCAGCCCGCCACCGGGGTGGGAGACCTCCTGCCGGAATCCATCCAGCTGATGCTCGGTCAGTCGTCCTTCGAGGAAAGCGCGGGCGTAGATACCCGGTGAAGCGTGACCTTGGAAGAACACTTGATCACCGCCGGTTGGGTGGTCCGGGCCGCGGAAGAAGTGATTGAAGCCCACCTCATAGAGCGAGGCACTTGATGCGTAGGACGAGATGTGGCCGCCCACGCCGATGCCCGGCCGCTGGGCGCGGTGCACCATGATCGCGGCATTCCAGCGGATGATCTGCCGAATGCGGTGCTCAATTTCCTCGTCGCCAGGAAACCACGGCTCCTGCTCAGGCGGGATCGTGTTGATGTAATCGGTGCTGCGGAGGCTAGGTACCCCGACGTTTCGCTCATTCGCTCGTCGCAAGAGCGACAGCATGATGTACCGCGCGCGATAATTTCCTTCGCGCTCCACAAGTTGGTCGAAGGATTCAATCCACTCATTGGTCTCGTCGGGATCGACGTCCACGTATTGGGTGGGCAGACCACCGGAAATCAGCGGCGAACGCTCTGGTGCGGGGGCCACGGTGCTCCCTTGCGGTTGGGCCTGCGGTCCGGGGTGGCCGGGGTGCAGGCGTCGTGATTGGGGTTACCAGGTCCCATCCTTGCCTATGGGGACTGTGCCAGCGACGACCGGTGCGGGAATTTCATCGGCAAATTCGGCCTGGTCACTTGCACTGAGCGGTCATGTGCAGTGGACTACCCGTGATGACGGGTACGTTGCCCGCCTGGGGCGACCTCGCCCCCTGCAGACAGGAGTTCCGCGTGACCGCCGCAGGCGATCTGGACGAGGCATTGACAAGAGCCCGGCAACTCGGCTTGGACGCCGGCATCACGGTCCAGGAGATCGGCAACGACCAGGACTGCGACCAGGGTCTGCGAGCAGGCATCGAAGCGGTCATCGGAGCGCCAATGGTCGATGAGGACTTCGACGATGTCGTCGATGTCGTGGTGATGTGGTGGCGTGAGGATGACGGCGACCTCGTTGACGCGCTGGTTGATGCGCTGGGTCTCCTGGCCGATCACGGCGTTGTGTGGCTGTTGACCCCCAAGCCCGGTCGCGAAGGGCATGTTGAGGCCGAAGACATTTCTGACGCGGCTCCCACGGCAGGTTTGCAGCAAACAAGCTCCGTCAGTGCCGGCGCAAATTGGCAGGGAACGCGTCTGGTCGCACCGCGAGCCAAGCGGTAGCCATCATGCACCGTGGACGAGCTCTCGTTCGCTGAGTCGGCAGGGGAGTGTGATGGGGCACGACCATGGGTCCCATGCCAGCTTTGGGGCACCGCGACGACTGCTGATCGTGCTGCTCATTACGAGTTCGATTCTGCTGGCCGAGATCGTCGGGGCTGTTGTGTCTTCCAGCCTGTCGCTGCTCGCAGATGCCGGGCACATGCTTGCCGATGTCGCCGGCCTGGTGCTGGCGCTGATTGCCGCACGCCTGGCTGCTCGACCACGCTCAGATCGACGTACGTGGGGGATGCTTCGGGCCGAAGTAGTCGCGGCGTCCCTGCAAGCGGGATTGCTCACTGCAGCGTCCGTGGTGATCGTGGTGCTGGCCGTTCGCCGGCTGTTCGCGGGCGCAGACGTGCACTGGCAGACCATGCTGTGGTTTTCGCTGCTGGCATTGCTGGGGAATGCAGTTGCCCTCTGGGTGCTGGTAGCCGTTCGATCAGAGAACCTCAACCTCAGGGCCGCATTCCTAGAAGTGCTCAACGACGCACTGGGCGCGATGGCGGTCCTGATCGCGGCGATCGTAGTGGCACTTTCGGGCTGGGATCGAGCAGATGCCGTTGCGTCGATTGCCATTGCGGTGATGATCGTTCCCCGGGCATTGAAGGTCCTTCGTGAGTCGATCAGCATTCTGCTGGAGTCCGCGCCACCGGGCCTTGATCTCATCGCGGTGCGTGAGCATCTGCGCGACGTTCCCGGGGTGATCGGCATCCACGACCTGCACGTCAGCCGTGTTTCGAGCACCTTGCCTGTGCTGACGGCTCATGTGTGCGTGGACAGCGCCAGATTCCAGGACGGGTCCCTGCCAGGGCTGCTTGATGCGATGCAGCAGTGCCTCGCCGAGCACTTCGATATCCGGCACTCCACCGTGCAATTCGAACCGCCGGGCCACGAGGAGCACGAGGACACCGAACACCACTAGGTGGTCGGCTTCTTGGTCGTCCTCAGGACGTGAGTGGGCCCAGCCGGACTCGAACCGACGACATCCTCCTTGTAAGGGAGGCGCTCTACCAACTGAGCTATGGGCCCGTGCGCAGGGTAGCGAGGCGCTGGTTCGGGCGTGACTATGGGTAGCCTGCAGTCATGGCAGCCACAGTCGCGGACGTGATCGCGATCCTGGAGAGTGCCTGGCCGCCGGAACTGGCCGAGGATTGGGACGCCGTAGGCCTGAGCGTGGGAGATCCCGGTTCGCAGGTGACGACCGCGTTGCTCGCAATCGACCCAATCATGGAAGTTGTCGAGCAGGCGACTGCCATCGGCGCCCAAATGATCGTGACGCATCATCCACTTCTGCTCCACGGAGTGCACTCGGTCGCTGCGGATACCGCAAAGGGACGTGTCATTCACGCCTGCATCGAACGAGGCATTGCGCTCTTTTGCGCGCACACCAATGCCGATCATGGACGCAACGGTGTCAGCGATGAGCTGGCACGCATCCTGGGAGTCAGTGATACCCGACCCATGGTGGCCCTTGGCGATTTCCCAGCGTACGGAACCGGACGAATCGGACGACTGAGTATGCCGACGACGCTGCAGGATTTCGCTGACCGAGTCGCACAAGTCCTGCCAGCGACATCGCACGGCATTCGAGTCGCCGGAGACCTGCAGGCACCGGTGCAGGTGGTTGCAGTGTGCGGGGGCGCAGGTGACGCCTTCTTGTCCCAGGCACAAGCGGCTGATGTCTACGTGACCTCGGACCTGCGTCACCATCGGGCTCAAGATCACCTGCAGCAATCACGCTGTGCCCTGGTTGACATACCGCATTGGTCCGGGGAATGGCCGTGGCTGGCCAATGTCGCATCGGTGTTGAACGATACGGTGACGACGGTTATCTCGCAGATACCAACTGATCCCTGGTCGGCACACGTCGCCCAGCAACGAGGGAGTCGATCGTGAAGGCGCAACCGCAAGACCAATGGCGCCTGCTCGACCTGCAGGCAACTGACACTCACCTCGCGCAGATTGCCCATCGACGTGCGACCCTGGAATCGGCTGCTCAACTGGCACAGGCGCAATCTGTCGCTCGGCGCCTTGCCGACGAGCTTGTGGCTGCGCAGATCATCGCGGAGGACTTAGGCGCTGAACAGCAGCGAGCCGATGGCGATGTCGAGCAGGTGCGCGCCCGAGCACGACATGATGAGCATCTTCTGGACTCCGGCGAGATCAGCGATCCCAAGCAGTTGCAGAACCTTCAGCATGAATTGCAGTC
>Ga0164296_1004950_pt1 | contig 11906 bp, 5 predicted proteins | sample GEODES057metaG_FD_113533 | JGI IMG/M metagenome (GOLD analysis project Ga0164296, IMG submission 113533) | Dystrophic lake water microbial communities from Trout Bog Lake, Wisconsin, USA - GEODES057 metaG | ecosystem: Environmental > Aquatic > Freshwater > Lake | place: USA: Trout Bog Lake...
ATCTCACCCTGAAGTGTCGTTATTTGATTTTGCAGGTCACTTAATGCTGGATTCGTACTTTGCATCGCGCTTGACAAGGCGCTGGACAGTGAGGTGTTATCGCTTGTGATCGCGCCTTGAGCCGTGGCGATATTCTGCTTAGCAGTGTTAATCGCGGCATTAGCATCGGTGTTTAGGGTAGTGGTATATTGCGTAACCAAACCCTGTGCAGTGCTAAAGCTGAATTTTCCACAATCCTGTTGAAGCGTCTGGATCATAGACTGACTCCAGAACACGGTCGTACTGGCACCTGGCATGACTTGCTCCAACATGCTTTTGAAAGCAGTCACATCAGACGGTTTGGTACTGTCATAACCACAGAGGTGCATGAGACCAGGGAAGTTACAGCCTGGATTTTGCGTATCATTTGGGTATACCCCACCACTACAATTACTCGGAGGATTCCCGTCGCCGATGCCATAAGTATAGTAGGCGAACGCTAATTCGATGTTCGGTCCGCTGTCATCTTGCCTTCCCATCGCATGCCAAATGGTATTGGGATCGCTCCAGCTTGCAGTCGACAACGTTTGGGTCAAACTATTGACAGATGAAGAACTAAAACTTGAGGGAACACCTCCGCCAAAGGCGTTATGGAAATACGTGGAGATGTCGAACCCCCCACCCCACTGATTTCTCTCCCAATTAGTAAAATCTGAGGGCAATCCATTTTGTAGATCATTTAAAACATCACTAAAGCTTTCAAGATTTCCAGATGGGCCTGTGAAAACTGGATCAGAAGCATCTACCGTAGCGGTAGGCGACGCGGCAAGTGCCGCCTGAAATGCTGATCCGAAAGCATTTTGCACGCCAGTGGCTAATGAGGTTAGGTCCCCCAAAAATTGATTGCCATTGACCGGATCTTGAGCGCTTTGATTATAAACCGGCAAACTTAGATAAGATGAACCTTGGGCACCGGATAAGAACTTAGCACCAGTCATGATGCCATCGTAGCCACCCCAAGAAGTGCCGTGGATGACTCCAGCATTCAAAACTGTCGTCAATCCAGCTGATAAGTTCGCTGTAAAAGTGCTCAACGCAGCATCGGCAGGATTCGTAGTTATCGCGGCTAGCGCGGCTTGCGCGTTTTGTAAATTTTGTAAATCCTGAACAACATTGGCCGGCACCCCCGTTGTGTCGGTACTACCATCGACCGCGGATTGGATGGCTTGTATCGTGGCCATGCCGTTCTGAATATTGGTCAGATTGCTGTCTATATTGCCATTGAGATTCGAAACGTTCGATTGAGCAGTCTGTACCTGACTGAGCGCTGCCGGGGTTAAAAAGGCAGCGGCATCGGGATCTAAGCCACCAGGGGTAGAGGTCACCACTTGGGTCAAACTTGGGGTACTGCCGTTCAGAATATTTCCTAACTGTCCTAATGCCGTTTGATCGGCTGAAGTCAACTGGCCTGTAGTTTGTAATGCGTCACTACCCTCAACCATCGCCAACTGGCTAAATGTCATGGTTGAAAACTGATTTTGTATTTGCGTCAGAATAGCGTTGATATCGGAGACACTAAAACCGTTGATGCCACTGCCTGCGGCGAACTCGATCAGTGGATTGAAACCCGTTTGCTTTTGAATATCGTTCGATAAGTCCGAGAGTGACACCATACTGGTATTGCCGTTGGCATCCATCACCTGGAACACTGGCGCATCCTGGACAAGCTTAGGCGCGTCAGTAGGATAAGAAGCCAAAATGGAACCGAATTCGTAAGCAGCGGCTTCCAGCCCCGACACTTGCGCACCAGTGTTAGTGGTAATCGTTGTCACGCCACCCGTATCGAAAGCGGCGATTTGGCTGGCGACCGAGTTGATTCCTTGGCTAGTATCGATTCCTGACATGTCTTTTCTCTCAGTAATGCGTGTTGGTATAGGCCTATCAAATCAAATCTGGATTGTTTGGGCAAAAAATAATCCCTTTTCTTCAGTTTTGATAATCCTGTTGACCGAGCAATAAGGCAAAATACTATACGTTAGTATAAGATACCTATTAGACCGATTTCTGGGGTTTAGAGAGCAAAATGGCGCATTTTTACGAATACATGCGAGGGCTGGCGGAAAGAAGAAATTTCCGTAAAACCATAGACGGTGGCATGGTGCAATACCGCTTTGCCTTGCCCAAGGGCACGCTCGCTGAGGTGACTTGCCATGATTTAGACCCAAGTTTCACTTGCCTTGTACAGTCCGAGCCATGGGCTGCGCCTTTAAACGCGCTGGAGCATCAAAACTTTATGCGCTCTGTCTTGAAAAACAACCGCTCTGCCCTGCACTTGATTTCTGCCGGCGTGGTGGAAGATTTTGATAACCCTGCTGTGTATCGATTGGTGTGGTTCGTGCCTCGCGGCAATGGCATGGATAACCAATGGTATGAGGGTTTACTCGAATTCGACAAACTTTACGAGGCTTTCAATAAGGTTCTAAGGGGTGTCAATTCGCTTGCCAATGCTGTTACCAACCAAACGAATACGGTCGCGCAAGGGCAATATCAGATTTTTGTGCCTTAACCATCACATGTTGCGACTGGCATAAATGGATGACAGCAAGGCTCTGAAAGAGATTCAGGGCATTCGTAAGAACCGCGTCGAAAAGGCGGAAGACGACCTGCGCAAGGCGCAGGCGTTATTAAAACAACGCCATGCCGAGTTTCTGAAAGCAAAAAATGATTTAGAGCAATATCTGCAAGAACTACCAGGCTTGATCGAATCGCTTTACGCCGATTGCATCGGTTTTGTAGTTAGCCGAGAGTTTGTGCAGGACAAGATTAAAGAAGAGACACAGTTGCGCGCTAAGGTAGAAGACTACAAGATGCAGGTGCAAGAGGCCATGGAGGCAGTCAAAAAACAGCAATTGGTGGTCGACGAAGCAAACGAGCGCCTACAGCGTGAGCAGCGCAAACTTGATGCCTTGGGCGAATTGTTAGAAGAAATCAAAAAAGAAAAACGTATTGCTCAAGGTCGCGCTGACGCCAAGGTGCTCGATGATCTCGCCAGCTCGAAGTTCGTCAGAGCTAAGAATCGGTAGTCGTTCGGACCGCCGCACTGATTATTAATTTATTGAAATAAATAATAAAAATAGACTTAAGTATTACATCTTAATTATGATTTCATCTGTTTCCTATATTGTGGACTCTTGCTATGCCTGGTGAAAACACTCGAATTATTAATCAATCCAGTCAATTGATCGACCAACTTCAAGCCACCCTTGCCGGCGGCGAGAGTGTGGTGGCTCATGTCGAGAGTTCCACTACGGGTGGATCACCCACAGTTAGCATAAAAAATGAGAGCAAGAGCGCTCGGCTAGGCCTGAATATCATCACTTTGGGCATTTACGGCGCGGTACGGGACTATCAAGTAAAGTCTGCCCTCGTAACATTACTAAAAAACGAGTTCAACACTTTTGCGCAATCAGGGCAATCTGAAGCCGCAAATCAAATTCAAAGCACGCTCGCTCATGTACAACACCTCAGTGCTAGCAAGTTATTAAGTCCTCAGGGCCCAGTATTAGGCCTAGTCAAACAAGGAATCACACTTGCGCGCGCGAAGGTCATAAGCGCACAAGAAGGACGGGCCCGCTCGCCCTCTTCTGCCAGCTTTCAGGAAGCAATTAAAAATCAATCTGCGACTAAGACCGAGGCCATCAGTGTTGCTAAAGATGCCAGTCAATCCACTAAGGCAGTCACTACCGAGAAAAACGAAGCACTTGATCGCTTACTTGTGGGTTTGGAATATCATGCAGCGGATACCGGCATTTCAATTTCATTGACGGAAAATGGCGCAAAAAACCTAAGAGCGGAGGATTTCCAGCAGCTTGGCGCATGGCTCAAGGAGAAAGGCCTCTCTGATCAAAAGCTCGGCGCGAAAGTTGCAGATAAAAACAAGATCGTGGGCATTGACCTATCAGGTGCTCAACATTTAAATCAGCAGTCCCTATTAGACCTCGGTAATCAATTACCGTTTTTAGCGACTATCCGCGCAGAAAATGTGCCTCAACTGACGGAAATTGATCACGTCAAACATTATGTTCAGCAATACTTCACGAGCAAAACAAACGCGTCTGAGTCGGCGCTGCACTCTCAGCCCGCACATCGCGCGATACTTTCGTACTTAGATAAAGGCCTATACCGCTCTGGTACACAGCATACGTATTTTCAGGAACTCAAATACAAATTTGCTCGTGAAGCGTTGCTAAAAGATTTTTCTGGCAATCGTAAGTTTGACGGCAACCTGCTGAACCCGCATCAAAGAGAATGCGTAGGCATCGTGCTGGACGACATCTTTCACCATAAGATTCATAGCGGTGAGCGTCTAGAAAAAGACAATGATTTACCAAATAGTCACAACGGTGCCACTCGTGCAACCTTCACTCACGAAGACCTGCAATTACTCAACAAAGGGATTACCAAGGCTTCATCGTCCGTTGATGGTCGCTCGCTTGTAACCCCACAGGCTCGTGAAGCGATAGAAAAGGAATTCAAGCAGAGAAAAGCGGAGTTTCGAAGTCAACTGACTGCTGTTCATGAAGCAATACGCAAAGCCGTGCCAGATAAGATTAAAGTTGCGGCAGGCCCTAATTCACCCGCGAAAGAGATAGACAATCCTTACAAGCAAATTGACGAAGCTAATCCGGCTGGGCCAAGAAAGATTAATTACCCGCTCGTTTTGACTGATCTGAATAGTACTGATCCTGAAATACGCAAAGCCGCTGCCGAGGTTGCAGTTGAAATTAAAGCTGCAGGGGTCGGTTTTGCTGATAAGCAAGGCAGGAATTTTGCGCTAGCCGATTTTGCGCATTTTGGTGCCGATCTAGAATTGGACACGTCACTAAGAAGCACCCTGTCGACCATTGCCACACTGTCGGACACGTTTAGCAGCGAAATTGACGATGCCACTTTGCAATGGCTTATCAAAGAAAATAGCAAAGCGGCTTCGCATCCTCGAGTGGGTATCGTGGGTGGTGGTCCGACCGGTTTATTTGCTGGCCTGGAGTTTTTTGCTAAAGGTGCTGATGTAAAAATTTCAGAAATACGTAACGAACTCTACCACCGTCATCAGATCGTTCGCCTTGATCCGTTATGGGTTAATAAGTTGAAGTTTTATTTAGGCACCGATTTCGAGAAGTACTTTGGCAGACACGATAATGCATACACCGGCGTTACCAAGCCGAGAATAGGCAATCGTTCCGGAGACGGTTTTGTTGAAACTGTCATCAATCATCTTGAGGACAGGTTGCTAGATCGTGTTGTCTTGCTTAACTCTTTGGCTGAAACAGGACCTAAAAAGAAAGCCCCGAACGGCAAACCAGTTGTGCCTGGCATTCAAGTGCTCACTGCCCACGCAGTAGACCCGAAAGTGATTGCTGGTCCTGAAGACTTCGTTCTGAAAAGTAAGTACGACAAAAAAGGCGACGAGCTCAAGGTAGAAACTTTAGGCGTTGACGCACAGGGTAAGCCAATTAACAACTTGACTACCGTTACCTCCGCGGATGACTTAGTTAACCCATCAGGCGACACAAACACCAGCTACCAAAAAGACGAGGATATTCCCGTTGATCTGATTTTTGATTGTGCTGGTAAGCACAGTCCTTTTAAAGAAGGCAACACCATATCGCGAGATGTCACTAAACAGGAACCGCATATTGTTGCCAGCTTTTTTGTCCGAGGTGAATGCCTCTCGTATCGCCAAGAAAATCACGATTTTCGTAGGCAATACTTGATTACTCCTGAATTCATCAAAAATAGCAAAGAAGCGATACAGAAAGGTACGAGCCAGTATTTTGAGGCCGTATTTAATGAAAATTTTGAACCCTCGTCCCAAACAGTATCAGTCGGTGGAAACATCTACAGCCCCAAAGAATTCAATCGGCTTAGTAATTTTGTAGTGGGAATCGCTGACGAAGTAGCCAAGCAGCATCTGACTGAAAACGTCGACGCCTATGCTCGCATCCCTGTGCAGGAAGGCAAACGGCAAGATCCCACTAGTACCGAGGGACAAAAGTCGCTTGTTTACGAGACCCGAACATTCGTCAACACCAGTAATGATTTTGAAGAAGCACCTAATGCCAAACCACGCGCCGACGGTGGCGTAGCACAACAGGCTGATGGCAAAGATCGTCCTGATAACATTGTGTACTTGGGATTAGAACTACCGAAACCTGTCGATAGTTTTCAAAAAGAGTTGTTCAAACGATTAGTGACAGATCTTGCATCTGAGTTTCCGGACGAGGATACGCGTAAGAAAATTGCTCGCGCAATTGTCAACGAAGGTAACTTGGGTTTTGTGCTTTCTATCGCCCACGAGCAAGGATTAGATCGTCCGCGCACAAGTGATGCAAACTCTGAGCCTTGGGTAAGCGCTGCAAACGCAGACCGCAAGTTCTTGGCAGCTTTTGACGTGAGCCAAGGGTCAGTACCCAACGGAGTTTTGGTACGCGAGAACCCAAATACCGGCAAAGTCGTCATACAGGCATCAGGTGGGGATAGTGCAGCCTCGCCTCACTTCATGCGTTATAGCGGCCTTAGCGGCGCTAGAGAGCACGTGGGTATTGTCAGTAACATTGTTGGGCATATTGCAGCTCTATCGGATACTAACGCTAACCTAAAGTCAGAGATATTAAAGATAGAAGCGGCCTCTGCCAATCGACAATATGACTCAATCAATGATTTTGTGCTAAGCCGTGGACAAGTCTTTTTAGAGAGCGCGACTCCACTTGAAATCGCACAAAATGTTCGTAAGGAATTAAGCAGACTGCTTTCAACAGGTAAACACGGTGGCAATTTGCTACAAAACGTTCGAAATCAAGCAGAAGCCGGCACGATTCTAAGAACGCAGCTCTCTAAAGATCTTGCGGCCAGCAAAGCTGCTGGTGTTCCTGCAGAGGTTCAAGCGGCATGGAGAGAAATAGAAACCGTGATTTCCGACTTGGAGAATGGTCGCTATCAACCACCACCCGCAGCCGCGCGTGCAGCTGCTTAATATTTAAGAACCTGTTAAGTAAAAGTGGAGAGCCACGCCATGGGGGATTACACAGAAAAGCTGAATACGCTTTTGAGTGAGCTAGGCACAAGTACGCAATCAGTGATACAGATTGAAGAAGCTGCTCCCAATCTCTGGTTAATTGCGCTAGACAACTTTGACTCCGCTATCGCACTTCGCTTGGACTCAGAAACGGGCACGATTACTTTCTCATGCGAATTGGGTCGCCCTCGCGAGGAAGTACGCGCTCTCGTTTATGAAACCTTACTGACTTACAACGCATTAGCTGAATTGCATGGTGGCGTTCGCATGGGATTGCGCGAGCCGGGTGGCTCCGTAATACAGGAGTTTGATATAGCATTATCCCGACTAGACCTCTTTCTTATGCGCCATGTTCTTGAGGATTTCAGTAACAAGGCGGCCGCTTGGGAGGACATCATCGAGTCGTCCGAGCCAGCCGAAGTTCAGACCAAGTTGACTGAAACCGGCTGGGCCGGTTTGCGCGTCTAGGGTAATAAGTACCATGGCCATTTCTAATAGCCCCAGTACCATAGATAGATCGCGCTCAACTGCTGTTGATCACTTTGAAACCGCGTCGCAAAACGGCGTGCAAGCCAAAGCGCCTAACCCTGCCTCAACGTCGCTGACTCGTTACGCAGACTCATCCAGACCGTCGCTTGTACAAAATGCAAAAAATTTGATTCGGATTGGATTGGAGGCGGTGACCTACGCGCTTAATGTCAATCATCGAAATGCGTCTTTAGAGCGTCTTACCAAACTAGTCTCAGACACGCCATTCTTAGCAAATAATTTGGATAAGGCGCGATCGTTATTCAGTCGCATCGATGTTCCGCCAAATCCCGCTAATCTAAGTGCCGTGACCCCCACATTTAGCGCACAACCGCCAGGAGCAGTGGATCGACTGCTGCAGAAACCTGCCTTTCAAGAAGTTAAACATAACGCTTTTGATGAAAACGCCTTTGTTTTTAACAAAGGCGTAGCAAGCGAGCCGGAGCAGATACGTTTAGTGAAAGCTACGATCGAATCTGCAGACAAATTCGCTGCCGTAACAACCTATGGAATCAAACCCATAGAAAGAAACGGCAAAGTCACCAATACTATTCACGGCGTTCTGTCAGGCCTCGCTCAAAAGCAGCACGATCCAGACTTTAACTTTGTATTTTTGTATAACAAAAGCGAAGGTTTACAGAACGTAGTGACGGGTGGCAAACGCACGCAAGTCAGTTTGAACCCTGAGAGCACTAAACAGCAACAATGGCCACAGGTCTTGGATGCCTACAATTATCAAATCATCGACGAGTACAACAGTGCTGTCGATCAAGGCAAAATCTCTGGCGGAAAAATATCTAACCCAAGTGATTTTGGTCGCCTATCCAAGGACGACCTTCAAGGCTTGGTCAATGCAGGGCACTTGTCTGGGCTACCCATTACTGATTTAAAAGCCAAGGTATATGTCGTTGCTGCAGATCCTCATATAGGAGGATCGCATCACAATAAGTTTGCAATTAACGATTCAGGCTTTGCGGCTACCCTAGGCGCCAGCATAGGCAACACGAGTAAACCGAGCTGGTTTGATAGCGGCGCAGTTACCTTGAGCAAAACACTCGCTTCGTCTCAACGGGATTATTTACTCTCTACCCTGTTGCCACAAGGTAAGCACATTGGCCAGCTTACGGTCGATCAAGGCAAATCAGGCGTAGTTGCGTCTATTACCGCTAACGATAGCAAAGCGGTCCGCACGGAATTAAATACCAAGATCGGTAGCTTGGAGATTAAGGATCCGTTCTCGGGTACAGAAGAAAACAAGCTAAACGATCGCTTAGAGACGGGTTTACGCAGCTCTGGCTTTCTTAAGCCTGACGAAGCGATCATCGGACACTCCGCAAAAGTAGCTTGGATTCAAAACTCCGGTAGCACTATTGCCCCCAAAGAGGCCAAGCCCATCCAGCAGGCGCTTGAACATCTATTCAAGGAAGCAAAGCCTGGCGATACCATTTTGCTCAGAAATAACGCGTTTAACGGCACCGCTCAAAAACTGGCTGCAGACGCCATACAACGTGGCGTCAACGTTAAGATACTCGCACCGACTCGCACAAAAGTGCACGACGCAGCCCTACTCTTTAAGGATATTCAAGCATTAAAAAATAAAGTCGACGCTCTCGCACCAAATAGTGGTGCGGGTAAGCTTGAGATTCATGTTTTTAACCCCAATAGCACGATCAGAGACGCGCACGACTTTGATCCGGGTGGTCGCCCAGTCAACGATCACGCTAAGGTCTATGCGTTAAAACGCCAAGATCCCTCGCAACCCTCTATTTTGTTGACAGGTACGCATAATCTAGATGGTCAGTCTTTCAAGCGTAGTCACGAAAATGTGCTGTTCATCGAAAGTAAAGACACTCACCTGACCGAGTCTTTATTTGATGAATTCTGGACAAACACACCGGAAGTATCAAAGCAGGATATCGACCTTTTGGTGACTGATTTCAAAAAACCCCGATCAGTTCCAAAAGCGCAATGGGCCGAGCAAATTAAAGGCAAAGACGCCCTATTACAAAAAATAGGGCTTAGTAAATAAATCAAGGTGCGACATAGGTCTTATTAAACTTCACGTTATCAAGCGTGATCGCATTAAGAATTGCAGCTGGTTGCCTACCTTCATTAGCATCCAAAATATTAGAAGCATTAGGCACCGTTACCCAGCCCACGATAGCCGACAGTGGTGCTCGGGTAATGTTGACTTCGGCTCCAACGTTTCTCACAGGATGATTATTTTCTGTCAGATTGGCGTACAAATCGTAGGCTGCTTCGCCGGCCGGAAGCAAGCGAGTGTCTACGATGTAGATGTTGCCGTCTTGTTTACCTGAGGCCATGTACGTGACGCACCCCCAAAACTCCTTAGCAGTTGAAGTGCCAGACTGTCCGGTCGCGCCCGCACCTTCACTCATTAACAAACCTTGAGCCTCAAGTCTATTTCGCACAACGCTCAGATCTTGCCTACTGTTTAACCCCTTGGCGTCAATGATCTCCTGTGGAGGCCGAGAATCACCCCGAAACACGAGCCCTTGAAAGCCAAACAAACGATCCTTAATTGGATTTGCTGCTTTCTCAGTCAACTCAGTCACTCTTCCGTAGTGCGAGATGGGTTTACTGGGATCATCGTTAGTCGGGCTTTGTTTCTTAATAAAGTCAAAAAGCTGCTTCTCATCAGTAATACGCGGTGGTGTTTCAATCGGAACTACAGGTGTTTTTGACGCGACTGGCGTAGACGCTGCCGGTGCTACTGCAGCAGATACTGGCGAGTTAGGTACAACAGTGACAACTTGTGCAAGTATTCTGTTGGCGTTATCGATAAAAGCGTCGTGGCTTGAAGCTTCTCTAGAATGATTCCATAAAGGTTGCGAGACAATCTCACCGACGCCGGCGTCTCTACTAAGCCTCCAAATTTTATGAATATCTTCGTAATACTCCTGTGTCCAGCCCGCAGGCGTTCTCTCGGCAGGTTTTCTGTCGGCTGCCTCAAGTAACTTTGCTATGTCAGCTCGGGTGCTGCGAATCAAGGTACTAACCCCAGCTCGAAACGGAACATCCTCTTGTCGTAACTTGCCTGCATGAATCTCAGCGTTGAGCGCTTGCTGATAGCGGATTGAGGCACTGTCGAGCTCCACATCTAGGCTGCCCCACTCATGCTTGCATTGTTCCAATTTAGTAAGCTCTGACCGAATATTGTTAATTTCTTCTTGAGTTGGGCCGTTACTGTATAACCCTAGGTTAGATAGTTGTTGAGCAATCTTCGATTTCTGATTTGCATACTTCTTAAATGGTTCTTCGTGCGCGCGAGTCAGTAAGGATCTAAGACGTGCTTCGACCTCAGCGAGTCTCGGCGCTTGCGTATCTTCAATCACCTTTGCGGCCTCAAGATCAATCCTTTTCGCTGCAGCCTGTAATGCCGGAGATAAGCTAGCCTCAAACGATGACGGTGGAGCTACAGTAGCAGCCGCAGAAACCTCTGGAGAATTAGCACTTGATGGAGAATTCTGTTGTGATTGCCTTGGAAAACGGATTGGAGGCGGCAAATCGTCGTCCTTCTCAGCAATTGCAGGACGTCCTGACGCCAAATCTTTGGAATTTTCAGTTGTTCGAGGTGAGTCTTGTGCAGAAACTGATGGCTCTTGCCGAGGCTTAGGCTCAGCGTGTTTTTTCCATTTCAGAATCTGCGCTTCACCGATCCTGGCCGCGGGATCACCGCTTTCCGTCCAGATGCATAGGGCTAAATCGCGAGTAGTTTCCGCATCCAATAGAGCAGAAGGTGAACTACCAAACCAAACACGCGGAAGACGATTTTCTCCATCTTCGGACGAGCTATTTAATAAGATCCAAGCTTTGCTGGGATCTACATTTGGGTCGGGATTATGAACAATTGTCTGAAAATGATTTGATCCTGAACCGCCTTTACAGACGATAAAACGGTGAGAATCACTTTTACTAGCTAAAAACTCAAAGATGGAGTCAATTTGTGTTTTGGTTTTCGCGTTTTCAGCCGGATCCAAGGCAATGTATTTGCCAGCGGCGTCTTTACCCGGACCAGCTCGTCTTAACTCCGTGTATGCCCACTTTGCAGATGGTTTGAGTCGCTCAAGGATGTTGGTTACAGGTCCAACTTCAGAGAGTTCTTCAGATTTAATTTGGTCCAGTAGCGAGAGATCCTCTCCGTAGAGGTGCGCACCTAAGACTCGGTCGTAGGAGACATTGCGATAGTCTAAAAACTCTTCCCGTGTTTGAAAAACTGGCTGTCCAAAGTAAGACGACAATGCATGTGCGAAACAACATTCACCGTACTGCCTCTGCACGTAATGCCCTTTAACAATACCAC
>Ga0164296_1004953_pt1 | contig 11900 bp, 7 predicted proteins | sample GEODES057metaG_FD_113533 | JGI IMG/M metagenome (GOLD analysis project Ga0164296, IMG submission 113533) | Dystrophic lake water microbial communities from Trout Bog Lake, Wisconsin, USA - GEODES057 metaG | ecosystem: Environmental > Aquatic > Freshwater > Lake | place: USA: Trout Bog Lake...
TCGTTACTTTAACTGTTTACAGAGGGGGACGCCTAAGGCAGAGTGAGTGACTGGGGTGAGGTCGTAACAAGGTAGCCGTACTGGAAGGTGTGGCTGGAACACCTCCTTAAAAAGGATACAAACGAACATTCAACGGTTGAAAACGGCGGCTAGGTCGTCGTTTTATTTCCATACCATTTGGATATTCGTGTCATGTGAAACAAAAAGCAGAGTCAATCAAGTCTTTCTTGATTTGTACAACGCTGTTCCACACGACGGGCTATTAGCTCAGTTGGTCAGAGCGCACCCCTGATAAGGGTGAGGTCCCTGGTTCGAATCCAGGATAGCCCAAACAGCAGGTCACTGACCCAGTTCTTTTTTAAAAAGAACCCTGCGGTCGGGGGTATGGCTCAGTTGGTAGAGCAATGCATTTGCACTGCATAGGTCAGCGGTTCGAATCCGCTTACCTCCACATGACCTGGAAACAACACACCGGGCTTCGCCTGTGCGTCCGTACAGAACTGTACAGTTGTTTGAATTGAGAAAAAAATCTTTACAGATATCGAAAAAAGAAAGGCGTATGGTGGATACCTAGGCACCCAAAGACGATGAAGGGCGTACTTACCGACGATACGCTCCGGGGAGCTGGAATGACGCTTTGATCCGGAGATTCCCGAATAGGGCAACCTATAGTACTTCTTTTTGAATTCATAGAAAAGAAAGAGACAACCTAGCGAATTGAAACATCTTAGTAGCTAGAGGAAGAGAAAGCAAACGCGATTCCCGAAGTAGCGGCGAGCGAAATGGGAACAGCCTAAACTTTAAAAAGAAATCTTTTTAAAGGGTTGTGGGACATAGAAAGAAAAAGTTTTCGCCGGCAGTTCGTCGTGCGTCAGCTTCTAAATAAAAAAACGACCAAAAACAATGAAACAGCTGAGTCCTGTACCAAAGAAGGTGAGAGTCCTGTAATTTTCATGGCGTTTTCCTTTGAAATCATTTCAAATGACTATGAATCCCGAGTAGCATGGGGCACGTGAAATCCCGTGTGAATCTGCGAGGACCACCTCGTAAGGCTAAATACTCTTGGGTGACCGATAGTGAAACAGTACCGTGAGGGAAAGGTGAAAAGAACCTCAACAGGGGAGTGAAATAGACCATGAAACCGTACGCTCACAAGCAATGGGAGACTCTTGAGAGTTGACCGTGTGCCTGTTGAAGAATGAGCTGGCGACTTATAGGGAGAGGCTTGGTTAAGATACAATCGAAGCCAGAGCGAAAGCATGTTTGAATAGAGCGTTTGTCTCTTCTTATAGACCCGAACCCGCGTGATCTAACCATGACCAGGATGAAGCTTCGGTGATACGGAGTGGAGGTCCCGACCGACCGATGTTGAAAAATCGACGGATGAGTTGGGGTTAGGGGTGAAATACCAATCGAACGCGGAGCTAGCTGGTTCTCCCCGAAATGCATTTAGGTGCAGCCGTTCTTTAGGCTCTGTCCAGGGGTAAAGCACTGTATCGTTGCGGGCTGCGAGAGCGGTACCAAAATGTAGCAAACTAAGAATACTGGATATGTATACAAAGAACGAGTGAGACAGTGGGCGATAAGGTTCATTGTCAAGAGGGAAACAGCCCAGATCACCAGCTAAGGCCCCTAAATAAGTACTCAGTGGCAAAGGAGGTGGGAGTGCTAAGACAGCCAAAAGGTTTGCCCAGAAGCAGCCATCCTTGAACGAGTGCGTAACAGCTCATTGGTCGAGCGCTCTTGCGCCGAAAATGAACGGGACTAAGTACTTTGCCGAAGCTGTGAGTTAGGGTTATTCCTTCCGGTAGGGGAGCGTTCTGCTTGCGAGTGATGAGGGAGGGGAACTTACCCTTTGACGAAGCAGAAGTGAGAATGTCAGCTTGAGTAACGAAAACAGCAGTGTGAATCTGCTGCCCCGGAAGCCTAAGGGTTCCTCTGGAAGGTTCGTCCGCGGAGGGTGAGTCAGGACCTAAGGCGGAGCCGAAAGGCGGAGTCGATGGAAAATCAGGCGAACATTCCTGTACTACTTTGTATTTAGTCCCGGGGGACGAGGGTATCAAACGCTTTTCTGGAATAAAAAACAGAAACTTCCTCCTAGAAAAGCCCGTACGACTTTTGAATACAAAGTACCTGTACCGCAAACCGACACAGGTGGGCTGGTAGAGTATACTAAGGGGCGCGAGAGAACTCTCTCTAAGGAACTCGGCAAAATGGCCCCGTAACTTCGGAAGAAGGGGTGGCGCACTTGTGCGCTCGCAGTGACCTGACCCAAGCGACTGTTTACCAAAAACACAGGTCTCCGCGAAGTCGTAAGACAATGTATGGGGGCTGACGCCTGCCCAGTGCCAGAAGGTTAAGGAAGTTGGTTAGGAACCTTCGGGTCTCCAAAGCTGGCGACCGAAGCCCTGGTGAACGGCGGCCGTAACTATAACGGTCCTAAGGTGAATGCGTTGCCTTAGTAAAACTTAACTATATGCTGGAATATCCTGGTTTAAAAACGTTTTACTCGTTCAAAAAGAAAACACATCTGCGTTTTCTAAGCCGTTTGTATGTGGTTCACAGTCAACCAATCGGCTTCTTGTCAAATCTCCTAGAGGGTTTTTATGACACCGTCATAAAAAGACAAGGTTCTGCTCAGTCAAAAGAAACGGTCTAGAGGGACAATCAGCAGGAAAGAGAATGAAAATGGTCTTGGACTTCTTTTCATTCTATCCTCAGAGACTATACGTTAAGGAGTTTTTATGGAATTGCATCCTGAATGGATTACAGGCTTTGTAGATGGTGAGGGGTGCTTTCACGTCTCGATCACAAAAAATGAAGGAATGAAGCTTGGATATCAAGTTCTTCCAGAATTTACGGTGACGCAGCACGAACGAAGTATCCAGGTTCTTCATGGTCTGAAAACTTTCTTTGGTACTGGCGTTGTACGCTCAAGTCAAGGAAAATCAAAGAAGATTCTGTCTTATAGAGTCCGAAACGCCACTGATTTACGAACCATTATTCTTCCCTTTTTTCTAAAACATCCTTTAAAAACATCAAAAAATGTTGAGTTCTTAAAATTTCGTCGCGTCCTTCTTATGATGGAACAAGGCGAACATTTAACAGAAGAGGGATTGCTTGCAATTCAAAAACTTAAGATAGAGTCCAATGCTTCTCGTAATGAGTAGCAAAATGTTCCGGCGAAGCCGGGACCTATTGAGCGAAATTCCTTGTCGGGTAAACGAACTTGCCCGGTTCATGTGGCGACATATGATTGTAAACCAGCTCATAACGGTGGAGTCTAAAAAGAAAGGTTTTTCAAGATAATACCGTGGGAAGGAGAAAACGGCTTTAAAAAGAATTTTCTCCCCCGTAACGACTGATCCGAAAGGTGAGGAATGCCCCAATGGAGCGAAACTTTGTTTCTCTCCAGTACGGTGTTCAAAACGCTGGCACTCTCTACAAAAAAAAGAATCATTAGGTCCGCATACATGCGGGCCCTGGAGAATTTCTATGGATACATTAGACCTTGCAAGTTGGATTGTTGGTTTTGTAGATGGAGAAGGCTGTTTTCAAGTAAGCTTTACCCATCGAGAAAAACTTCAAACCAATATTGAAGTACGGGCTAGCTTTTCAGTATCACAAAACTCACGAAGTAAATCTTCTTTATTAAAAATTGAAGAATTCTTTGGATGTGGTTCACTTCGCTACAGTCAAAAGGATGATACGTTTATATATGAGGTTCGCAATCTTGATGACCTGTATACAAAAATCCTTCCCTTTTTCCGGAGCTATGGCTTGCTTACGTATAAGAAAAAAGACTTCGATTCATGGGCAACGATTGTTTTTAAAATCAAACAAGGCCATCACTTAAACAAGACTGGTTTGAAAGAAATTATTGAAAACGCGTACACCATGAATTCAAAAGGCTTTGGTCGAAAATACACAAAAGATGACCTCCTAAAATTCTTAGAGAGTTGAATGTATAGTCTGATCTTCACCGAAAGGTGAAGCTTAACAACGAAAGAGAACACCTTTATGGTAAACATCTTTCATCTTTGAAGTTCCGACCTGCACGAAAGGCGTAACGATTTGGGTACTGTCTCGGAGAGAGACTCGGTGAAATAGACATGTCTGTGAAGATGCGGACTACCTGCACTTGGACAGAAAGACCCTATGAAGCTTTACTGTAACCTGGGATTGAATTTGGGTTCATCGTGCGCAGCATAGGTGGAAGGCTTTGAAGCAAAGGTTCCGGCTTTTGCAGAGCCAACAATGAGATACCACTCTCGATGAACTAGAATTCTCAAAAGACGGGGGCGACCCTCTTTGACAGTCTCAGGCGGGCAGTTTCTCTGGGGCGGAGTCCTCCTAAAAGGTAACGGGGGTGTACAAAGGTTCCCTCAGGCTGGACGGAAATCAGTCATAGAGTGCAAAGGCAGAAGGGAGCTTGACTGCGAGACCTACAAGTCGAGCAGGGACGAAAGTCGGTCTTAGTGATCCGACGGTGCTGCGTGGAAAGGCCGTCGCTCAACGGATAAAAGTTACTCTAGGGATAACAGGCTAATCTCCTCCAAGAGTCCATATCGACGAGGAGGTTTGGCACCTTAATACATCGGGGCTTCACGGCGGGAAACTCCGTGAGTATGCATTTCTCTTATATGCAAGAACATCTGGATTGCGACCTTTCAAGGTCGCAGTTTTTATCCTTCGGACATTCCGAGGATGGAAAAGCAGCTTTTCACCTTTTTTGGAGTAGGGGTGACACACTCAACGAAATCTTTCGTCACGGTGGTGTCACGTAAAGAATTCTACAGCGAAGAAAAAAGAAAACCGAAAAGAGAACCTGATAACTTGCAGGGAAGAGACGATTCCAATCGTCTCACCCTCAACGACTTTATGAGAAAGACCGAAGCGCCAGCATTCCTGGTTCTTTGGTTATGACAAAGTCTAACCGCGAACGCAATTTCGCGGACACCATTCTAAAGATGGTGTCCACATCTATACTCTATCTATGGCAACCAATTCAATTCAATATACTCCACCAGAAGACGATTTACTCCGGCCAAGTGGAGACCTTCGTCACATTCTCCTTCATCCGCCAGAACAAACGGTACGTGAACTCAAAGGAAATCATTTACGCGAGTATATGGAACCCCTTGAAATAACGGGCTTTTCGTCCTTCCAAAAAGACGTTCTCATTGGAACACTTTTAGGGGATGGGACTCTAGCGCAAATAAAACCAAGCCATACACCCTTTTTTAAGTACGACCAAGGAAGGATGAATTCAACACTCTATCCAGACCTTCATCAGGTCGTTGACGCAAACACAGTTCATCTTGTGTACAGCATCTTTGAACCTTTTGTAGGTACGCCTCCAAGACTCAGAATAAAAAATGGGAAAGATCATTCCATGTGGTTTCGGACTTTTAGCTCAAGACTTCTTCTTCACTACGCGAATCTTTTTTATACGCGGGATGAAAGCGGGAGACGGACAAAACGGGTTCCCCCAAACATTCAAAAGCTTTTAAATGACCGTTCGCTAGCGTTTTGGATTGCAGATGATGGCTCAAACCAGGGGCGAGGTCTTACCTTACACACTGAAGGATTTACGGAGTCAGATGTAACACTTTTAGAGGAAACTTTGGTACGGACGTGGGGTTTTTCTGCTCGAAAACACAAAGCCGGAGAAGCTTTCAAGCTTTTTCTTCCAAAAAGTGATATGCCTAGAGTACGAGAAATCGTAGCACCCCATACTCCGCCAATAAAAAGGTATAAATTACTAGCCTAAAGGTTCAGTCTAGGGATGAGAGAATTGAATAGAAAAAGAAACGAGGGGTGCGTTTAGCCGCCAGTATATAGTAAAAATGTGTCTTTGTACGATGTCGGTTTATTGCATCCTGGGGCGGTAGTACGTCCCAAGGGTATGGCTGTTCGCCATTTAAAGCAGTACATGAGCTGGGTTCAGAACGTAAACATCATTGCGTTAGCTTGCAGTAATACAAGTTTAGTTTTGGCTTATATCGGTGAACTCTTCATAGATGAAAACACGGAGCCATCGCTCCGATTGCTTTTCAGTTCTTTATGAGAACGCCGAGGGAAGACTTTTTTATCTCTTGTTCACGAAAACATATGGAACCTATTATTCAACAACTGATTTTATCAGACACAGATCACCCGATTCGGGCTTGCTCGAATGTTGACCTTGACTCCGAACGCACTCCGAAAAAAATCGGGATGAGTTATCTTGCAGGGTTTTTAGATGGGGATGGGTCGATCGGAGCTCAAATTGTCGAGCGATCAGACTATGTGTTAAAATACCAACTTCGGGTAAGTGTTTCGTTTACACAAAAAACCCGAAGAAAACACTTCCTCCTTCAAATCCAAAAAGAGTTGGGGGGCAAAGGCAGTGTTCGCGAACGACCTGACGGCGTTTCAGAATTCGCGATTGTTGGTCAGAATGACGTTGGTTGGTTTTTAAGACAGATTGCGCCCATGCTTCATCTGAAAAAAAAACAAGCATACTTGGTTCTTAAAATTATTGAACAATTACCTTTAACAAAGAATTCTCCAGAAAAGTTCTTAGACCTTTGTACGCTTGCAGACCACGTCTCCGAGCTCAATGATTCGAAGAACCGTAAATGTACAACTCAAGTTGTTCGGGAAAGATTTCAGGATTTAAAAGTAATGAAAGAATAAAAACGTCCCTGTAGAGACTTTTTTGAATGGAATCTTTTCCTTCAAAAAGATAGCTTTTTCGGTTGAAAAGGCTATAATACGCCAACTCCTTGAAAAATCAAGGATGAAGACATAGTCCATGCTCTTATGAAAATAAGGGAGTTCATGCGTGAGACAGTTCGGTCCATATCCAGTGGAGGCGTTAGAGCATTGAGAGGATTTCTTCTTTGTACGAGAGGACCAGAAGGAACGCACCCCTGGTGTACCAGTTATGAATTTATTCGTAAACGCTGGGTAGCTATGTGCGGAGTCAATAAGACCTGAAAGCATATAAGGTTGAAATGCACCTCAAGATGAGTGCTCTCGCGGTTTACCGCTAAGGTCACGGCAAGACTAGCCGCTAGAGGAATCAAGTGTATGCTGAGATTTCCTAATCGACCGAATGATTTTGATGGGATGTAAAGAATAAAGTTAGAATATGAGTCTGGTTCACCAGGCTCATAAACAGATGGAGGCTCTTTCTTATGACTACTTCATAAGTCCAAGGCCTCCATCAACGGTTTTGCACTTTGTTATTTTGAAACCCGCTAGCCAAGCACGGCTTTTTGCTCTGGTATCCTCGGTTCAAAAGAACTACACCAACCCTTTCCGAATTTGGTGGTAAAAGTTTGAACGGCTAAAATACTTCAAGGGGAGCCTTTTGGAAAAATATGCTGACGCCAGAGAAATGCCCCCATCGTCTAGAGGCCAAGGACACTCCCCTTTCACGGGAGTAACAGGGATTCGAATTCCCTTGGGGGTATGATAAGAAGTTGTTTCATTTATCTGATCAACAACCAAAAAATGCGACGCCGCGCAAATTTTCATATGAAACACCGGACCAAAGTTTTCGGAATCAAAAATATCTGAGAAAACAAGTTTTGCATTCCATATGAGACTTTTTGACTCTTCTTTATCATATCCCTGCCCACGATCACTTTTGTTCAAAAGTTTAAATGAAATCGGGTCCGATTTTTCAGAATATCCTTCTTTGCGGGTTTCTATACGACTGCGTCACTTGGTTTGTATTGTGGAGCTTTGCCACACAAAACGAACTTTCGTGCCCGACTCAATGGTTCAGTAGCTTAGTGGTAGAGCAGGGGATTCATAAGCCCAAGGTCGCAGGTTCAATCCCCGCCTGAGCCAGTCAACAAACTTAGGATCTTTATTGCACCACAACTGACTTTTCTAGCTTTCGTTTATAATTTGCGCAACGCTTTTGTTTTTCAGTATGGGTTTTCATTTTGACTCTTGAACTGTGATGGCTTTATACCTTTCCCTCGTTTGGCAGCTTTTGGTCTGTTGGTAAGCCAAATCAAACGTTTCACCCCATTCAAATACTCAGGAAACAAGTATTTCTAAACATTTTCTTTTTTCAATGTGATTGCAGAAATCAAAAAGTCGAATAGAAAAGGCTGTTTTCCCTTTCATTTTGAAAGGACTGCCAACGGGTATTGCCCGAAGTTCCTTTTTTTTCTGAGGAAAGTCTGGGCTCCTTAGCTTTTTTGAACTCTGAAGAAACCAGGTGAGCCAAAAGTGTGCGTGAAAAGAATATTTCCGCACGTGGTGGTAAAGGGTACCTTTGAAAAACAAACAAGCCCGAAAGATAACCAGCCTTTTTCAGGTACAAAATGCAATAATTGGAAAATTTCCCAATACGTTTTTTCGTGAGGAAAGTGCCACAGAAATAAACACCGTGCAACAGCGGTGCTTGCAAGTTTTTAAACCTGCAAGCACTGATGAGGTATACCCTTATTCAGGAGCAAGAACTAAAAAATCGCTAGAAAATTGTAAAAATACAATTTTAAGACAAATAATCACCCAGTTTTTTGTGCGGGCTTCAGCCTGTACGGTCCCCGTTCGTTTTGTCGAGTAAGTGGTTTAGGTTCGGGCAAGCCCGAACCTATTTCATATGCAAGCCCGAATCTATTCCACTTACTCGACAAAACTGGACAAACCAAAGAACCCAGAATCTAGATTCCTTTTTTGGATTGAGGACAAGAAATACGTGGACAGAACCCAGCTTAAAAAGAAAAAAGAAAAAGTTTACAAAGTCTTGATTCCAAAGTATTTAAACCGGGCTGCCCCCGGGTCCTTTCAAAAGGTGTGAACGTATGGAGTCGATGAGTCAATTGGAAGTTCGGTCTTTGAAAAGCCATCCATCGCGTAATCGTTTTTTAAAGGCATCTGGTATGTAAGTGGTTTACAAACGGACATGTCCGTTCGTATTTTATACCCAAGCCCCTTGGTTGGCTACGTTCCGGGCTCTGCCACAGTACGTTCCGGCTTCGCCGGAACTGCGGCAGAGCCCGGAACGTCGTATTCAGATGACCCAAAGTATTTAGGAGATTTCTATGCCAATTGGTGTTCCAAAAGTAGCCTTCCGTTTACCGGGAGAAAGTACCCCACAGTGGGTTGATTTATACAATAGATTATATCGTGAAAGAGTATTATTTTTAGGAAGTGACCTTGATGACGAATTAGCAAATCAGTTAATTTCAATCATGATTTATTTGAGTTCTGAAGACGCTTCAAAACGTGTTTTCCTTTATATTAACTCCCCCGGTGGTTCTGTTACATGTGGGTTAGGTGTTTATGATGCTATGAATCATATTGAAGCAAAAGTAACAACTTTAGTTATTGGTGTTGCAGCCTCTATGGCTTCACTTGTTTTAGCTGCTGGTGAAAAAGGTCATCGAATTGCCTTGCCCCATTCTCGTGTTATGATTCACCAACCCTCTGGTGGGTCTTCAGGGCAGAGTAGTGATATTCAAGTTGAAACGGCAGAAGTTCTGAGAATTCGGCGTCAAGTTGGTCGTATTTATGCTGAGCGTACTGGAAAATCGTTAACTGAAATTGCAAAAGCTTTAGATCGTGATACATTTTTAAGCGCAGCTGAAGCAAAAGAATTTGGGTTAGTTGATTCGGTTGCTTCTGGTGGAAATTTAGGGTAATTTAAAACAATTGAATACGAACTGACTTGCTACCCATCGCGGTACTTGGTTTACATTCTTTGGATTCTGTTGGCTACGTTCCGGCTTCGCGCAGCTGCTTGTTTTAAGTGTCGAAATTTGTCGATGAAGTGTTTTCCGAACTGACCTCGTTCATATTCCATACGCGAGCTGCTTGGTTCCGGCGAAGCCGGAACGTACTTCGGCAGAGCCCGGAACGTATCCAATTTTCAACAAAACCCGACACTATGAAGTTTTCATGTTCAATCAAGTGAACCAACAACTTTTTTGGTGAAGTCAAAATATATGTCTATGTTTTTAGGGACTCCCGCTTCCACTTTTTTTGATTCAAATCAAATCCTTGATGGTTTGTTTCATGGTTTTCTTTTTAGTATTCCGTTTTCAGCCCCGGTTTTGATTTGTGTTTCACGTTTTTTATTCCAAGGTTCCTTTTTAGGTTTTGTTGCGTTTTTGGGAACTTTCATAGGACACCTTAGTTTTTTTGTTTTTCTTTGCGCCAATTCGCGAACTTCCATTTCAATTTGGTATACTTTAGAACCTTTTTTGGCCGTTTTTGGTACCTTCCTATGTTTCGGCTTTGCCACTGATCTATGGTCCATGAAAGTAAAAAAGAATTCGCTCGAAGAGAGTTCGAGAACGGATCGCCGTTCCGGTTTTTTTTCCTCACTCTTTTCTTCTTTCGGTCTGAAAGAAAGGATGTATCGTTTTTTTGGATCAATTCCTTTTTTAACTTCTTTGGTTTCGAATCGGACCATCAGCCCAGCTTTTCAGGCGGTACGCGTATTTGGTTTTCATTTTTTATTGATGTTTTTAAATCCGGTTGCACCTGCTCTTTCAACCCGTGTTCTTTTAGCGGCTTCGTACAGCTTTGATTCCTTTGTGACTCTTTATTTTTTAGGTTTTTTTCTGACAGCCATTTTTTTTATTTGTTTGATTTGGCCACTTTTTTTCTCATTGAGTATTCAAAGTATTCAGAAAGGTTTTGCTTTCACAGCTGCATTGAGAAGTACTGGTGGAACCCCATCAGGTGAATTTTCTCAAGCGTGGAATGCTTCTCCTTTTATGTGGGCCCCTTCATTAAAAGCAACTCGTTTTTTAAGTTTTCTTTTAGTTGGGTGTTTGCTCAGTGGAAGCCTTCAGTACAGTTGGCGCTTATTTGCGCAATACCCTTTAGAAGGTCTCTCGTCATTTGAACGTTCGATGCCTGCGAATCAAACTTCGATGAATTCTGACATCGGACGAACTGGGAAAGGAGAGGATAGAGACCGGTCTTCGGCCAGTACAGAAGGACCTTTTTCAAAAGGATTGGGAGAGGACACATCTCTAAGCACAACAGGGAAAACCCTTCAAAACCAAACCATTGATGGGACGCGTCGCACTCCATGGGTTCGAATCCAAAGAGAATTTCCAAGTTTTGATTCAAGTATTCGTCATCGTGATAAAAACCTTCCAAGTGATCGGTTTTTGCCGATTGAGAAAATGAATTCACGCCGAACGTTAAATGGAAGACCGCCTTTAAGTGAAGAGCAAAAATCGGATGCCTATGTACGTTTTCATGCTTTTTTTATCAATGCCTTAGAGAAAAACTATGAAAATACTTTTGTTTTTTCTCGCTTGCCTGAAAACCAAAGAAGGACAGTCGATCAAATCGAATATATCCAAAAAGTAAAAGATGAGTTCAATTCGTTTGTAAAAGCGAACGGGATGCGCCCGAATGTTCAGTTTTCAAAAGACCGTGCAATCCCGTTGGACTCTGCGAGTTCTTCTTCGATTCCTCTTCTTGCACGACCAATTGAAAACAATACAAAAGGGAAACGGGGTGGGAATGGACGAAGTCCTGTGACCGCTGGAACCGATTCAGGTTTTTCCTATGTTCGTACTTTAATTTCGAGTGAATTGCCTGAATATAGTCATGATGAACTTCGTGTCTACAGTGTTTTATTCCAGAACGGGGAAGGCTAACGTAAAAAAAAGAAGTTTTCGGGGGAACTGGAAGTTTTTTCTGGCTCTTGAAGTTCAGACTTTTCAAAAATTCAAACAAACGTAACTTCTTGTTAAGTGGAATATCGAGTGTTGGCGTAGAATGAAGTGGTTTAGGTAAGTGGTTCACGAACGGACCTGTCCGTTCATAAACCATACGCAAGCCCGAACCTATTTCATATGCAAGCCCGTACCTATTCCATAGACTCCATCATTGTCGAGGAAGTGGTTTGTCGAGTTTTGTCGACA
>Ga0164296_1004955_pt1 | contig 11900 bp, 17 predicted proteins | sample GEODES057metaG_FD_113533 | JGI IMG/M metagenome (GOLD analysis project Ga0164296, IMG submission 113533) | Dystrophic lake water microbial communities from Trout Bog Lake, Wisconsin, USA - GEODES057 metaG | ecosystem: Environmental > Aquatic > Freshwater > Lake | place: USA: Trout Bog Lake...
CATGACATGTGTCATTCCAGTCATGCACCATGACCTTGAGCTGCGCGTTTTCGCCGGAGGTACTCCTTCAGGTAGTCCCACGCATACGGGTCCTCGTCACTGCTACTGCTCTGGCTCGCTGGAGATGTCCCAGCAGGCAGTGAGGGCGGAGGCGCTGCTTCGCTGCCTGTCTCTGTGTCGTCCTCCGCTTCGTGTGCTGGCTCAGCCGCCAATGTAGCTATCAATGGGTCGCGCAGCTCGGACAAAATAGCGTGCTTCGCGTAGACGCTGTCGTCGCCAATGACGAACACGCGGGTCTCCATCTGCCGTGTACTTGCCCCTGAAGGAGCCACATCCAGGGCGAGGAGCTTGAACACGTACTCGCCGCCCACTTTCTTGGCTTCTGCGCTTACCAGGCCTCGCCCCAGAGGCCCACTAACAGGAAAGAGGATATGGCATCGAGAGCGCCTCCACCTCGGCATGTAGCCCTTAACGCGCAAATTGCCGCCAGAAAGGACGAACGCACGCGTCTCCGACGTCCGCAGTGGAAGCCCAAGAGTTGTTTCAACTGCGCGCGACGCAGAGAGCTTTCTCAGAGCCTGCCGGAAGACAGCATTCGGACTGAGCGTCCTGCGCCAGGAAATGTATGTGGCTCCCAGGGCAGTGACGCCAGCCGCCATGAAGAACAAGCCCCAGCTGGCCAAAGACTCGCTCACAGCAACAGTTGAGCTTGCAACCCACAGCATGGACCTCCAGATGCCAAGCACGACAACAGCACCTCCAGCAGCATATACTTTGAGGCTATGTTGATGCCAGAAGCGCTCCGCAGCGCTCTGCGCCGCGCTGCGAGCGCCACCAAGTGCGTTCGCTGCGTCGGCAAGGGCACGGCTAGCAGCAGGCGCCTGACTGCTTGCTGCAAACCGGCGAGCAGCAAAAGGAGCAGTGCGTTCAATGACACGCCACACGTCGCCAGGTGCCGGCAAGCGCGGGACTGCCACAGGAGGCCTACGCAGAGTTGTAAAACCAGAAACACGCTGCAACGGCGGCGGTCTCCACTTGAGAGCAAGTCTCGGGGGCGCGGCGCTGCTGCTAGTTACTCCATGACACAACCTTGCGCCAGCGGCAAGCGCGGACAGCAACCTGCGGCGCATCGAGTTGCCTCGAGCCGAGCGATTTGGCGAAGGGTTCAGATGCTCGATTCCACCTCACGGATTCCTCACACGAGCCCCAATGAACGCGCAATTAACGCGCAAGGGCGGCGAGGATGCTTCCGGGCGCCGGCACCAAAACTCTTCACTTGTGCGTGCTCCCTTCGCCAGAATGCTTGCCACTTCCACATCCGCGCGCATCGCCCTGCCGGCCCGCAAAACACGGTCGGTGAGCCGCTCCGCTGTGCGCCCCGTTGCGAGCTTGGCCAAGGTGCGAACAGTAGACTTGGGAGTGCTGCTGGTTGCTGCTCTCGGCGGCAGCCGGTCTGCCTTTTGCTGCTGAGCAGACGCAAGAGCTTCAGCCACGCAACTCTGTTCTGGAGCCGGCCTGCATCGATCCGTTGAACGGGAGGCGATATCCATGCAGGGAGTGAATGATTGCCCGGCTTCCGCCCGGATTCAACTCTGGCAAGGTCGCCACTGGCGCTGCACGCTTGCCAGCACTCGTCGCTGGCTATAGCAGAGGTCGGAGCCGCAGCCAGTGGTGCCGGCTGGACGCCACGGCTGTTCCAGTGCAGCTTGAAGCCCTCAGAGGGTTTCACTTTTGCACGCGCCGCGGCCTGGCCCGCAGCCAGGCTGGCAGTCTCACGACGCCTGCAGCCACGGTTCCGCTGCGCTGCCTACCCCGACGCTTCAGCTCAGACCAACCAGGCCACTCGCTCTCCTCTTTGCTCGTGGTTCTTGACACGCTCGACACACGTCGTCCAACCCACAGGTTGAGGCCAAGCCTGCTGCGCTCGCGCTCTCTGCCACAGCTGCCGCTATTGTTGCCGAGGCATGGAGTGCGCCTGCAGTGCAGGTGCGACACTCACCAGACTGTGTGGTGTTTGTGTTTGTATGGAGAGCGAGCGATCGCCTCTGTTTGGTCTTGTGTTCTGACTCCCCGGGCACCCACAGGCTGCGCAGGAGGTGATGCAGACCGCTGAGGGCGAGCCGTTCATCGTGAACCTGGGCTGGGCTGCGCTGTGCGCATCCTTCTCCTTCTCCCTGGCTTTGGTGGTTTGGGGCCGCAGCGGCCTGTGAGGACACTATCCAGTTTACTTAGAGTGATTTGTGATTGGAAGTAACACCCTTATGCAAGATGGCCCGCGAATGTGGCGTTAGAGAGTCTGTGGCCGCACAGCAGTCGCAATCTACGACTCATCTACGTTGGCTGCCACCTCATCCTCAATTTTGGGCGCGAGGTAGTAGCGCACGTAGCCCATGTCCTGGATAACGTACTCCACCACGATGGGCAGGTCCTTAGACAGGGACAGGATGACCTGCGGCGACAGGGCAGTCGCCTGTGTGCCACACCTCGTGGGTCAGCGCTTGCGCAATGGACCATCACGCCCCAGCGAGGTCGCACCTTTGTGAAGTTGTTCAGGTAGCGCAGCGCGAAGGTGAGCGACACCGCCTCGTGCAGGTCGATGGTGGTGTTGTCCTCCGGCTGAGATGGTGGGGTCAGAGGCTGGCGCAGCCATCATCATGCGCATGCTTCCGCACCTTGTCTGCGCTGGCGTTCTGTCTGCACGTGATGTTGGCGCTGCCGATGTCGCCGGAGGTGCTGAACTTGACGCCATCCTTTGTGACTGTGATCATCACTGCAGGCAGACGGGAATGGCGGACGGTCAGTGAGCACACACACCCAGAAGCAACAAAGGAACGAATCGCCCCAGCCCCGGCGTGCGTGCCTGTATCCCCGATGGTGCTGAGGTCTTTGCAGATGCGCGCGAACTCGTTGGAAGGCATCTTTACGACTGCGCTGTACTCCGTGTCGGGGATGCCCAGGTGCTCGCTGTCGATGTCCATCAGCTTCAGCTCGAAGTCGCTGATCTTGTCTTGGTCTGCGCGACACAGAGCGGGCGTCAGCTGTTGCTTCCCGTGTTTTTGAAAGCCTGACTTGATCCCCCGTCCTGCGCCGCAGGAGCGCCCGCTGCGCCCGCTGGGCACGCGCCCTTGTTCTCGAACATGAACGTCACCGTGTCGCCGTTGTCATCCGCCTTCATGGTGATGATGTCGTCGTTACCCGCGCACTTCAGCATCTTGGCCTGACAGGCACCGCAAGCAGTGTGTCAGTGCGCGGCCGCGCGCACCGCTCACACACCGGGGTCCTCTCCGCCGCATACTAGCACTCGTACACAGGCGGCCCCACACGTCGCAAGGCGAGAGCGTTGGGCACACGGCGCAAGGCACAGGAGCCCGCCAAACAGGGTCCCGGTAGAGCAAGTAGAGCACGCACCATGTTGGCCAAGTTCATGCCCATGCTCTGCGACCGGTCACACCGGTAGTGCTCGAAGCCGTCGGAGCGCAGCAGGAGCGCGACCAGGGACACGTGGCTGCTGTCCATGGCCTGCAGGCTGAAGCCCGTGGGAGCGCAGTCGAAGTTTGCATCTGTCACCAGCTCCTTGATGCTATCCAGCACCTGCGACGCGGGGCGTGACAGGAGGTCAGTGCTATGGGTGAGTGGTGCGCGACGTGCGGGCGTGGCTGCGAGCGCGCGCCGCGTGCGTGTGCCTTGCAGGTGGGTGGAAACGACGAGCGACAGCGCGCAGCGCATCCACCCCGCTGACACACAGGCATCAGACGCACCTTCTTCAGGAGCGACCCCTGCGTCAAGCGTGCTTCAAACATGATGGCTCCCGCGAGACTGGCAACTTGTGCCACCTCAGCACTGCCACTCCCTTAAACCTCGCCGTCACGCATCGTGGCAGCTCCCAAAGACAGTGAAACCTGCTGCGAAGCCCCTCGCGAGGCAGTCGCAGTGGTGCAGACCCGTATTGGAGCACTGTGAGTGTTGTCATGTTGCCTAGTGCGCTGCCAGTGGGCGCGGACGCCGTTGCAGCGCCCCACAGCCATCGCGTTTCCTGCCGGGCGGCTCGCCATGCCCGGGCTGCACGCCCAGTGGTGCCCCTCCGGGCCGCCAAGACGGGAGGCGGTGACTCGCTCACTGCGTTGCACTGTTCCGCTACGGACCGGGCGACACTCACCACAGACGGCGTGGTGAACCTCACTCCGGAAGAGGCTGACGCTGAGCAGCGACGGCTGGAGACCACTGACGCGTTCGCTGAACTCGTGGCCTTGGCAGCCAAGTCCTCGGCCACCACCACCCCTGCGCAGCCGCCCAGCGCTGCAAAGGCCTTCTCCTCGGGTGGCCTCAAGAAACCACCGTGGCTGCGCCAACGCGCACCGCAGGGAGACCGGTGCGTTTCCCTCCCGCCCAGCCCGTCTGTGAAATGAGGCCTTGTCATCACGACGGCCGCAAGCAAAAGCTCTCGCCTTTTTGCTGCCCCTCTCTCTCTGCCTCGCCGCTCCGCTGACTGGGTGTCCACACACATGCAGCTTCGAGTACCTCAAGGGCAGCTTGCGGAGTTTGAAACTGAACACCGTGTGCGAGGAGGCGCAGTGTCCAAACATCGGCGAGTGCTGGAACGGCGACACAGGCACTGCCACGGTCATGCTTCTTGGCGACACCTGCACTCGCGGCTGCCGCTTCTGCGCGGTCAACACCGCGCGCACACCGCCGCCTCCGGATCCGGATGAGCCGGAGAACACGGCGGCAGCGGTGGCCGCCTGGGGCCTGGGCTATGTGGTGCTCACCTCCGTCGACCGCGATGACATGCCCGACGGCGGCGCAGAGCACTTCGCGAAGACGGTGCGCACGCTGAAGAAGCTGCGGCCAGAGACGCTGGTGGAGTGTCTGGTGCCCGATTTCCAAGGCGACTTGGCAGCCGTGCGCCATCTGTCGAGCAGTGGACTGGATGTCTTCGCGCACAATGTGGAGACGGTGAGCCGCTTGCAGCGTCGTGTACGTGACCCGCGTGCGGGGTATGAGCAGAGCTTGTCCGTGTTGAAGGAGGCGAAAGCGCACACCGGTGTGTTGACCAAGACCAGCCTGATGCTGGGCCTGGGCGAGACGGACGCGGAGGTGGAGCAGACGATGGCGGACATCAAGGCTGCTGGGGTGGACATCCTGACGCTGGGCCAGTACCTGCAGCCGACGGAGCACCACTTGCCTGTGGAGGAATACGTGACCCCTGAGAAATTCGACCACTGGCGAGTCTACGGCGAGCGCGCCATCGGCTTCTCCTACGTCGCATCGGGGCCGCTTGTGCGCAGTTCGTACAAGGCAGGCGAGTTCTTCGTTGAACGCAAACTGCGAGCCGCGCGAGGGAACGTGGCGTCGCCTTCGCAAAGCTGATCGTGTACGCGCTTTTACATCATACATACGCATTGTAGTGCCGCGAATGCACCGCCGGTTCGTCCCTGGGTAACATACACTACCTCATGGAGAGGCCGTGGCTCCCTCGCAATTCCTGTTGCAGACTCGACAGCACGCGCTCGCGATGCTGCTGCGCACTGTGCAAGCCTGCGACGGTGGCGCTGTAGCGCTCACCCGCCCTGACGCGTGCGCGAGGAGAAGGCAAACACAACCCCCACAGAGGCCACCTCATTGCACCAGTCGCGCTGCGCTTCGCAGCCGCAGGGGTCGAACACGTGTATGCCAAGTACAGGCCCGTGCTGCTGGCTTCGACGCTGCAACAGCAAGCCCGCAACGGCCAGCGACAAGCAGGCCAGCAGCAGCGTCACCTGTCGACCTCCAGCGCCTTCAAGGCTTGCTGTCTGACCTCGCCGCTCTTGTAGCTGACAGCGGACCACGTGGCCCAGCACGCGCATTGCAAGCTGTGCAAATAGCGGCGACACTAGCAGCCGAAGTGGCGACGTCCACAAGCTCTGGCACCCCTCCTCCACAGCCCCCTGCTCTACTTCGCCGCCTGTTTGAGCGGTTGGGGGCCACATACATCAAGCTGGGCCAGTTCATAGCTTCCAGCCCGACGCTGTTCCCTGAGGAGTATGTGCTCGGTGCGCACGGCCCGGAACAGTGTCCCACCTTGTGAGTCTGCATCACGCTGACGCCCCGCGTACGCAGAGTTCCAGAAATGCCTGGACAAGACACCGCCGGTGCCATTCGAAGATATCCGCCGCATTGTGGAGACTGACTTGGGGCAGCCTCTCAGTGCAGCCTTCGAATCTGTGGAGCCGGTGCCGCTGGCCACTGCGTCTGTAGCGCAGGTTCACGGCGCCATTCTGCGCGGCAGCCGCAAGCGTGTCGTCATCAAAGTGCGCAAGCCGGGTGTTGAGGACGCGCTGGCGGCGGACCTAGCCTTCATGGCAGCGTCAGCCAAGGTGCTTGAATTCCTAGCACCAGAGCTGGGTCGAGGCAGCGTCGCCGCCATCGCAGGCGATTTGCGGAGCAGCATGCTTGATGAGCTCGATTTCAGGAAAGAGGCGCGCAACATGGCCTCCTTCCGCGCCTTCCTCGAGAATGGAAACATCCGCAGTTGCGTGGCGCCCTTCGTGTACGAGTCTCTCTCAAGTGGGCGCGTTCTCACGATGGAGCGCCTCACCGGCGTAGCGCTGACGGACCTGGACGCGATCGCGGGCGCTGCGGCTGCGGGCGGCACGAGTCCTGAGGCTGTGCTGATCAATGCGCTGAACACCTGGTCGCTCTCCGTCATCTCCTGCGAGTCTTTCCACGCAGACCTGCACGCCGGCAACTTACTCGTGCTGCCTGACGGCCGTGTCGGCTTCATAGACTTTGGCATTGTGGGCCGAGTGTCGCCAGCGACCTGGGTGGCTGTCCAGGCCCTACTCGAGGCGGCATCCGGTGGCGATTGGCGCACTGCTGCTGCTGCGCTTGTCACCATGGGCGCTGCAGACACGAATGTGGACATCGACGCTTTCGGGACGGACCTGAAGGGGCTGGCGGCTTCTCTGCAGAGTGTTCAGGCGACTCTGGTTGTGGACTCCACATCACCGGGAAGGCCCGGAGTCGGCGTCGCTGTGGATGAGACAGACATCACGCGCCTGGTGCTGCAGCTCGTGCGCGTCGGTGACGCTCACGGCGTCAAGTTTCCGCGCGAGTTTGGACTTCTTCTCAAGCAGGTGCTCTATTTCGATCGCTATCAGCGCGCCCTAGCCCCGGAGCTGGATGTGCTGAACGACCCGCGCGTGCAGTTGAGAGACAGACAGCGGTGGTGAATTCAATTCAATCTACGGCGGTGTCCCGTCGTCTGCAACGCCAAACAGGGGAAGCCGCGTGGCCCAGTCTTCATTTACGTCCACCAGCGCCTGGCTGTCACACGGACTCAAGTCCTCCTCCCCACAGCGCTCAGCATCGAACTGCTCGCGCTTGTGCAGGCTCCACACGCTTGCCATTGGGGCGTAACATTCCGGCCATGCGCGCCGACTGGGCCGCACCGAGAAGCTGCTCACATCACCAGTGTGCGCAAACAGGTTCTGTCGGTAAATGTACTGCAGGCGCCGCGCTGTCGAGTGAGGCTGCGTCTGGCGTAGTCCTGCACTGCCACCTCCAAGAGCCCATTCCCGCCATAGCAAGTCAGGCGGCAGTCGTGCTGCGTGCCGTCTCAAATACGCAGCTAGGGCAGCAGCATCCGGCCCTGCACGGAGGAGGATGCCATTCATGCCGTAGCTGACCCTCAAGGCGAGCCAGTTGGGAGCGCGCAAGTTCAGCTTCTGCACCGCGTACTGCAGCACGCGCACCGCATGTCCACATGTGTCGAAGTCGTCCTCTATGAACATGAAGTGCTCGGCTCGAGGCGAGGGGGAGGGCACAGCAGTACCATCACCATCTGCGGAGCCAGCTGCCCATTCCAACAGCGTCGCAACATCGCATGTTTGCCGTCGGACCTGTGGTCCAGGTATGTTCCTCGGGTTGTTCAAATCGTCAACGACCGGCGCATGGGGCGCCGGGTCGACGTACACGCCCGGTCTGTCCATGAAAGTGATGTAGCGCCCTGCCTTCACATTCTGGGCGCCCGAAAACACAACCTTGGCGTCCTCGTACGCATCGTGCGTTCCAGGTGCCATGTTCATGACAACCACCTGCACCGCGCTCGGTCCCAACGGGTCCGTCACTGCATCTGGTAGCTCATCCAGCAAAGATGACAGTGTCCTGTTCAGATATGACACATGCCCCGGGCGCGGCACAGTATTGATGCCAATGAGCAGCCATGGCCGCGTCCGATTAGGCAGAGAGTCACAAGGCCCCGCGGATCCCTGGTGTTGTCCACCATCAAGTAAGCCTCTCGCACGCTCCAGCTGCACCTGCGCCTGCTTCAACTGCGCCTCCCCATGAACGAGGGACTGAGTCGCGCGCTGTACTTCAGCACGTAGCTCGCTGGATTGCGGTGGAAACAAGGAGTCAGGCGACGTTCTGGGGCGTCAAGAGCGCATGGGCGACCGCACCTTGATGAGCTGTGTCGAAGCAGGAAGAACAACAGCAGTGCGTTTAAGAGCAATGACAGACGGAGCTGCGTCCGTGAGCGCTCCGTGTGTCGCCCGCTGGCAGGTGAGGCAGCACCAGTGTGTGTGGCAGGGATCCTGTTCGTGGGCGTGGCAAAAAACACGTGAGGACAAACGTGCTGTCATAGGGGTGAGCCCCTCGGACGGACCATGGCGTTGCGTCAAGCAGCGGTGACCGGTGCCGTGGACGCATCTCAAAGCCTTTCCCGTCAGCCCTCACGGACACGCGGGGCTGAGCGCGTGTCGTGTCATCCGATGCGGCAGAACATGAGCATCCCCGCTGCTGGAAACAATGTACGGGACGGGCCTGACGAGTCCTTGAGGGCGGCCGCTGCACTCAGTGAGCTGGCAGTCGGACAGCACTTCGCCGAGCCACATTCCACATTGCAAAGTAGCTGAAAACAGTCGAAGCATCATCGTGTACCTATTGCAGGGCGCTTTGCTCGTGGGAAACAGAGCTGGGCGGCTGTTCCCATGGCACTCTCCTGCAACCTGGCGCGGGACGTGGAGAGACTGGAGCCAAACTTGCGGAGGGTCATTCTCGCCGTCGCGGACGCGGTTGCGCAGTGCGCTACTATACTCCGTGAAGACGAAGGCAACGAGGCAGGCACCACTGAGTCCACTGAGAACGCGTTCGGTGACACGCAGTGCAGCGCCGACTTGCGAACAGACGAAGCCTTCTTCGCGGCACTTCGAAACACGGGCTGTGTGGCGTGTGCGTGCAGCGAGGAGAAGCCAGAGCCAGTGTCATTAGTAAGTGGACCTGGAGACGGCCCTCCTGCTGGTTCCCCGACGTACTGCGTGGCTTGGGATCCACTAGACGGCAGCTCTGTCGTGGACGCGAGCTTCGCTGTGGGATCCATTGTTGCCGTTTTCCCTGGGAACACATTGCTTGGACGCACTGCCAATGAGCTCGCAGCAGCCGCCTACGCGGTGTATGGCCCGCGCACCGTCCTCGTGGTGGCGACACGTCACGGACAAGGGAGGTCGGAAACAGTGGCGGCGGTCGTCCAGGAATACGTACTGACCAACAGTGGAAGGTGGAGGTTATCAAGGGCGAACGTGCGCCTTTCGCCGGCGTCTATGTTCTACGCCCCGGCGAATGTGCGGTGCTGCGCAGACAACGAGGCATACCGCGCCCTACTTGTTTCCTGGATGATGGTTTCCCCGCCAACAGCGGCACCTTGCGACGGAGCTGCTCAACCCAAGAGCATGACGATGCGTTATTCCGGCGCCCTTGTCGCAGATGTGCATCACGTACTGACCAAAGGCGGCGGAGTCTTTGTGTGCCCCAGCAGCGCTGCGGCACCGTCCAAGCTGCGATTAGTTTTCGAAGCGGCGGCGATTGCATTCATCGTGCACGCCGCCGGGGGCACCAGCCTCGATAGCTCCGGGCAGACCCTGCTTGAGGTGCGAATCGACAGCTACCAGCAGCGCACAGCGCTTTGTGTGGGGTCCTCATTGTTGGTGGCACAGTGCAAGGATGCCATGAAATGGGCCCGCAAGAGCTGAGTGATGGCCGGCAAGCCACATACGTTTACATTTCACTTGTGATTGGGACAGAACATGCATTTGCAGTGCTGAGATCACGGAAATTCACTGAAGTTGCAAAGTCTCTTCGCACGTTGCATTGTCACTTCATCATGCCTGCACTCCACGCGGAGCAAAGATCAGTTGGTGCTACGGTATCCTTGGGAGGCCCGGCGCGGCAACGTCGCGCTGGTCGTGTTGCTCCTCTGCACGTAAGAAGGCGAACGTGTGTGCAAGCCACGCCGCCGCAAGTTGCTGGTCTTGATAAACTGCCCTCGCCAGGCTCCGCTGATCTCGTCCTACACTCGCCGTCCAAAGTGCGCGCCTTGACTCGTGGCTTGGCTCAGATACACACCTGACTGATCCAAGCGACCGCGTGTGCTCTCTCTGCCCAGATTAACTTGTTCTTGCGCGTTGTGAGACGCAGAGAGGATGGTTTCCACGACTTGGCGTCCCTCTTCCACGTGCGTGTGCGCGTGGGGTCTGACTCCTGCAGAGCACAAAGAGCACTCACAGCTACCTCTCTTGCCCCCACACGCGCTCAGGTGATCGACTTCGGAGACACGCTGGAAGTGAGCACAAGCACCAGTCCGCTGCACGATACACTGACCTGCACCGCACCCGGGGTGCCGCTGGATAGCACCAACCTCGTTCTGCGTGCCTTTGACTTGTTCAGACGCAAGACTGGCCTCAAGCAGGTATGGCGCACAACTCTCCCCGCGCAAGTGCTCAAGCCGAATCCACGCCGCTGACGCGCATCGCGTCTCTTCACAGCACTTCTGGGCAAACTTGGTGAAGTGCGTGCCTGCTGGTGCTGGTCTCGGCGGAGGCAGCGGGAACGCCGCCACTGCTCTGTGGGCGGCGAATGAGTTGTGTGGGCGGCCTGCAAGCGAGGCGGATTTGCTGGCGTGGAGTGGCGACATTGGGTCCGACATTTCTGTGTTCTTCAGCACTGGCGCCGCGTATTGCACCGGCCGCGGTGAGATTGTGCGAAACGAGCACCCACCGCTACCACTGGACACGAAGATGTGTCTGGTCAAGCCAGCAGAGGGGCTGCCAACGCCGACCGTATTCAAGGCGCTCAACTTGGCCACGCGCAGCACTGCAGACCCGGAAGAGCTGCTCCGCACGTTGGCCAAGCAGCAGAGCGCCAGCCAAGCGACATGTGTGAATGACCTGGAGCCGCCTGCATTCACAGTCATGCCCTCCTTGGCGGCATTGAAGCAACGGCTGATTGACACAGGGGCGTTTCAATCGGTGTTCATGTCTGGGAGCGGAAGCACCATCGTGTGCATCGGCGCAGACGAGCCGCCAGCTTGGTGCGCAGCAGAAGGCCTGTTTACAGCGCGTGCGGTGCGGCTGACAACACGCCTGCCGGGGAAGTGGTACTCAGCCCCCGCAGTGAGATGAGCGCTTCACCTGGAATTAAGTGTTACACACTCGTGTCGTGTCGATTTCTGCGCTCCTAAACTTGCGGGCGCGTCTGGACGAGATGGACTTTGCCAGCGGCATCCACACACCCCTCGATGTCTTGAGCGCTTCCCAGGGCCTTCTCCACCGCAATGCCCGCCTCCGTGATGCGCGCCAGCATGGCCGTACGGAATGCGTCGTCCCACACCAGCGGGTCGGCACTGTAATCCACAGCCTCCTCCACAGGCTCAGACACAAGAATCGAGTCATACAGGCCGGCGCCGGCGTAGCCCTCCAAATCCTCACCGTTGCTATCTGACCGAAAGATCAGTGTCGCATCGCTGCGCAGGGCAACCAGCTTGGAAGGGAAGCCAAGCACGCGGGGCGCCAGCGCCTGACCATTGGCAGGCTGCTTTGCGCACGTGAATGCAAGCGCACGGCCGGGGTAGTTGCCCACCAGCGTTTCGC
>Ga0164296_1004956_pt1 | contig 11900 bp, 12 predicted proteins | sample GEODES057metaG_FD_113533 | JGI IMG/M metagenome (GOLD analysis project Ga0164296, IMG submission 113533) | Dystrophic lake water microbial communities from Trout Bog Lake, Wisconsin, USA - GEODES057 metaG | ecosystem: Environmental > Aquatic > Freshwater > Lake | place: USA: Trout Bog Lake...
GGGTGGCCAGCCGAAGACCATTCTCTTTATTGGTAATAGCTTCACGTTTGCACACCATTCGGTGGCAATGTATTATCACCCAGAATCTGTGACGGATTTAAACGATACAAAAATTGGTGGGGTACCAGCTTTGTTCAAGGAATTAACCAACGAAGCTGGGCTAAATTTTATGGTGAGCCTAGAGACATCCCCAGGTAAGAACTTGCAGTTTCATTTAGATGAAAAGAAAAGTCTAATTATAAAATCTTGGGATTATGTGGTGATGCACGGGTTTAGTACCTTGGATAAAGCAAATCCAGGCGACCCAACCGAACTTATTGCTTCCGCCAAAGAACTGGCATTGTTACTCAGAAGTAAAAATCCAAATGTGGATATTCACCTAGTTTCTACATGGTCCCGTGCCGACCAAACTTATCTTCCAACGGGGCATTGGTATGGTCAGCCCATAGAAAATATGGCACTTGACCTTCGCAAGGGATATGATTTGGCTGCTAAAAATGCAAACATAAAAGATGTGATACCTGTGGGGGAAGCGTGGACGAGGGCAATAAAAACGGGTGTGGCTGATCCAAACCCTTATGATGGAACCACTGCGGGACAAGTGAATTTGTGGGGAGATGACAATTACCACGGAAGCTCGTATGGGTATTATTTGGAGGCGTTGATGGATTTTGGAAGCGTCACGGGATATGATCCTTTGTCATTGGGTAAAAAAGAACGGGTAGCTAAAGATCTAGGCTTTACAGCAGAACAGGCAGTGGCATTGCAAAAAGTTGCCCACGATGAACTGAGTGCAAGAGTAGGGGTTCCACTACTAAAGACTTTTGAGGCTAAAGACGAATAAACAAGCATCATTTATTTTGGTTACTTTCGTACGGGTAATCTTTACAACAACAATTTTAATCAATCAATATGTCAACAGTAGAATTAAAGGAGCGGCTGATAGAAAAATAAAAAAGACCGACAACGAAAATATACTGGAAGAGGCATACCGCCTACTGGATATTGAAGCTGCCGATATGGGTGTATATCATTTTTTGGAAGAAGAACGAAATGAAATTCATGCTGCCAGGAACCAAATTAAAAGCGGACAATTCTTAACCAATGAAGCGGCAAACAAAGAAATAGACCAATGGCTAAGCAAATAATCTGGTCGTTGTAAGCGCAAGAAGATAGAAAACAAATACTTTCCTATTGGAACAACAGAAACAAATCGAACACTTACAGCAAAAAACTACATCAATTATTTAAGGAAGCATTAAAATTGGTGAGCCAATTTCCTCAAATTGGCAGGCTGACCGACATAGGGAATGTCAGGATAAAATTGGTGAAGGATTATTTGATTGTTTACGAAGAAGACCAAACCAGTATTTTTGTTTTGAAAATATGGGACGGTAGAAGGAATCCAGAGAAGTTTAATAAACTGTTATAACCTTTTTACAAACAATCAAATCCCCGAAAGCCTCACAATAGTATCCGTCAATACTTTCCAGCTATATTTCTTCTTTTCAGCTTGGATATAAGGCAAGAAATGAGCTTCGCCAATGTTATACAGTTCTTCAATCTTGGCGGCAATAGCTTCGGGGTTGGGTTCTGCCACCAAACCTACTTTTCCATCCGGCACTAAAGAAGGAAGTCCACCAACATTGGTTACCAACATCGGTTTTTCAAAATGATATGCCAACGGAGTCACTCCACTTTGTGTAGCTTGCCGATAGGGTTGAATAACAAAATCAGCAGCACTTAGGTAAAAACGAACTTCACTGTCCGAAATAAAATCAGTACGCAAAATCAGTTGATCGGTAATGTCCAATTCATTTATCAAGTCATCATATTGCTGTTTGTCTTCGTAATACTCCCCGGCTATCAATAGCTTACAGCCCTTGAAAGAACCATTATTGGTATGTTCTTTTATTGTTTTCATTGCATTCAGCAGTATATCAAGCCCTTTATATTTTCTGATAAAGCCAAAGAATAGGATGATATTTTCATTTTCGGGGATACCTAAATGCTTTCTTGCTTCGATTTTAGAGAGGGCTTCACCAAAATTGTCATACAGCGGATGGATGATTTGTTGCGAAGGTTTTTTGGTGAATGATTTTAAATCAGCTAATACCTTTTCACTCATCGTGATAAATGCATCAATGGGTTTAAAACAATATTGGGTAAATTGTTTATCTCCAGGACGTTTTTCGTGTGGGATAACATTGTCGGCAATGCAAACAAGCTTTGTAGCACCATTTGATTTTGCACAGCGGAGAATTGTTCCTAAACAAGGCCCCATGAACGGCAACCAATAACGGATAACGATGATGGCTGGTTTTAACTTGCGTAATTCATTTCCTACCATTAACCAATTAAAAGGATTGACAGAATTGATGCAGACCTTTATGTTGATATCGGAGGGCTTAGGTTCAGAAGAATATTGTGTAGTACCTGGGAACAAAAAACCCGGATACTGTAAGGAGAATGTATAAATAGTTGCATCGAAACCCTGTTGCTGAAACTGGCGTGCTAGACGCTCATCAAAAGATGCCAAACCACCACGAAGAGGGTGTGCAGGGCCTATTATTATAACTTTTTGTTTCATTGATATAGAAAGGGTTGTTTTGATATTCTTATTTAATCCCCAATTTCTCTTCAATCAAATAATTGTTCCTTTCGCTGCTATTACGGCTTATTAATTCAGCAATGAAACCTGTAAGAAATAACTGTATTCCTATAATCATTATGGTGAGGCCAATATAAAAAGCTGGCCTGTTAGTAAGAGAAAAAGAAGTGTCAATGGCTTTGTTGATGGTAAGATAAACACTGACTGCAAAACCAATGAGAAAACATAATGTACCATACAAACCGAAAAAGTGCATGGGGCGTTTGCCAAATTTATAAAGAAAAGTAATGGTGGTAAGGTCGAGAAAGCCGTTGATGAACCTTTCCCAACCAAATTTTGTAGTGCCGTACTTTCTAGCACGGTGTTCTACTACCTTCTCGCCAATCTTTCTAAAGCCTGCCCATTTTGCCAATACCGGAATATAACGGTGCATCTCCCCAAAGACTTCAATACTTTTTACAACCTTCTTTTTGTATGCTTTAAGTCCGCAGTTGAAGTCGTTTAGTTTAATACCAGAACTTGCCCTTGCTGCTGCATTGAATAGTTTTGAAGGAAGGTTTTTGGTGAATGTATTATCAAAACGCTTTTGTTTCCAACCGCTTACTAAATCATAACCATCTTCCAAAATCATCTTTCTTAGTTCAGGTATTTCGTCGGGACTATCCTGCATATCCGCATCCATTGTGATGATTACATCTCCATGGGCAGCTTTGAAACCTTCGTTCAAGGCGGCACTTTTACCATAGTTACGTCGGAATCTAATCCCTTTTATGTTGCTATTCTTTAGTGATAATTGTTTTATCACTTCCCAACTATCATCGGTGCTGCCGTCATCCACCAAAATCACTTCGTAAGTGTAATTATTAGCAGTTGTCACCCGTTCTATCCAAGCGCACAACTCGGGCAGTGACTCTTCTTCATTCAACAAAGGGATTACAATAGATATATCCATGAAAGATTTCTTTATGCTTTTGATTGTAAATTTTTATTTGAAATTGATTCTCGCAACAACATAATCAATGAGCCAACCAATGCACCAGCAATGCCAACTGCCAAATTAAACAGCACCACTACAGAAAGCAAACTGATACGCATAACTTTCATTGCCATTTCCTTATTTGTTGCTGCACTTGCAGCATTAAATTCAGGCAGCTTTTTTGCTTGAATTATACTCTGCTCATACAAATCGCTTATGTAACCCGGAAAAATCACATAAACAGAAAGGACTGTATAGAGAAACAATATGCAGACACTCACTACAGATATCCTGAACCCATATCCAAATAGATTGCTAAATACAATTTTATCATTCCCCCCTCTTTCTTTTACATTTATTCCAACAATAACTCCTACAAATAATATCGCACTGTTTACATAACTAATCCAAGGCTGAAACTTATTATGGGTCAGTTGTAGCGCAATGTCTAAAACTATCAATACCAAGGCGATTATCAAACCCTTTTTTATATGTGTCTTTTGTTCAGCCATTCTTTATTTTTTTGTTATAGGTATTAAGTAATAGGTATTAGGTTGAGAAGAGTATATATTTCGTAACTTATAACTTAATACTTACAACTTATTACTCAGTTCTTATTCCACTTCCCTTTTGTATAAACCCCTACAACGCTGCCCGCCAAAGGAACATTAAAGAATGCACTATTGGCAGATTTACTTTTATTAGCTTCTTTCGTGAATATAGAATTGCCTTTTTGTGTAAATAAAGTAAAGTCTGCCACTGCACCAACTTCTATTTTAGATGTAGGGAGATTGAATAGTTTGCGGGCATTATTAGTAAATAAATCGGCAACTTTATCAGCCGATAAATTTTCAAACAGACTATTTATTACCGCAAAGCTTGTTTGCAACCCAATCATTCCGTGTGCTGCATACTCAAACTCACAAGTTTTACTATCCCAGTTCTGTGGTAGGTGATGACTTGTTATGCAATCAATAATGCCATCTAAAACAGCAGTTCTTAGTGCCATCATATCAGCCCTATTTCTTAATGGCGGCATTACTTTCAGGTTGGTATCATAACTAACCATATCCTCATCGCAAAAGAAAAGATGATAAGGTGTAACGCTGCACGAAATAGGCAATCCCTCTGCTTTTGCAGCAGCAATTAGCTCAACACTTTCAGCAGTTGTAATGCCTGTGATATGCAGTTTACTGTTTGTATATCTTAATAAATCCAAATCCCTTTTGATGATAAGTGTTTCTGACAACGCAGGGCTTCCCGGCAAACCAAGTTGAGTAGATACAATCCCTTCTGTCATCAATCCAAAAGCACCGATGCTTTTATCAACCGGAACTTGTATTATAGTGCCATTGAAGGCAATGATATATTGCAAAGCTTTCAGCAGTAATCCAGAAGATTGAACGGGGTGTAATCCATCAGAAAATGCAATTGCCCCCGCCTGTTGCATCTCATACATCTCGGCTAAATCTTTCCCCTCTAAATTCTTCGAAACTGCCCCTATCGGATAAACATTAACTGGTAGTTGCTTTGTTTTTTCAATGATATAACTTACCTGCGGCTTATTTTGAACGGACGGTTTAGTATTGGGTACTACAAAAACATGGGAGAATCCACCAGCTATTGCTGCTGCTGCGCCCGACTCTAGGCTTTCACGATATTCATAACCTGGGTCGGCAAAGTCAGTAAATATATCAACCCATCCTTGCGAAACGGTCAATCCTTCTGCTTCGATTGTTTCATCGGAAGTTGAGTTTATCTCATCATTTATCAATGAAATCTTTCCATCTGTCACCAAAATGTCTTTTATTAATCCAGCAAAAGGCGAATTATTATCAGCAATCAGTACTTTTTTTAGCAGGAGTGTCATGTACGTTTCTCAATTTAGGTGCAAGATAAATGTAAAAAGGATACGCCGCCTTATATTTGCAATCCTTTAAGTGTTCGGGACGTAGCGCAGTCCGGTTAGCGTACACGTCTGGGGGGCGTGAGGTCGCTGGTTCGAATCCAGTCGTCCCGACTAAAATCCCCTTGAAACCCTTGATTATTCAGGGGTTTCTTCTTTTCTACTCCTCAGTTTTCTGCTATAATTAATAAAGAATTTGGTAGCATCAACAGAAAAGGTAATGCTTTGGAATAATCCAGTTCAGGATATTCTAATCCAAGCTGTCTTAGGTTTGTATAATAAGTCTGATGCTGGTGATAATAATATTTTTCACTCTGAACAAACCAAGCTTTTTCTCCAAGCTTCTCTGCCAAAAACCATTTCTCCAAAAGCCTGCCCGTTCTTCCATTTCCATCATTCCAAGGATGAATCTTTACAAAGACTAAATGTATCAGTGAAGCAAAAAAGAATACTTCGCCAAAGGATAATGGTTGTTGCAAGAGTTGGTAAATATCAGTATAAAACTTTTCCATTTCCTTTTCTAGCTGATAGGGTGTTGCCGCTACGTATTCTATCCGTCCATCTGGGGTAGATACATACATATTCTTGTTTCGCAGTTTGCCTTGTTGACTCAACACAACAATATGCTTGCTTAAAATCTTGTGTGCTTCAGGAATATTTTGCTTGTTTAATGGATGTGATTTGGCAAATGAATAGGCATTGTATAAGTCGTCTGTCTTTTTGGTATAGTCTGGCAAGAACTCAATACCAAACCTTTTGTATTTCACATAGCTATCCAATTCTATTTCCTCCCCTTCTATCTTACTAGAAAAAACAGATGCAACCGACGTATAAAAGCTAAAGGAATCAGTAGATATCTCCGCATCTTTCAATGCATCAAAATGGGCTTGCAACGTGTTGGGCACTTGCTTGGCATATTCATCCAACAACGTTACTGGTATTATCTGTAATCCCATAGTGAACAAAAATAACCAATGCTGAATGAAAGGAGTTTATTATTTGGGTTTAGGTGAATATCATTTTTATCTTTAAGCTCAGAATGCGGATCGCTTAACATGTATGAACAGATAGAGAACACCTAGATTAGACGCTTTCTGATATTGTTTTCAATCTCTCATTGATTAATTCTCTAAACTTAATATGGTTGTTATGTACTATCTTATACTCGTCTAGGGTTAGAGATCTATATTCGGCTAACATTGGAGATAATTTTTGATAAATTGACCCCCGAATTGCTGATTTATCCTGTGGTTCAGCGTATTCTATCTCAATCTCATGCTTTGAATGTAAATAATAAATTTCTTGTATCGCCTTTGATAGTATTAGTTCATAATCAATAATACTAATTGTTAAGTCTTTTTTTATATCTAGAAACGCTTGGTCGTACATAAAAAGAACTAAATGACTTTCTGCAACATCACTTTCATATTTTCTCCTTGAAAACTCTTGTTCTTCCTTTATTAAGTCTTTATAATTATCGAAACTATAATTTGATAGCGTAAAACGAACTAAATAAAAAAGCCATGCAGAAACTTTTTTATTATAATCGAAAATTGCTTCACGCTCTGCCGTTTTAAAATTAAGTAAATGTTGATTACTTAAAGAAAGCTGTGCTTTTAATTCTTCAGTACTCTTTAACAAGTCAGTTTAAATACTTTCTACTATTGCAGTTATTTCACCAATATCCTCTTTTGTAGCTTGGTTCTTTGCCTTAGCCTCAAAATATTTTGGCCAATAGTTTTTACATAAAAAAAATAAAAATAGCCCAGTGAGACTAACAAATGTTTGAATTATTATTGATTGCATTATTTGCATAACCGTTTGTATTATTTACTATCCCTATTGTTGTCCATTTCTCTCACCAATCAACAAAACACTTATTTAATTAAACCATCTCTTTACAAATATATACCATCACCTCTATGTTATTAGTGAATCTTTTTAAAATGAAGAATTTACTCCTCCCAAAGCTTTCCTTACCACCCTCAATTCAATCATTTCCCCACCCCCTCCCTTCCCTAGCTTACCCCAAAAAGGAGTTTCAGTGTCGTACGATTAATCGATAGCAATAGAAACTCTAGTTTTAGTATCGTATGATTAATCAATAGCAATAGAAACTTGAGTTTTAGTGTCGTATGATTAATCGATAGTAGTTGAAACTTGTGTTTTAGTGTCGTATGATTAATCAACAGCAGTAGAAACTCGAGTTTTGGTATCGTACGATTAATCGACAGCAGTAGAAACTCGAGTTTCAGTATGTATTTTGATATTAGCGAAGATGAAACTCCTATTTCAGTCCTTCTATTTGAAAAGAACGATTATAAAAATAAATTTCTTTAGCAGTAATTAAATCTGATGATAAAAATAATAAACATCGATATGTACGTAGCTTGCAAGAATTAATCTAATGATTGATTAATACAAATTGCACGTATGAAAAGGACTTGGATTTATTTACAGAACCCCTACCTGACTTGTACCAAGAAGAATTACAAAAAGGCAGTCAAGATTTCTACCTACACCGATGCCCAATTGCTTGCCAAGAGTGCCGACCCATTCTTTGCTGCGCTTTATGCGGATTATCACCCACTGCATTTGTTGTTGGTGGCTGCATATAATGTTTGGAAGGCGCAAGGTGGCACTCAAAAGGGTAGCACGGTTTCGGTTAAGGAACTGTTCGCAAAATTGAGTCCCGGCAAAATTGGTCTATGGGATAGGGCAGTGCAAGTGCTGTTTGATGCAGGCAGTGCCATTTATATAGCCATCTTTCCGAAGGGGCATAAACCTTTTCAAAAAGGGGCGAAGTTGGAACGTATCAATGCCGTGGCTCAACTGGAGATTGCCTTGACAGGTGTGGCTGGATTGGAAACAACACTTGCCGACGTGACTGATTTTTCGGGAAAACTGGCTACTGCCAATACCGAACAATCGGGCAATGTGGGTAATACCAACACCGCCAGCGACAATGTGGAAACGGCGAGGGTGAATGCGATGGGGATGCTGTACCAGATTTTGGGGAAGTGCATGGCGCTGTATTGGGCTAAGCCAACGCTGGTTACGGTGCTGTTCGATTTGAATTCGATACGCAATACGCTGCAAACAATTTTTACTGGGGGATTGAAGAAAGGTGTTTTTGAAACCATCGCCCAACGCACACTTGCAATAGACGATACCATCGATGCCACCAATGATGGACTATCTTTATTAGGGTTTTACCTAGCAGAAAATCCCGGCGATGGCCCAGATGGTTATACAGTAATACAGGTGCTTTCTACCAAAACGTATACGATTAAAGTGAGTCAGTTTATCAATGATACTGCCAATAATTTCCTGAGTGTCATCAACTTATCGGATACTTTGGCAGGGCATTTTAGCGTGAATGTGGCGTAAGCAAGATAGTAGTTATTAGATAGTAGATATTAGTTATGCAGATGAATTAATATCTACTATCTAATAACTACTATCTTCTCTTTATCTTTATACGAAATAAACACACTCTATTGTTACAGCGTTCCACCATACAACTGCTTCGGTTCAAGTTTTCCTTCTTTTTGCTGCCCGTATATCTGTTTGCACTTAGCCTTGTGCCGCAGATAAATATGGGTAGGGCGGTGGTGGTTTTCTTTCTATTACACTTCTTAATCTACCCTTCCAGCAATGGTTACAACAGCTATATGGATAGGGACGAGGCGAGTATTGGCGGCATCAAAAACCCTATGAAACCTACTAGACAATTGTTTATTACAAGCGTTTTGATGGATGTGTTGGCTTGCGTGATAGCGTTGTTTATCAGTCAACTGACATTGTTATTGGTGTTGGTTTATATTGTATTCAGCAGGTTATATAGTTATCGTGGCATAAGGTTGAAACGCTACCCCATCATCGGATTCCTTACGGTCATCATCAATCAGGGAGGCACTACTTTTTTCTTGGTTTATCACGCAGTATCATCCAACTTAACCACGAATATTCCTTGGGATGGCGTGCTGATTAGTACGTTATTGATAGGCGGTTTCTATCCAATCACTCAAATATATCAGCATGAACAAGATTTAAAAGACGGTGTTAGTACAATTAGCATGGTTCTTGGCAAGAGGGGTACATTCGTATTTTGTGTGCTGCTGTACACACTGTCGTTTACCTTGCTTTTCTTTCATTTTTATCAATTGAATCAAATAAATTCTTTTTTAGTGATACAAATCTTATTTCTCCCAGTTATCGTTTATTTCCTGAACTGGTTTATACAAGTTTGGAAGGACGGCACGAAGGCGGACTTTGAGCATACGATGAAAATGAATTGGCTGGCATCCACTTGTACCAACATTGCTTTTGGGGTTTTAATCTTTCTCAATCATAAATAAATATTTTGGCAACAGTCATTTCAATAGGTACAGCGGTTCCAGAAAACAAACATTTGCAGGAAGATATTTTGCATTTTATGCAAGATGCTTTTGATGTGGATGATACCGAAAAGCGCAAGCTGAAATATCTATATCACCAGAGTAGCATCGATACCCGCCACTCTGTGATACCCGATTTTGGATTACAAAAAGAACAATGGAAATTTATTCCTTCGGATAAGAATGCTCCATTCCCTAACCTCGATAAAAGGATGGAAGTTTATGATAAAGAGTCATTGCCACTAAGTATTGCTGCCATAAAAGATTGTTTGGGGGATAAGATAAGCACTAAAGAAATCACCCATTTGATAACGGTGAGTTGCACGGGAATGAGTGCACCAGGGTTGGATTTGCAGATAGCCGAAGAACTAAAGCTTGCACCTACTTTGTTCAGGACTTCTGTAAACTTTATGGGCTGCTATGCAGCGATTCATGCATTGAAATTAGCCAAATTAATTGTTGACGGAGATGAATCGGCTAAGGTATTAATCGTCTGCACGGAGCTATGCACGATACATTTCCAGAAAGAATATACCGTTGATAATGTGAGTAGTAGCTTGTTATTTGCTGATGGATGTGCGGCAGCGTTGGTCACAAATGGCGAAGAGGGAGGTGGATTTAAACTGCTTTCTTTTTATAGTTTGATAGATAATAATGGCAAGGACGATATGAGTTGGAAGCTAAGTAGCAAGGGCTTTTTGATGAGTTTGAGTAGCTATGTGGCAGACATTATAAAGGCAGATATTGCAGGATTGGTGGAGAAAGCTTTGCTTCCAAACGAGTTGCAGGTTAGTGATATACAACATTGGGGCATCCATCCCGGGGGAAGAAAGATATTGGAATCGGTGGAGCAATCTTTGTTGATTGATAAGGCTCAGCTACAAGAGAGTTATTATGTTTTGGGTAACTACGGCAATATGAGTTCACCTACTATTTTGTTTGTAATGAAAGAATTATTGGCAACGGCAAGTGCTGGAGAAAATTTATTTGGCTGTGCCTTTGGTCCAGGATTAACAATGGAAACACTGACAGCAAGGTTTGCTTAGAATCGCCACAAAGACACCAAGTCTCAAAGTTGCACAAAGGGAAGAAAGAAGGAAGAAAAGAGAGGGTAACTTGACTTGAAAACCTTTTTAAACTCTCAAACTCTTTGTGCTTCTTTTTTTCTTTGTGTCTTTGTGGCAAAACCTTTATTTATGCCTGATTTCAAACATAGAAGTTTACAAAAAGAATTGCTGGATAGCGATGATATTCCTTTTGAGGATATAAGGCAGAATATGATGGAATTAAACATCATTAATACCTTGTTGGGTGGGCATTCCATTACTATAAAAGGAGTAAAGGCTTTGTTGATAGGAACCAATACTTCACCCATTATCTGTGAAATAGGTTGCGGAGGCGGCGATAATTTATACGCAATCTCTTCTAAAATACAGAACATACAACCAATAGGCATTGATATAAAAAGAGAATGTATCGAAACTGCCCAACAAAACTATCCATCAATCAATGCCCAATGGATTGCTAGCGATTATAGAAAAGCTTCATTTAATCAAGTTCCAGACATTATTTTCTCTTCATTGTTTTGCCATCACTTTACCAATAAACAACTGGTAGAGCAATTAAAATGGATGCACAAGAATAGTACAATTGGATTCTTCATCAATGATTTGCATCGGCATCCATTGGCTTATTATTCCATTAAACTCATTACAAAATTGTTTTCTAAATCTTATCTAGTAAAGAATGATGCACCCATATCAGTCTTAAGAGGATTCACTAAAAAAGAATGGGAAGCCATTTTTCAGGAAGCAGGGATTACCAATTATTCAATAAAATGGATGTGGGCTTTTAGGCATTTAATCATTGTGAGGAAATGATACCAAACTAATAGTGTCCCAAACGTTTTAAGATTATTATTATTGCCAGCGTTAAAGCCCTTAAAATTGATATTTTTAGAAAAGAACCCCCTGTGGGCTAATTTTATCTGTCTCTATATGTTCTTCA
>Ga0164296_1004957_pt1 | contig 11896 bp, 11 predicted proteins | sample GEODES057metaG_FD_113533 | JGI IMG/M metagenome (GOLD analysis project Ga0164296, IMG submission 113533) | Dystrophic lake water microbial communities from Trout Bog Lake, Wisconsin, USA - GEODES057 metaG | ecosystem: Environmental > Aquatic > Freshwater > Lake | place: USA: Trout Bog Lake...
CCGCGGAGGACCTCGAGGACGGCGTCTCCGCTCCTGAAGTGCTTCCTGAGGTCTCGCGCGCTTAGGACCATGTCATTCATTCCGGAGCGCCTCGACCGGCCTCAGGCGCGCGGCGCGCCAGGCGGGCAGGAGGCCCGCGAGGGTCGAGATGACGATCGTCAGGACGACGATCAGGGCGACCGTCGAGGGGGAGGTGTGCGAGGGCAGCTCGCTGAACTGGTAGAAGCGGCGCAGGACCTCCTCGCGCTGGGTGACGCGCGCGACCCAGAGGACCACGTTGTTGCGGAAGGCCAGCGCCGTGAACCCGAGGGCGAGGCCGGCCAGGGTACCGAGGACGCCGATGAAGAGCCCCTGCGCGCAGAAGCACGCGGCCACGTGGATCGGCCTGCCGCCCAGGGCGCCCAGGAGCCCGATCTCGCGGGTCTTCCTGACGACGGAGATCAGGAGCGAGCTCGTGACCGAGAAGGCGGCCACGATGACGATGAAGAGGAGGAGGAAGAAGATCATGCCCCGCTCGAGGTTGAGGACCCAGAGGAACTCCGAGAAGCTGTCCTCCCAGGAGAACGCGCGGATGTCCTGCGGCAGGAGCGCGTTTATCCTCGCGACCGCGTCGTCCTCGTTCACGCCCGGCGAGAGCCTCACGTTGATCCCGTGGACCAGGGAGCCGAGGCCGTACAGGTCCTGCGCGAGGCGCAGGGTCCCGTAGACCGTGCTGCTGTCGAGCTGCTGGTGGCCGATGTGGAGGATCCCGACGATCCGCACCTGCCTCGGCAGGAAGACGGAGTCGGCGCTCAGCTTCTCGATGATGAGGGGCGAGTAGACCTCGATCGTGTCGCCGACGCTCGCCCCGATGCTGGCGGCGATCTGGTCGCTGAGGATAACCGAGTCGTCGTCCATGTCCGCCAGGGAGCCCGCGATGAGGAAGCGGTCGAGCGGGGTCACCTTGCCGACGGTCGCCAGGTCCAGGCCCCGGAGCATCGGGAACGCCGGCCTGTCGCCGAACTTGATCATGACCGCGTCGCTCGCGTAGGGGGTGGCGGCCGCGACCCCGGGCACGGACTCGACCCGCCTCACGACGGAGGCGTAGTCGGCGATCGGCCCCCTCGCCTTCACCTGGACCTCGCCCTCGGTGTCGACGATCAGGTGGCGGATCTCGTAGGCGAAGCCGCCCATCACGCTCATGACGATCACCAGGAGCGCGACCCCGAGCGCCACGCCGAGGGCCGAGATGATCGTGAAGAAGGGGAACCTCCGCCCCGTCGGGAAAAGCTGCCTAGCGGCGAGGTGGAGGTACCAGGGCACGGGCGTTCAGGCGCCGTCGGCCGCCTTTGTCTCCGCGGGCCTGAGCTGCGGGAAGAGGATCACGTCGCGGATGCTCTCGGCGCCGGAGAGGAGCATGCACAGGCGGTCGATGCCGACGCCCATGCCGCCCGCGGGCGGCATGCCGTGCTCGAGCGCCAGCAGGAAGTCCTGGTCCACGCTCTGCGGCTCGCCGCCGGCCTGCTTCTCGAACATCTCGCGCTGCACGTCCGGGTCGTTCTGCTCGGAGTACGCCGGGGCGACCTCCATGCCGCCGATGCACAGCTCGAAGACGTCGAGCGTCGTGGGGTCGTCGCGGTTGATCTTCGCGAGGGGGCAGAGCTCCTTCGGCAAGTACAGGACGAACGTCGGCTGGATCAGGTTCGGCTCGATCTTCTTGGAGAAGATCTCGTTGGTCACCTCGAAGTCCTCCCAGCCCGCCTCGACCTTGAGCCCCATCCTCTCGGCCGCGGCCACGTGCTCGGCCTTGCTCCGAGTGAACCACTCGGGGTCCCCGGTCTCGGCGCGTATCAGGTCCTTGTAGGAGACCTCGCGCCAGTTGCCGCCGAAGTCGATCGTCTGGCCGCTCGAGGGGTGGAGGATCTTGTCGGTCCCCAGGACGTCCCTGCAGAGGGTGGTCAGCATGTCCCTGATCAGGACCATCATCCCCCGGTGGTCGCTGTAGGCCTCGTAGAGCTCGAGCATCGTGAACTCGGGGTTGTGCTTCCTGGAGATGCCCTCGTTGCGGAAGTTGCGCCCGATCTCGAAGACGCGGTCGAGCCCCCCGACGAGCATCCGCTTTAGGTACAGCTCGAGCGAGATGCGAAGGAAGAAGTCCACCCCGAGGGCCTTGTGGTGGGTCGTGAAGGGCTTCGCGGCGGCGCCGCCGGCGACGGACTGGAGGATCGGCGTCTCGACCTCGACGTACTTGCGCTCCTCCAGGAACCGGCGGATCGAGGAGACCACGCGGGAGCGCATGAGGAGGCGGGCGCGGGACTCGCGGTTGACGACCAGGTCCAGGTAGCGCTGGCGGTAGACCTGCTCGGAGTCCGCGAGGCCGTGCCACTTCTCGGGAAGGGGCCTGAGCGCCTTCGAGACGAGGACGAAGGACTCGACGCGGACGGTGACCTCCCCGGTCTTCGTCTTGAAGAGGGTGCCCCTGGCGCCGACGATGTCCCCGAGGTCGAGCTTCTTGAAGCCGAGGTAGGCCTCGTCGCCCACGACGTCCTTCTTCACGTAGAGCTGGATCTCGCCGCGCTGGTCGAGGATCTTCACGAACTGGCTCTTGCCCATGTCCCGGATCGTGACCAGCCGCCCCGCGACCGCCACGGGGACCGTGTTGTCGGCCCCGTCCACGTAGGCCGCCAGGGCCTCGCCCGAGAAGTGCGTGGTCTTGAACTCGGCGCGGAACGGGTCCGTGCCCGAGGCGCGCAGGTCGGCCAGCTTCTGCCGGCGCACTGCGTGCTGGTCATGGGTGATGTCGGCCGGGATTTCGCTCATGGGAGCGGGTCAACCTGCCGCACAGGGGCCCTCGGGGCAAACGGAAAGTGCCGCTCCGTTCCTTGCTTGTGATTCGGGGGGGTTCGTGTCCATTTCATGGCATAAATCCCGACAGCCACACGCCGATGGACACCTCCCGCAAACCCTCATGGCTGAGGGCCAAGCTCCCCACGGGGCCCGCCTACTCCGCCGTCCGCGGCCTGGTGGACGGTCACAAGCTTCACACGGTCTGCCAGAGCGCCCAATGCCCGAACCTGGGCGAGTGCTGGTCCCGGGGCACGGCCACGGTGATGATCCTCGGCAACATCTGCACCCGCTCCTGCAACTTCTGTGCGATCGAGACCGGCCGGCCGACCGAGCTCGACCTGGGGGAGCCGGCGAGGGTGGCCGAGGCGGTCGCCACGATGGGGCTCCGCCACTGCGTGATCACGAGCGTCGCCCGCGACGAGCTCGCCGACGGCGGCGCCTCCGTCTGGGCGGCCACGATCCGCGCGATCCGCCACCGGAACCCCAAGACGGCCATCGAGGTGCTGGTCCCCGACTTCAAGGGCAGGATGGAGGACGTCGACACGGTCCTCGACGCCAGGCCCGACATCTTCAACCACAACGTCGAGACCGTGGAGCGCCTCCAGAAGCCGGTCCGCGTCCAGGCCCGCTACGACCGCTCCAGGAGCGTGCTCCGGCACGCCAAGAGCCGCGGGTTCACGGTGAAGACCGGCATCATGCTCGGGCTCGGCGAGCGCCGTGAGGAGATCGAGCAGACGCTCCGGGACCTGGCGGGCGACGGGATCAACATCCTGACGATCGGCCAGTACCTCCAGCCCTCCAAGCAGCACCTCCCGATCGACCGATGGGTCCCGCCCGAGGAGTTCGTGCACTGGAAGCAGTTCGGGCTGTCCGTGGGCTTCGGCGTCGTGGAGAGCGGCGCCATGGTGCGCTCAAGCTACCACGCCGACGAGCAGTCGCTCAAGTACACGGGCGAGGAGCACCTGAACACCGAGAACGCGCTCGCGGGCGCTTGATCCCCCTACCCCCATGTGCGCCCTCGTCACCCAGCAGGAGATCGTGAAGAACTGGCTCCCCCGGTACACGGGGCTGCCGCTCGACAAGTTCGGCTCGTACATCCTCCTCACGAACTTCCAGCGCTACGTGGACCTCTTCGCGAGGGCCCACAAGGTCCAGGTGCACGGCCGCGACAAGCCGATGCCGACGGCCACGGCGGGAAAGATCACGATCGTGAACTTCGGCATGGGCAGCGCGAACGCCGCGACCGTGATGGACCTGCTGAGCGCGATCGCGCCGAAGGCGGTCCTCTTCCTCGGCAAGTGCGGCGGCATCAAGCACCGGGCCGAGGTCGGCGACCTGATCCTGCCGATCGCGGCGATCCGCGGCGAGGGCACGAGCAACGACTACTTCCCCCCGGAGGTGCCCGCGCTCCCCTCCTTCGCGCTCCAGAAGGCGATCTCGACCACGATCCGCGACCACCGCAGGGACTACTGGACCGGCACGGTCTACACGACCAACCGCCGGGTCTGGGAGCACCACGACGAGTTCAAGAAGTACCTGAAGAAGATCCGCGTGATGGCGGTCGACATGGAGACGGCGACGATCTTCATGGTCGGCTTCGCCAACGGCATCTCGACCGGCGCCCTCCTCCTGGTCTCCGACCAGCCGATGGTGCCCGAGGGGGTGAAGACGGTGGAGAGCGACCGGAAGGTCGACGACACGTTCGTCGGCGACCACCTGAGGATCGGCATCGACTCCCTGAACCAGCTGATCAACAAGGGCGTGACGGTTAAGCACCTGAAGTTCTAGCGCGCCGCTACGGCGCGACGTCGAACCAGAACGGGGCGTAGGCCTCCCGGCCCCCCAGGTCCACCTGGCTCCAGACCACGTACCGCCCCGCAGCCGGGATCGTGACCCTGAAGGTGAAGCGCGGATGCAGCGGGTCGGGCGCCTTTGAAAGGTCGGTCTGGTCGGGGTGGATGTGCGCGAACCCGCTGCGCGCGGTGTCGAAGGCCACCAGGTGCGCGAACGCACCCATGACCGGGGCCACGGGCACCGGCCCGCCGTCCGTGCGCCGTATCGAGAGGGCGAGCGTCACGGGCTCGCGGGCCCTGACGGTCGCGGACGGGGAGAGCGAGAAGGCGTAGCCGCCCCTCTCGAAGGCCCAGTTCGTGGCCTGGGTGCCGGCCGCCACCGGGTTGCCGGGGCCCTCGACCGCGAGCTCGGTCTCGGAATAGAGGCCCCGGTTGGTCGCCACGGGCGTGAAGTCGGCGAAGAGCCGGTAGGCGCCGCCAAAGCGCGGGAGGAACCTGAACGTCCACTCCCCGGGCCTGCGCCCCGGCTCCGGGTGCACGTGCTGGTAGTCGTCGAGCGACGGGTCGACGATCAGCAGGTGGATGCGCCGGGTCTGCACCACCAGCAGGTCCTCCGGGGCGATCGGCTTGCCGCTGAAGGTAGTGAGGACGAGGGTCGCCTCCACCGGCTCGCCGGCGCGGGCGGCGCCGGCGGTGCGGACCGCGAGCGTGACCGGCGAGCGCACCGAGACCACCGGCAGGAACTGCGGGTTCGCGGGGTCGCAGAACTCGATCACGTTGCCCCCCTGGACCCGGAAGTCCATGTGGCTGAGGTTGGTGCCGGTCGGCAGGAGGCGCACCACGACGAACAGCGCGAGGGCCCCCAGCGAGAGCGCGAGGATCCCGCGCCTCTCGGCGGGCCCGAGCGGGCGCCTTGCCTCGTGCTCGCTCATTTGTGCATCCGCGCGACGAACTCGGCCGGCTCCCACGCGCTACCGTCGACACGCCACGCGATCCGCCCCTTCTCGTCGATCAGGAGCGTCGCCAGGGTGTGGTTCAGGATCCCGTCCTTGAAGACGGCGATGACGCCGAACTGCGTGAGCAGGTCGCGGATCGCCGGCTCGGGGCCGGTGAGGAACGAGAAGTTGGAGGTGTCGATCCCCCGGGCCTGGGCGTACTCCCGCAGGACGCCCGGGGTGTCGTAGGCCGGGTCGAGCGTCACCGAGACAAACTCGATGTTGGGGACGCCCGCCTTCGCGGCCAGCCGCTGGGTGGCGATCATCTTCGTCGTCGAGAGCGGGCACATGTTGGCCACCGGGCAGCGGGAGTAGATGAAGTTGAGCATCACCTGCTTGCCGCGGAACCGGCCGCTGTCGACCACGTGGGCGTTCTGGTCGTAGAGCACGAACTGCGGGGCCGCGTCGCCGACCTCGCGGTAGGCGGCCCTACCCTTCTCGATCGTGTCCTGGTGCAGCATCCGGGCGCCGGCCTCCACGGAGTCGTGGGCCGCCTTGTCGTCGGGCCAGATCCCCTCGAGCCGGAGGTCCCCTCCCCGCTCCACCACGAGCTCGGCCCGGATCCTCTGACCCGCTGCGGCGAGGGCGGCGTCGGCCCTGGAGACCTTGAACTCCATGGTCATGGCCGGCATGTAGCCGACGACCTCGTCGTGGCTGACGACCAGCACCCCCTTGGCCGGGTCGGCCGAGACCACCTTGCCGGTCAGGGGGAAGCGCTTCTCGCCAGGGGCCTGCGACGGGGCCGCCTGGGCTGCCTGTCCGGAGGGCCGGCCGCAGCCCGCCAGGGCCAGGACCGCGCACGCGGCCAGGCACGCGGCGAAGTGGCGCACGGCACGGGAACTCATGCCTACACCAATCAATCGGAGGAAAAAATTGTCAAAGCCATTGGGAGGGTCACCATGTTACCTTCCAGAACCGACCCAAGGATCCCATGACAACCGATCCACAGACCCTGCGCACCCCCGCCCACAAGCCGGGACTCGCCGCCTTCTCCGCTCTCGCGGCGACCTGGGTGTTCGTCCTGGTGACGCTCGGCGCCTTCACGACGAGCATCGGCGCCGGCATGGCCTTCGCCGACTGGCCGCTCTCGAACGGCTCCCTGAACCCGACCGGCTGGCTCTCGAACATCGCGATGTTCGCGGAGCACTCGCACCGGCTGAGCGCGGGGCTGATGACGATCCTGACGATCACGCTCGCCGCCTGGGTGTGGAGGACGGAAAGCCGGGCTTGGCTGAGGAACCTCTCCCTGTTCGCGGTGGGGCTCGTGGTCTTCCAGGCCGTGATCGGGGGACTGCGCGTCCTTCTGGAGCCCGTGCAGGTGGCCGCGGTCGACACGAGCCTTGGCCGCCTCTTCGCGATGCTCCACGCCTGCCTCGCCCAGGGGCTCGCCTGCACGCTGCTGGCGATCGCGATCGCGTGCAGCTCCACATGGATCACCCGCCCGGTCCCGGTGGGGCCGGGGGTGCGCAGGCTCGGCCGCATCTGCTGCGCCCTCCTCTTCGTCCAGCTCGGGATCGCCGCCGTCATGCGCCACAGCTTCGCGGGCCTGGCCATACCGACCTTCCCCTGGTCCAACCCCGACGGCGGGCTGATCCCCGAGGCGTGGAACTTCAGGGTCGGCATCCACTTCGCGCACCGGCTGATGGCCTGCGTGATCACGCTCTCGGTCGGGGCCTACGCCGTCGCCATCTGGCGGGACCGCTCGGCGCCGCTGGCGATGAGGTCCGGGGCGTCGACCCTTGTGAGCCTGCTCGCCCTGCAGATCATCATCGGGGCGGCGATCATCCGCACGATGCGCAACCCCACGATCACGACGGTCCACGTCCTGGTCGGGGCCCTGACCCTGGCCACCGCGTTCTGGCTCACCTGGCTCGCCCACCGCGACACGATCGAGAGGCCGCAGGCCCCATGACCGAGGCCGCCCCCTCGAACGCGCGGTTCTCCGACTACCTCGAGCTCACGAAGCCGAGGCTGAGCCTCCTGTCGGTGCTCACGGCAATGGTGGGCTACTTCTCGGCGAGGCCGGGGCACAACCCCGCGCGCCTCCTCTTCCTCGCGCTCGGCGCCTCGCTGGCCGCCGGGGGCGTCGCGGCCCTCAACCAGTGGATGGAGAGCGACACCGACGCCCGCATGCACCGCACCGAGCAGAGGCCGATCCCCGCGGGCAGGATCCCGGGGGGCTCCGCCTACGTGCTCGGTTGGGGCATGTGCTTCGTCGCCCTGATCCTCATCTTCTACAACGTCGGCAAGCTCTCGGCGCTGTTCACGCTGCTGACGATCGCCTCCTACCTCGGCTGGTACACGCCGGCGAAGAGGACGAGCCGGTGGAGCACCGAGGTGGGCGCCGTGGCCGGCGCCTTCCCCCCGCTGATCGGCTGGGCGGCGGCCGAGGGCGGCGTCTCCGCGCTGGGCTGGATCCTCTTCGGCATCCTCTTCTTCTGGCAGATCCCCCACTTCATGGCGATCGCGTGGACCTACCGCCACGAGTACTCGGCGGTCCACTTCCCGATGCTTCCCGTGCGCGACGAGGCCGGAGGCAAGGTGGCCGGCTGGTCGCTGGCGGCGACGCTCTGCCTGGTGGCCGTGAGCCTCCTGCCCCCCTTCCTCGGCCTGGCGACGTTCTGGTACGGAGGCGCCGCGGCGATCGTCGGGTTCTTCTTCCTCTGGAGGGCGGTCGCCTTCCTGAAGGCCTCGAACCGCGACCAGGGGGCCCGCAGGCTCTTCTTCTTCTCGCTCGCCTACCTCCCGCTTCTCCTCGGCGCGCTGGTGGCCGACCGGCTGATCTCCTCCCAACCATGACCGCACACGACCTTCCCGCAATCGAGGCCTGCCTGAACGGGCTGGCCACCGTCCTGATCGCCGCGGGCCTCCTGCAGATCAGGCGGGGCAACAAGGCGGCGCACCGCGCCTGCATGCTCTCGGCCGCCGCCGCCTCGGCGCTCTTCCTGTCGTTCTACGTGACGTACCACGCGCTCAAGCACGGCGCCCCCCAGCCCTTCGGGGGCGAGGGGGCCGTAAGGACACTCTATCTCCTCATCCTCTGGACCCACATCCCGCTCGCGGCGCTGATCGCGTTCCTGGTCCCGCGCACGTTCATCCTGGCGTTCAGGGGGGAGTTCGAGCGCCACAAGGCGTGGGCCCGCGTCACCTTCCCGATCTGGCTCTACGTCTCGGTGACCGGTGTCCTCGTGTACTTCTTCCTCTACCAGTGGTGGCCGGCCAAGGCGGCCTAGCCGCGGCCCCGGGCGGCGCAAAAAGGCCCGCCGTCCTTTCGGAGCGGCGGGCCGGGGAGGGATTGCCCTGCGGGTCGCTGGCCTACTTGACCGTGAGCGTGCCCTTCATGCCCGTCTGGTAGTGGGCCGGGAAGGTGCAGAGGAAGTCGTACACGCCGGGGGTGGTCGGCACCTTGAAGTCCACCTCTCCCGACTTGCGGGGCCCGAGGAGGTCGATCTTGGCGAGGATCTGGCCGGCGAGGGCCGCGGGGATGTAGTTGGTGTCCTTGGAGGTGAGCGCGGCCGCGTCGAACGCCGCCACGTCGGTTCCGGCCTTCAGGAGGACCCAGTTGTGGCCCATGACCTCGGCCGGCTGCGTCCCGTTGTTGGTGAGGACCACCTTGATCTCCTCGCCGGGGGAGGCCGCGATGGCCGTGACGCTGTACTTCATCGTGTCGCCGGCGGTGATTTCGATGGTGCGGGGGCCGGCGGAGGCCGCCGGGGCGGCCGCGGTTGACGCGTCCTTCTGGCCGCAGCCCGAAGTGACCAGAGCGACGAGCGCCGTGATGAGAAAGAGGCGAGTTTTCATGAGGGTGAGACCCTCGCCCACGGACACGCGAAGGGCAAATCGAAATCGATCATTTGGACGGCCGGCCCGCGGCCCCCATGCCCCCCACTTATCGTGCTTGTAGACGGGTTAATAGGTGACATCGCGCCTCGCGACCTATTAAACCTTATACACCGGTATAGGAATTGTAATGGATTATGGCTTGAAATGACCGAATGTTCTCTGACTGTACCCGGGAGTCTGGCGGCCGTTACCCGGCGGCATTGCTCAACTGCTGCACCATGCGTTTGTCCCACATCACCACCCAATTTTCGCGTTTTCTAGGCGTCGCGGTAGCCCTTGCGGGCACCGTGCTGCTTTCCGGCTGCTTCTGGCTGGACGGTCCCCAGTCCACCTTCGACCCCAACGGCCCGGTCGCCCGGCGCCAGATGGACCTGTTCTACACGACGTGCTGGGTGTCGCTCTTCATTTTCGTGGTGGTGGGCTCGGTCCTGGCCTACGCGATGATCAAGTTCCGGGCCAAGGGCGAGGCCGACGAGCACGCCGAGCCGCCCGAGCAGTCCCACGGCAACCCGCTGGTCGAGATCAGCCTCATCGGGGCTTCGGTTCTTGCTCTGGTAATCATTGCCATTCCGACACTTAGCGGAATCTGGTACTCCTACGACGTCCCGGTGGCCGACAAGGCCGACGCCTACGAGATCACGGCGACCGGCTACCAGTGGTGGTTCAAGTTCGACTACACGTCGGAGACAGCCCAGACGCTCGACGCCTCGGGCAAGACGGTCAACGCCCCCTTCACGACGGCCAACGAGCTGGTGATCCCGGCCGGCCGCCCGATCCGCATCGCGCTGCGCACCGTCGACGTGATCCACAGCTTCTGGATCCCGAAGCTCGCCGGCAAGGTGGACATGATGCCGAACCGGGCCAACCACCTGTGGCTGAAGGCCGACAAGCCCGGCTACTACTGGGGCCAGTGCGCCGAGTTCTGCGGCGAGTCGCACGCCGTCATGCGTTTCCGGGTCATCGCGTTGGCTCCCAGGGAGTTCAATGACTGGGTCAACAACCAGATGGCCCCCGCCCGCAAGGTCGCGGCCGTGGCCGCCGCGGACACGGCGAAGGCCAAGGCCCAGTTCGCCGACTACCGCACGTTCAAGCGGAACGAGGCCGGGTACTCGAGCGCGTTCGACGCCTCCCCGCTCGACAGCTGGCGCGCCCAGCAGGTTGCGCCGGCCTCCGGCGAGAACCCGGAGCTGATCCAGAAGGGCCGCGCGCTCTTCGCCCAGAAGACCTGCTCGAGCTGCCACACGATCCGCGGTGACGGCTACATCGGTGTCGTGGGCCCCGAGCTCACGCACGTCGGCGCCCGCTCGACGATCGCCGCGGGCCTCCTCGAGAACACGCGCGACCAGCTCCACCGCTGGATCCACGCGCCGAACGAGGTGAAGCCCGGAAACACGATGTGGGTCGCCGGCTACCTGGCCAACGGGATCAAGCTGACCCCCGAGGACGAGGACGCCCTGGTCAACTACCTTCAGAGCCTCAAGTAATTCGAACCATGGAAGCACTGGCAAAATCCGATTTCATCGCAAAAGGGGAAACCTCCGCGAAGCCCCTGGTCCTCTGGCGCCCCACGGCGAAGACGGGCCTCATGAGCTGGCTGACGACCGTCGACCACAAGAAGATCGGCTTCCTCTACGGGCTCTCGGCGCTCTTCTTCTTCATCTTCGGCGGATTCGAGGCGCTCCTGATCCGAATCCAGCTCGCGGTCCCGAACAACACGTTCCTGACGTCCGCCCAGTACAGCGAGATGTTCACGATGCACGGGACGACGATGATCTTCCTGGTCGTGATGCCGATGGGCGCGGCCTTCTTCAACTTCATCATGCCGCTGCAGATCGGCGCGAGGGACGTGGCCTTCCCGAGGCTGAACGCCTTCTCGTTCTGGACCTTCGCGGTCGGCGCGGTGATCCTTAACCTCGGCTGGTTCATGAAGGACGGCGCCCCCGACGCCGGCTGGTTCGGCTACGCCCCCCTCACCACCCGCCACTTCAGCCCGACGCACGCCATCGACATGTGGGTCATGGGGCTCCAGCTGCTCGGCGTCGCCTCGATCGCCGCGGCCCTCAACTTCATCGTCACGATCATCAACATGCGCGCGCCCGGCATGACGATGATGCGCCTGCCGGTCTTCACCTGGATGACGCTCTTCACGTCGTTCCTGATCGTCCTCTCCTTCCCCGCGATCACGATCGCGCTGGTCGAGATCATGATGGACCGCCTCTTCGGCACCAACTTCTTCGAGGTCTCCAACGGCGGCCTTCCCATCCTCTGGCAGCACCTCTTCTGGATCTTCGGGCACCCGGAGGTGTACATCCTCATCCTTCCGGCGATGGGCATCATCTCTGAGATCCTGCCCACGTTCTCGAGGAAGCCCCTCTTCGGCTACCCGATCGTGGTCTTCTCGGGCGCCTCCATCGGCTTCCTGGGCTTCGGCGTCTGGAG
>Ga0164296_1004958_pt1 | contig 11895 bp, 7 predicted proteins | sample GEODES057metaG_FD_113533 | JGI IMG/M metagenome (GOLD analysis project Ga0164296, IMG submission 113533) | Dystrophic lake water microbial communities from Trout Bog Lake, Wisconsin, USA - GEODES057 metaG | ecosystem: Environmental > Aquatic > Freshwater > Lake | place: USA: Trout Bog Lake...
AGAGACCACCGACTTGCCCACCAAATTTGCCAAAGTGGTTGTAACTGATGACCAAGGACGATTTGTTTTGCCACAAATGCCCAAAGCACATTACCAAATTTGGGTGCGGGGTTATGGGCTGACCGACTCTCCCAAGGTAAGCGCCACGACAGGTCAAATTTTGAATCTCAATGCAGTTCCTGCTCCCACGCCCCAAGAAGAGGCCAAATATTTTCCTGGGGTTTACTGGTACTCCATGATCGATCTACCCAAAGCCAGTGAATTTCCTGGTACGGGTGAAAAAGGCAACGGTATTCCAACGTTCATGAAAACCCAAGCCTATTGGGTCGACACGATGAAAAACTCTTGCCAATCATGCCATGCATTGGGAGATCGTGGAATTCGAGAAATGCCAGAGCTCTTCAAATCTCAGCACCCCGGGGATTCCTTCCTTGCATGGGCTCAACGCACCCAAGCTGGCCAAGCTATGGGTAATATGGCCCTCACTCTTGGCAGGTTAGGCCCAGATCGAGGCCTAGAGATGTTTGCCAATTGGACGGATCGCATTGAAAAAGGAGAAGTACCTTTTGCCAAACCACAAAGACCCCAAGGCGTTGAGCGCAATGCAGTTTACTCAATGTGGGATTGGTCAACACCGAAGTACTACATGCATGATGCAATCTCCACTGATAAAAGAAACCCAAAACTTTATCCCAATGGCTTGATTTACGGGGCACCCGAAGAGAGCACTGATTTGGTTCCTACGCTCGATCCGATCAAAAATATCGCATCTTCAGTGAGAATGCCATACGCCGACCCGAAAACCCCCTCCTCTCTCACTTTGCCCAAGTCCACCTCAGCCTACTGGGGTGATGAAGCTATTTGGGACGGGCACGATAGCATTCACAACTTGATCTGGGATCAACGTGGGCTACTTTGGTTTGCAGCAAGAAATAGAGGTGAGGATAACCCTGAGTTTTGTAAAAAAGGGTCGGATCACCCTTCTGCACAATTGGTTCCTCTAAACGCATCTGTTCGACACCTGTCTGTATACAACCCAAAAACCAAAGAATGGAATTTGATTGATACATGTTTTACTACTCAACATCTGTATTTTGGTCGAGACAAGGACAACACTTTGTGGACCAGCGCTGGCGGAGCAGGATATGGAGTTGTAGGTTGGCTCAATACTAATTTGTATTTAAAAACGCATGACTCTAAAATCTCCCAGGGATGGACCCCATTGATTATTGACACCAATGGAAATGGCAAACGTGACGAATACGTTGAAGCCAACCAGCCTCTTGACCCTAGCAAAGACAAGCGCGTCATTGCAGGCTTTTATGGAGTGCAATCATCCCCCAAAGATCAGTCCATTTGGGGTCAATCCATGGATGTTGGCTTTTCTAGGCTAGATCAACCCAGCTATTTGATTCGGTTAATGCCAGGATCAGACCCGACCCATACGGCACTTGCTGAAATTTACCAACCTCCTAAGGGAAGTTTTGGCGCAAGAGGTATCGACATTGACTCCAAAGGTGTGGTCTGGACAGCGCTCTCGAGTGGGCAATTGGCAAGCTTTGACCGCAGCAAGTGCAAAGGACCATTGAATGGACCCACAACGGCAGAAGGTAAACAATGTGAAGAGGGCTGGACGCTCTACCCTTTCCCTGGCCCTCAATTTAAAAACGCAGAGAATCCTGGAAGTGCCGATGGTGCTTACTACGTTTGGGTTGATCTCTTTAACACGCTAGGGCTAGGCAAAGATGTCCCCATTGCTTCATCAAATGGTGGTGAAGCACTGATGGCCTTGGTCAACGGCAAAATGGTCAATTTGCGAATTCCCTATCCTCTTGGATTTTTCAGCAAAAACGTAGACGGGCGTATTGATGACCCTACTTTGGGGTGGAAAGGCAAAGGGGTTTGGACAACCTCTGGAACCAGAACTAATTTTCATAGTGGCGATGGAGATAAAAATACGTCCCCCAAGGCATTCAAAGTTCAAATACGCCCTAATCCATTGGCCTTCTAAGGAGATTTGTAAAAATGAGTCAAAAGAGCAAGAAAAAAGCTATTTGGATTGCCATCGCTTTAAGTGGATTTATCTCTTCAAGCTATGCACAAAATTCCTCCGGGCCCAACTTGGTACAACAATACGGTTGTCTAAATTGCCACAACACAGATCAAAAGCTAGTTGGACCCGCTTATAAAGTTGTGAGTGAAAAATACCAAGCTGACACGATGTCAGCAATTAACACACTGGCACAAAAAATCAAGACCGGAGGCGCAGGAAACTGGGGAAGAATACCCATGCCACCTCACCCCAATATAAGTGACGAGGACGCTAAAACAATGGTGACATGGATCTTGAGCTTGAAGCAATAAGACTAAAAAGATAAAACAACTGACACATTGGGACAATCAATTTAATAAAACAGGAGACTCTCATGAAATACAAAATAATAGCCACATCAATCCTCTGTCAGCTCATCGTAAGTTGTGGCTCTCAGAGCAATCCACCACCTGTAGTGTCGACGGTATCGTGTGCAAATCTAGCCAATACCACCATTGCCGCCAACTCTATTGGCTTACCCACTGGTGGAGCCTCCATTACTTCTTCAACGGTAGTGAGCGCAACTGCCGCTGGAAATACGAATGGAGAGTATTGCCTTGTCACAGGTAATATTCTCCCTGCAAGCTCAGACCCAGTGGGCACGCCCAATATTAAATTTCAATTGAACTTACCAACAAAATGGAATCAAAAGACAGTTCAAATGGGTGGTGGCGGCTACAACGGTACAGTGGTAACAGGCACTGGCGCAATATCATTTGCACCTGGTAGCATACCCTTGGCAGAAGGCTACGCAACGTTTGGCAGCGATTCTGGTCATGTTGGTACGAGTACAGATGCAACATTTGCAGTTAATGATGGAGCAATTGCCAATTTTGGTTATATGCATATCAAAAAAACGCATGATGCAGCATTTCAAATCATCAATATGTTCTACGGCAATCTGCCCAGCAGATCATATTTTGCAGGTGGATCAACTGGTGGACGTGAAGCCATGACTGCTGTCGAGAGGTTTCCTCAAGACTATGATGGAGTTGTGGCGAGTGCACCTGCACTCAATTTTTCTGGCGTTCGTTTACACGGAGTTGCAGTAGGCCAAGCAGCTTACGCAAGCGGAGGATATATCACACTGGCAAAACAAGCATTAATATTCAATACAGCAGTGAGTATGTGTGATGGACTGGATGGGGCTACAGATGGAATCATCAGTAATGTCTCTGCTTGTAAAGCAATTCAGTCGCAAGTGGTCGCAAAGCTGAGGTGTTCTGGAGGCGCTGACTTAGGAGCAACTTGTTTATCGGACGCTCAAATTAATACAGTCAACACCATTCAAAATGACTATCAATTACCCTACACCCTATCATATGGTGTAACTAGTCACAAGGGCTACAACATATTGCAAGGAGCTGACTATACAAGCAGCTCACTGGGACTTGGTGGGAGTGCTACACGAGACCTTCCCCCTATCGTGGCAGACAATGGATACTTGTTCACTCAAGGTGATAGCTATCTAAAATATTTCATCACAAGAAACACAGGTTTTGACTCATTCAATTACAACCTAGGTATGGTTGACAACTATCTGCCTCAACTCATCAATATGTCATCAATTGTCGGTGCCATGAATCCAGATTTATCTGCATTTCAAAAGAAGGGATCGAAAATTATCATGATGCATGGCTTGCAAGATCAAGTAATCAGCAACAATGACACGATCGCTTATTATGATGCGCAATTGGCCAATAACGGGAAAGCATATGTAGACTCATTTATTCGCTTCATCAATGTACCTGGACTTGGTCATGGGAGCGGAGTCTTTACACCGTCATGGCAAGCAATTGATATTTTGGATAACTGGGTAAGTGCAGGTACAACACCGAACAACATCATCGGCACAGACACGAATGCATCAACATTAGGAAGAACAAGGCCAATGTGCTTTTATCCAAACTTTCCAAAGTACAACGGCACTGGGGATATCAATAACGCCAGCAGTTTTACTTGCTCAATATCGTAAAACTTAGTTAACTATACAAAAGACCACCCAGGATAAAAACTAGGTGGTTTTTTTATGCTGATCATTCGTTATAGAATCTGAGCCTGGATTGTTAATGTATGATCTGAATATTCAAACAAAGTTGATACCCATAGCCCCAAACCGACTTGATCAATGGTTTGTCACTATCAACTTGAATATTTTTGAATTTTCGCTTAAGCCTAGCAATCAACTCCTCCAACGCATGTTTGGACATAAGATCATCAGAATCATCACTTGTAAACAAATCGCAAAGGTAACCTGATTCTAGTGAAAAATCTTTTGCTTGAATCAAAGCCAAAATTAGAATCTTTTCACGATTTGTTAAATGTAGACTTTGATTGGGACTAGGTCCAATCAAGGTTCTATCCTGTAGGCTTAAAGACCAATCGGGTTTAGTGATCGTATTCCTAATTCTACGACCAAGATTTTGTAATACCAATACCAACTCGTCTGGAGAAATTGGCTTGTTAAGATAAAAGTCCGCTCCACCATGTGAATAACTTGCCAACTTGTCACTTAACCCGAGCTTAGCTGTAATAATAACGATTCCAACGCTAGGATAATTAGTGCGTATTCTTTTGGAAAGACTTAAACCGCCCTCACCAGGTAAATTAAGATCTATTACATACAAATCAATAGGCTCAGGGGAAACCCAATCTGCGAGTAACTGTGCACTAGGTACAGCATAAACCGAAAAATTATTTGCTATTAAGTACGAAGTAATCTCTTCTCTTAAAAAATGATCATCTTCTACTAAAACAACATTGAATTTAGGCAAAGAATTGCTCGAATTGTTAAATGACATCATGACAATGGAATTTCTACAGTAAATGACACAGTTGAGCTTGAAACTGAAAAAGCAATTTCGCCATTTAACAAATCAACAGCAGATTTTACTATATTGAGTCCAATACCCATTCCAGGCTTTGCAAGAAAGTTTTCATGTCTGTAATATCGATTGAAAACTTTATCTGGATCAGGAAGATTAGTCGAGTCAACTTCGTTTGACAAAAGAACACTTACTTTTGGAAATAATTCATCATTATTAGATGCTAAAAAATTAAAACCTTCTAACAAAGACTTATCTTTTACATCAACTCTGATATTAATTAGAGTCGATGATTTAGCGTACTTAATTGAATTGCTAATTAAGTTGGTAAAAATCGTATACATTAAAAATTCGTTAGTCTGAAAAGTTAAATTATTCGGTATATTTAAATTGAATCTATGAATAGCATTGAATTCACCGATTACTTCAATAAAAAATTCATAGAGATTGATGCGAGAAATCGCTTTTTGAAAAATTTTATTGTCAAGTTGATTTGACAAGTAAACTTGATTAATTAAATCATCAATTCTGGAAGCTGAACGATTAATAACCATTGCTCTTGAGTGAATATCAGAACCAATAGGAACAGAATTTTGTATTGAATTTGAAGCAAATCGAATAGTAGAGAGAGGATTTTTAACTTCGTGCGATAAAATCTCAGCCATATTCTCACGCTCTTTAATCTTATCATTCAAATAAAAAACTTTCGCCCTATTAATTTCTGCCTCAGCCAAGGCTTGGTACGATTCCTTTTTGGAAGTCAATACCTGAATAATCACAATAGAAAAAACTACAACACCAATAGGCATTCCATTCAATCGAAAATCATAAAAATTCTGAAATCCTATATACCGATGAAAACCAAGCTCCACCCAACCGATTGAATAAATCAAAGCAAATAAAAATAAGAATAAGTAAGTGAAATAGCCGAACAACAAAATACTTTTAATATTCAAAGGGATTTTAAAACAACTAAAAACACCATAAATATTCAATAAAACGACTAGAACTTGAATACTCAGATTTACCTCTAAGGATAAAGCTCGCAAACTGACAATTGGTAAAAGTAAGCAAACACAGGAGCAAAGTTGCAATAAGTTACTAAATTTACAATATAACGATGAAGGGGAGTAATTAGCAATTGCAAGTCTACAAAGCCAGATAAACAACATGAGGCGAATATTGAAAAAAGTTAAGGATAATGAATAGGTAAAAAAGTGTAGATGAAAGTCGAAAATATTGTAATTAATTCCACTTGAAGTATACAAATATGAAACGATAGTTAGTTCAAACAATGCAAATGCTAAGAGGAATCGACTACGCTCCATAAAATACATAAGTAGCGCTAAAATAAATAGACAAAACCCGAACGATAGAGCGCTAGAAATTCGAAAAACTCTTGAAATTGAACTTGAAGCAAGTGTATTTTGAGATCGCACCTCAATGTGAACAGACCTAAAGGTTTGTGTATCAATTTTTACATAAATTTCTTCAACCTCTGGATTAATCAAGTGAGTTTTCAGATTAAAACAATGTAGATCATCGTTACAGATACGTGGCCTCTGTAAATGAATATGATCAACTTCTTGTGTCGACCATATACCGTTTACTGATTCATAAACCACGATGTGATCTAAATTAAAAGTACCTATACCAATGACTAATGGAAAAACACTGTAATCTTGGCTTATTTTTTCAAAATCTTTAGTTTTAGAAATCTTTACTTTTATCCAAGTTGAACCATCAAAAATTCCTTGTCTCAAATCACCATTAAAGGGCTGAAAATCGAGCTTAGACACTTCGTCAATAGTCAAATTACTTGATTCATCGTAAAAGTAAGACTGTTGAAATTGGACTTGTGCACTAACGCCACCCAATGACGACATCAAGTAAACAAGAAAACTCAAAAAAAATGAAGAAAAAGTATTTTTCAATTTAACTGCGCAAATATTAGGACAACATGAGTATGCATCTCATTTTATAGTATCGATTTTTTATACATAACAAATTTGGTACTTATTAAGACTCAGTCTCAGAATTTCTCCTGCTTAGTATCAAATAAGTATTTAGCAATCTGAATAACACCTCAGTCAATGCACTTTGTTAGATAAATGCACTGAAAATGTGAGCTTTCGTGAGCAATCTAGCATTTCTTTAAAAACAAATACATTTAACAGTTCTATTTACGAGAAAACTAAGAGAAATTGTGTGTTTTATAGAACTTTTATGAGGGTAATTTTAAAAAATCATTTAGCATGGAATTGGACTAAATGTATCAAAAAGATTGAAGAAATAAAAAGATCACAAAATCCAGGAATCATTGATGTTAAGCAGCTCTTAGAACCTTTATCATGGCTTCAACAACCACTAATCATAATATTCAAGAGAAAAATAGATTTTCGAAATCGCTGACGCCAGACATTGTCGTGGTTGCAGCTTTGCTGTACATGATGTCTAGTGACGGCAACTTATCCCACGAAGAAATATCAATACTTCAACAATCTATAGGAGAAGACGACCAAGTTATTCAACGCGCACGATCTTATATCAAAAATAATAAAGTCGATACATTCATAAGTGAATCAATACAATTTTTAGACAAAGCTAGTAAATTATTTGTCCTACTCAATGTCTACGACTGCATGTATTCTGACGGCATGGTAGAAAAAGGTGAATCGAAGTTATTTTTAAAAATATTGATTGGATTTGGATTTACTGAGAAATTTTTCAAGCCATTTGCAGAAATTATTGAGTTTAAAAATAATAAATCATTTCTTGGTGAATTTAACCCACAGGATTTAATTCATGAGAAACAAACTCCCCATAAGGTTTTAGGTTCACTTTTAATTTACATGATGTCATCTGATGGTGCAATCAGTAGCCAAGAAATTGGACAGATATCATCAATATTGGGCAAATACCAAGGCTTACAGGAATTTTGTGCTGCACAGGTCACGAAAATAAAATTTGAAAATTATTTAGATTCAGCAACAACTTCTTTAAATGAAATTCAAAAACTATATATAGCAACCAATTTTTGTGACTCAATGATGGCTGATGGGTCGGCAGCAGATGAGGAGATGAGCTTATTAACAGCTGTTTTAACGAAATTCAATATCAGCGAAATAACATTTAAACCTTATTTTGATCTTATAAAAAATAAAAACACCAATCCTCTTCATGCATTAATCGCAAATGAAAAAAATGCTGGTAATATTTTTATTAATAGAAGCAACAAAGAAGATGAATTAGGTCAATCAAATGTAATTGATGAGAATTCAGCTGAAAAAATCATTTTTAATAACGTCATCAACGATGATCAAGATGGGCAATTGATCAAACGAACGATGGAGGAAAATATTGAAAAAGCTAAAGATTCGTTAAAAAACTCAGAAAATATTGTCGCAATTCAACACAATACAGAGTCAAATGAATCTAAAGGAATAATTTTTGACAATGAAATCCAAGATCTTGATTCAAGAAATGAGAAACCGACAAATTCAAAGCCAAATATTGCAAAAATCACATCAAAAAAAACCAATGAAAATATTCAAGAATTGCAAAATTCTTCTACAAAAGATAAATCAAAAACTGCTGAAATCAAAATTGATAATTCAAATTCAATTTCAATTGAGAATTCTACAGAAGATAAAAATATTCAATTGCTAGGATCAAAAAATTCATTAAACAATCAGCAGCATATCGTTCCCGAAGTAATTGAAAAAAATATCCAATCTATACAAAATCAAGAATCAATATCTAACAAAATATCAATCAATTCTAACGAAATTTCATCGTCAATTATATCTACTGCTCCAGAAAGTTTTGCTGATCATTCGGAAACAAATCCATCGTTAAAAATTGAAGTAAATACTCAATCTACTTCTCTAAAAATCAATTCAGATATAAACATATCTAAGTCAAAAGAAAATCTAAATTCTGATGAAATTCGTGATCGAAATGTTCCGTTTACTTCCAATCCTTATGAAACAACTACGTTGATAGTGGATAGAAATAAAGCGAGTGATAGCACAGCCAACAAAAAGGCTGAACTTATTCAATCAATTAACAAAATCACCAGTAAAGAAAATGCAAATCGTCTCTCAAAAATCAATGATGATCTAGAAGAGGTTCATGGAAAGTTAAGGCTTTTAGAAAAAAATTCTCCTTTAATAACAATTGATAATGTAGTTATCACAAAGAAACAATACAAAGGATCAAAAAATAATTTTTCCTCTAAAGAGTTTCAACAGCAAAAGATATCAGAAAAATCAAATATTATTTCTGACGAATTAGATAATGAAATCAAAGATATATCAAATAAGAAATCTTCAAAAGAACTCGGGAAGATAGATGAAAATACGAATGAATTAGATTTTCACAACAATCAAGTGGTCGAAAAGATTTATTCCCCATCCAACAATACGATGAATCTTCAAGATGACAGATACATTAGCAAAACTTCAAATAATGAAACTCTGACCCTTAGTGTGGCAAAAGAGTCCTTGGCCTTGGCCAAGAAAGAAAAGCAACTAACTATTAAAAACAATAGTCAATCGAGGATGAAAACACAAATTGATGACTATAGTCTAGCTGAATTTGGAAAAATTAATCTTGAATCGAGAACGATTAACTCTTCGCATGACCATGCAGGTGAATTGACTTCAATTGCAACTTTAGAACTGCATAACTCAATTCCTTCAATTACTAAATCGAAAAGGAATTTACGAAGTATTGAAAATCCAACATTAGCTTTCATCGCTATGCGAAGAAATTTAAGACATCAAATCTTAAACACATTCAAATTAACGGTTGTCGCAGCTATATTTACTTTTGCATCAGGATTTAGCGACATTGGATGCGATTTGGTTCAATGCTCTTGGAAACAATTAGAAGCACCATTGAGTGTTGAATTTCAAGACTACATCATCAAAACTCAAGATGTTTTGTTGACGCTTCTTGCATAAAATGTGCTTACGAAATGAAGTTTTTTACTAATATTTTTAGAGACAAAAATTCTCCAGAATTTAAATTTTGGAAATTATTGATTAATTTTATTATTTTTATTTCATGCCTAGAAGTTGCAATCGAAACCGACAAATCGCTTGCTTCAAATCTAGAAAATCAATTAAAAATTGTTGAATATATTGCCGTTGTTTTTTTTACTTTTGACTATTTAGGTAATGTCATAATTGCAAGAAATCGAATTAAATATATTTTTAGCATTTGGGGATTAATAGACTTACTCGCCATCTTACCCACGATTTTACAGGTTGCACACCTCACTGGGTTTCAGGGAATTAAGTTAATGCGGACACTACAAGTCGCAAAAATGATGCGTATATTTAAGATGCTTCATCTAGCGATTGAAGCGTCAAAGTCTGAATCTGCTACTACTGATCCAATTAAAACAAATTTAAAAATATATTTCACCTGCTTCTTTTTGGTGATTATGACAAGTTCTACCCTTATGTACTACATCGAAGGTGGATGTTATTCCGAAGAAGTCATGACTGAAGGTCAACATAAACTTGATGTTTTGGCACATTTAAAAAATACAGATACAAGTTTTGAAATTCCTCCAGCCGTCTTCATTCCCACAGATCCTTTGACAGGCAATGAAATTCCAGAGGATAAACGCGTTTTTACTTCTATCCCTCAATCTGCGTGGTGGAGCTTTTTGGCAGTCACTGGTAACAGTGAATTTTTCCCTGTCACTCTCGGCGGGAAATTAGTTGCTGCAGTAACTTACTTTTTAGGATTAATACTTTTTGGTATTTTGATCAATATTGTTGGAAAATCGATCATGAAAAATTTCTTCATCGATCCTGAACCCCATACACATATCTCCAAAGAAGAGATTATTAATTTAATGATTCAACTTAATTGGATCACAAACCAAGAAAAAATTATTTTCTTAGATCTCCCGCAAGATGAGATCAATCTTCGTTTACGAATATTATGTCAACTATAAAAAATACTATGCCTAGATAAATTGGAGTTCAGTCGAAATAAAAGAGCTAACTTTATTTCACTTTAAATTATTTACTTTAGTCTATACAATAATTTTTTTATTATTGTGAACTTTCATTCACGATATGATAGTTTAACTTTACCCTTAGAATGAATGATATTAGACAGACCCTTGGATAGTACATTCTGGTCCAACGAACCTTATTTTTCATACTTCTTAATTACGGGAAATTCAATGAGTGGAATAAATACTCAGGAATTGTCTAACTTCATAGTTTCAATTAATTTTGTTCTTTAGAAGGCGAACAATGACTTCAAAACGTTCTTTTCTTTTGTCCTTGGGAGCAGGCCTAATGGTACCTAGCTTTGCCCAAAATACGAGCATAGCACCCAAAACAAAAGGTCCTTCTGTTTGGCTTGATCTAGACCAAGCTGAGCTCGATGCGGCTTATGATCAAAGCGTCTATGCTCCTAATTTGCAACTTATACAGACTCAATATGCTAGTAATAGTGATTTGACCAGACGTCGCCTTGGAGAGCCTCAAAACTTTTCTTATGGTCCCACGGCTTTTGAAAAACTAGATGTTTTTCTTAGCCCAAAATCCAATGCACCTATCAATATCTTTATCCACGGTGGTGCTTGGAGAGGGGGTAGAGCCAAGGATTACGCTTACAACGCTGATATATTCGTAAATGCTGGTGCTCACTGTGTTATCCCAGACTTTATCAACGTTTTACAAGCCAATGGGGATTTAATGCCCATGGCCGAGCAAGTTCAGCGTGCCATTGCTTGGGTCTATCAAAATGCAAAAAGCTTTAACGGAGATCCCCATAAGATTTATCTCACCAGTCATTCCTCCGGCGCTCACTTGGCGGGTGTTGCTCTCACCACTGACTGGGAAAAAAAATATAGTCTGCCAATGAATATGATTAAAGGTGCGATATTGTGCAGCGGTATGTATGAGCTCAAACCTGTTCGGCTGTCTGCTCGAAGCAACTACGTTA
>Ga0164296_1004959_pt1 | contig 11894 bp, 10 predicted proteins | sample GEODES057metaG_FD_113533 | JGI IMG/M metagenome (GOLD analysis project Ga0164296, IMG submission 113533) | Dystrophic lake water microbial communities from Trout Bog Lake, Wisconsin, USA - GEODES057 metaG | ecosystem: Environmental > Aquatic > Freshwater > Lake | place: USA: Trout Bog Lake...
AATTTTTGGAAATTTTTGGAAATCGAAAAAACACTAACTCGTTTATATTTAGCGATTTTTTTATTTCCATTTTATATAATTATGGAAACAGAAAAATCGTTAAATTCTGACAAAACATATTATTGCGAATGTTGTGACTATACCACACCACATAGACAATGTTATAAAAATCACGAACACACCATCAAACACAAAAAACGGATTTCGGAAATAAATGGAAATGTAGAGGAAATCGAAAAAACACTAAGAACAACAAAAATATATCACTGCGAGAACTGTAACTATACTACCATTAAAAAAACCGATTTTGATAGACATCATAATACAATCAAACACAATCAACCACATGAAGAGAAAAAACATATATGTGCCATATGTAATAAAAGATTTTCAAATGCAAGTGGATTATGGAAACACAAGAAAAAATGTATACCACCAGAAGAACAACAAGAGGAAGACGAATGCGAAGAAGAGAACAAAGGATTTCATTTCAATGTTTTTATGGAAATTATGAAACAAAACAAAGAATTTCAACAATTTATGGCAGAACAAAATCGAGAAATCCAAAATATAATGATTGAACAAAACGAAAAAATTATTGAATTAGCCAAGACACAAAATGTAGTGGCAACTACAAATAATAATAATCAATTCAATATTCAATTATTTTTGAATGAACGATGTAAAAATGCACTCAATATCAACGAATTTATAGATACATTAGAAGTAACTACCGAAGATTTCGAAGAAACGGGGAGATTGGGTTATGTCGATGGAATTTCCCGAATATTTATCAACGGTCTTCGTAACCTAGGTGTCGAAAATAGACCATTGCATTGCACCGATTTAAAACGAGAGACGGTTTACATAAAACATGATGATAAATGGGAAAAAGAAGGAGAAGAAAAAAATCTGTTTTTGTGGTTAGTAAAAACCATATCCAATTTAAATTTACAGCAATTGCCGAAATGGTTACAAAAAAATCCATATCATGTAGATGTAACACATCGTCAAAATGACGAATATATTCGTTTGTCTATGGCGGCTCTCGGTGGAAATTCGATTGAACATAATAATGAATTATACAATAAAATCATGAAAAATGTCATGAAAGTATCCGTTATTGATAAAAAATCACTATCTGTAATCAAAAAATAAATCAAATAAAAAAGAATGATAATTTATCGTTTGCGTAATTCATGCGAAAATATTTTCTCATACGGATTATGATGTTGTAAAAATATTTTTTGGAAACAATTTAAAATCTATTTGTTATTTATATTTAGTTTAGAAAGAATGATGAATGAAATAGCAAATGAGCCATTTGTTGAACCAATATTAAAACCAGACGATAGTCGCTTTGTTATGTTTCCTATAAAATATCCGGATATTTGGGAAATGTATAAAAAACAAGTCGACTGCTTTTGGAGAGCAGAAGAAATTGATTTATCAAAAGATTTAAATGATTGGAATCACAAATTAACCAATGATGAACGATTCTTTGTAAAAATGATTATTGCATTCTTTGCAGCATCAGATGGTTTGGTTCTTGAAAATTTAGCAGCTCGTTTTATGGGAGATGTCCAAATTTCCGAGGCTCGTGCATTTTATGGATTTCAAATTGCTATGGAAAATGTGCATTCCGAAACTTATTCATTATTAATTGATACTTATATAAAAGACAGTGACGAAAAAGACAAATTGTTTCACGCGATTGAAAATTTTCCATGTATTAAAAAGAAAGCAGATTGGGCAAAAAAATGGATCGCGGATAAACGAAGTAGTTTTGCTACAAGACTCGTCGCATTTGCATGCATCGAAGGTATCTTTTTTAGTGGAGCTTTTAGTGCTATTTTTGCAATCAAAAAAAGAGGTATGATGCCGGGTTTAACATTTTCCAATGAATTAATATCGCGTGATGAAGCATTACATACAGAATTCGCTATTTTATTATATAGTAAACTTGAAAAAAAATTAAATAAAAAACGAATTTATGAAATCGTAAAAGAAGCAGTCGATATTGAAAAAGAATTTATGACCGATGCTATACCATGCCGTATGATTGGTATGAACACAAAATTAATGTGTGAATATATCGAATTTGTAGCAGACCGTTTATGTCTTCAATTAGGATACGATAAAATCTACCATTCAAAAAATCCTTTCGATTTTATGGAGTTAATTAGTATACAAACAAAAACGAATTTCTTCGAATTAACTGTAAGTGATTATGCATTAGCAAATAAAACAATAGACGATACTGTATTTGATTTATCTACTGATTTTTAGACCTTCGTTATCTATATTTAGACAAAAGTAGCAAAAAGTAGCAAAAAGTAGCAAAAAGTAGCAAAAAGTAGCAAAAAGTAGCAAAAAGTAGAATAAAAAATATTTGAATATATTAGACACTCTATTCTCATATATTCAAATTACACAATCATCATCACATAATGGAAACGATTGATTTTGTCATACCAGTCAAATGCAATCATTTTTTGATTCGAACAGCGATTGAATCCATTCATCAATTTTATCAACCAAGAAATGTATATATCATTACAAATCGTGCAGAAATCAAAACGATAAAAAATGATTCTATCCATTGGAATTGTTCCACCAAAATCCTTTTTATAGATGAAGATACATTTTTCCTACCAAATTATCATTTATTCAAAAATCAAATTGAAAACATGTATGAAAGGACGGATGAAAATGCCAGAGAATTTGGATGGTGGTATCAACAATTATTGAAATTAGGCAGCGTTTATCAAATTGAAGGTTTATCGGATCCATATATTGTCTGGGATTCGGATCTAATTCCATTACAAAAATGGTCCATTTACAATGAAAAAACGAATCAATATTTTTTTGCAATATTACAGGAAACCGCCAAAAATAATTGGAATAAAGAACAATATGCAGCATCTATAAAGAATTTGATTGGAATTGAAGTTTTAGAACCAGAAACTGGCGGCACTTTTGTTCCTCATCATTTTGTATTTCATCATAATGTATTGAAAACATTTTTACGATATATTCTCTTAGATTTGGATACAAAAACATGGATCGAACGAATTATTGGATTATCACATGAATATTCTCGATTTAGTGAATATAAAACGATAGCTACTTTTATGCGAAAATTTTACCCTGAATTATTACATTATCATCCATTTTCTCATTATGGAAAAGATGGCATCCGATATCGTGAAAATAAAGAAATTATTGAAAAGATAAAAAACTATTGTGTTATTGAAAAATGTGGGTTATCTTATGAAAATTTTTGTCAATTTGTACATGCTTATTATACAAAAAGACCATCTTATATACAAATTGAACATGTTTATTCATAATATACATAAAATATGTAATTAAAAAATCACATTTGTAATGCAGTCATTTTTTATTATGGTTTAGAAAAAAAACATTCATAAATAAATGGAAGAAGAAGAAAAATCGAATAAACATATGAAAATAGTTACAAAGTACAATAATGAAATAAAACTTCCCAAAAACTTTGATTTGGGATTAAAAAGTCCATCACGCGCCAATTTAAGATCAATGATTTATCGTAATATACTCGATAATTCACAGACAAATCGACGAAAATATAGTTATTCAAATACATCATCTGTGAATTCAGATATAAATAATGACAACAATAATGCGATAAGTGCTTTAAAAAAATTACAAAAGGAGCGTCTTATTATTTCTAGACTTGGGTTTGCAGAAAAAGCACATGAATTGGATAAAGAAATTGAAATTATGAGAGAAAAAGCATCTAAATTGCGTGAAAAAGAAGAAAACGAATTATTGAATGAAATGATGATGATATTAAAGAAAAAAAATGAACGAAAAAAACAACGTGTATTGGATGTATTAAATCAAGAGAAAACTTGTTTAAGAAATACGATACGAATGGAAAAACAAAAGTTGATTGAAAAACAAAATATGGAATTTCAAAATATTGTTGAAAGCACTGAACGAAAATCAATTGGTAAAATAAAAAAATGTGATTGTAAATTACTTTATTTATGTAATCATAATAAAACATCTTCTTGGAATATTCGTAAACCAAAACCAATCGTTGTTTTATATAGAAAAAATAGTAAACGATTAAAGCAGGGTGGTCGAATCGAAGATGCTTTACAAATAGAGGAAAAAGCCGATGAAATAGATTATAATGATCTAATTCAATGGAAAGACAACATTGCCAAATCAATTACACAAACACCATGGGGTGCGAATATATCCATTGTGGATAGAATGATAGAAAAACATAAAGAAGAAATGGAAGAAATGGAAAATAAACATAAGTTTCAATTGTATTGTTTTCAAGAAAAATATGTTCGAAGAGTATTTGCGATGGAAAATTTTTTTACGACAGAAGAAAGTAGATTGCGAATAAAAGCAAAAAGAATTTACGAAAAAAGGTTACAAGAAAAGTTAAAATCTGAAGGTTTAACGAATGATGATGAAAATAATAATCAAAAAAATCATGAGTTTGATGATACCATTACATTCGATTTTAATGATGATGAATATCAGTTTCTACAATATAAAGAGGAACAAAAGATAGATGAAACAAATGAAACAAAAAAGATAGATGAAACAAAAATGGACCAAATTGTCATTTCAGATAAAAAAATCATAAAAAATAAGGTGGCATTTTCATTAGATGATAATATATATTATGTAGACAATGAAGAATGTATAGACAATACACCCGAACATTCAAATTTAACAGAATGGTATAAAGACACCAAAAATCCAGAAGATTATGTTATTGAAACAACCTATAAATATACACAATACAATATAGAAGTGGATATGGAAGTCGATATTGATTATGATAATAAAATCATCACACCAGTATTACCAAATACATCAAAACCATCTTATAATACTTATCAAACCGAAAAGAGATTTTACCGAAGTTTATTATAAAAAATATAGAATAAAGATATATGAAACATTTAGCATCACAAAATAAAATCACAAAATTAGCTAGTGAACTCAGAATTGCAGTTAAAAATAATGATATTTCCAATGTAATGTATTTGATTGAAGAAAAAAATGCACCTATCAATGAAACAAATCGTTTCGGTCGTAGTCCATTGTATATCGCTGCATTCAATGGATATTATGAAATTATAGAATATCTTATAGAAAATGGTGCGGATATCAATATACAAACAAAATTTTTTTTTGAAACACCACTTTATATTGCTAGTGAAAAAGGACATTATGAATGCATGAAATTACTAATAGAAAAAGGAGCAGATATACATAAAACCGATTTTCGAAAAGAAGAACCGATTCATGTAGCAACTTATTATGGACATTATGATTGTGTGAAATATTTATTAGAATCTGGTTCCCAAGTGAATGTTTTGGATAAAGATGGAAGAACACCTTTATATGTTGCTGCCTATCATAATCATTTTGAAATTATGAAATTATTTATAGACGATTATAAAGCAGATACAAATTTAAAACGAAATAATGGGCGTTCACCTATTTATGTAGCATCAGCTGAAGGAAATGAAAAATGTTTACAATATCTCATTGATAATGGTGCAGAAATAGATGCAACAGATAATTATAACCGAACACCATTAAATGCGTCTACATTAGAAAACATTAAAAAAATATTGCGTAAATCAAACGCATCATGGAGAATTTAGAGCATCGGCTAAGGAAAAATTCTCTTTGTTTTTTTATTTGAAGATTTGGGAGTATTTTGACTATGATAAGATTCAACTAACATTGTTTCATCCACATAGTTTCCAGATTTTATTTCTTTAATATTATTTAATAACTTTTTTGACATTGATTTATTCATTCTTTCCAATGCAGTTAATATTGTAGCAAATACATTGATACCTATTCCAGCCCATACCATATTTTTCATTAAAACAACTGATTGTTCATTTGTTTGCTGTGGTACATTTCCTTGATAACCTACTGCAAAAGTTGTAATAAGAATAGCTGAATAATGTGAAAAAATAAAAACATATCTTATCCAAATATTATATTTATTTAGTTGCTCACGTTGTTCCATAAATCGTTTTAAATCATGAACTTTATTTTCCTTAAAAATATTTTCTATTTCGATCGTTGTTGTAGATTTATCAGTAATCATTCTTTGTGAAAAGAATATATTTATATATTACTAAATTATTTTACACCATAATACCATTGTAATTGCAAATTATAATTACAATGTTATAATTACAATGTTATAATTACAATGTTACTAATTATCAATACTTTTAGACGATGAACATAATAATATTTGACTTGTGCATATATTTGGGTTCGGAAATACAATCGAATTTGGTATTTGTGTTCCATATTTATCAACATACATTTTTTCTTCTTCATTATAAGATTCTTTCGTCTTTTTTCTACTCGTGGGAATTATATCATAAAATAGAAATCCGCAATAATAACACAATATATTTATAAGTAGTGGTAAACACCCGTAATAAAATGTGTAATAATAAGAAACTTTTGGAAAAAAATAAAGTCTTATAAAAATGGATAAAAGATAAAAATTGTATATGATAAATTCATATTTTGTAGAAAGAATCCATTCCGATAAAGAAACAATTTTATCATCTTTTTGTGTAGCACCAAAATTTATTTTCCAATTCAATATATGGACAATATACATCATTGAAAATCTCACCGATAATGAACCATATAGGAAAGTAGTAAAAATTAATTCTCTTATGATTTGACTAAAAATTTTTTTCCAATAAAATTTTATTTTGGTAGCAAAAATGAGATTTGTAAATAAATTACATCCAACCCATAATAATATCGATTGAAATATTAAATTTATTGGGTATAAATACGAGGGTAAAATATATAATAATTGTTCAAAAAAAAGAAGATTATAAAATAATGAAAAATGACATTGTGCAATAGATATAAAATTCAAAATATAAGCTAATAAATTTATTTTATTATACCATTCAATTCGTTTACAAGCCAAAAAACAAAGAATCGTAGATGAAAAAAATCCACCATCTTTGACAAAATATTGAGAAATAGGATTGAATGTTAGTTCAGATGCACCACATGCAAATTTGGCCAACTTAAAATACTCAGTAATAAAATTAAAAGAGATTCCTTCCAGAAAAACGCCACAACATGAAACATATCTTCCTATATAATTTTTATCAAATCCTCTTAACATACAATCAAAATCTTCTGATACTTTATCTTCGGACCAATAAAAAATATAATTTTTTTCATCTTTTTCGGAAATTTCTTTGAGAATTTTCATATTTAAGAGAACATTATGACCCACTAATGGCGATATAAGATTGATAGTTGAACCGACCAATATACCATTATAAATATTACAGGTTGAATGAAACACACATTTTTCAGATAATTTTTTTGTGCTTAGATATGGACCAGAATACATTTGTAAATATAAAACATCGTTGACTCCATCATATAAAATATCTTTTATCATTTTTTTGAAACATCCATTTTTGTAATTGGTTATATTGGGAAAACGAGTATCCGAATCAATTAAAAACACATAGGGTGCATATTCTAAATTTCCACCAAATACCGCTCCTTTATCAATCAATTCTTTGTATTCTTCTGAAACATTATTTGGATTGTTTTCTATATCCATAAATAGTTTACTATAATTCAATGAAAAATTCAAATTTCCAGCTTTTTTAAATCGACCCATTCGTGGATATTTGGATGCATGCGGTCTACATGTGTATCCAAGATTATATGCTTTATAAAATTCGAATCTATATTGTCTATCCGCCTCTGAAATCATATTGAAACCATCATCACAAATAATAATATTGCATTTCGCATTCGTTTCTATCATATATCGATTTGCTTGTAATAAAGCACTATATATTGTCGGCTTTATAGTGTTCTCAAAATCTTCTTTGTAGATAGGTATTTGAATCGTTATATTTGGATATGTAACATCAATACACTGGTCTGGTATTTCAAAACCAGAATAATATTGACTATTTATTTTGAAACTTTTCAAATTCATGGATAACTTATATAAGCAAATATGTATAAAATTCAATGTATAATATATCCAAGATAATATGAATACAAAAGTAAAACTTGCGTATATATAATGTATGATTATGAATATATTACCATTCCGATTGTTTATCATAGTATAAATCATATCATAAAAAATAAATAGAATCAAAAAAAGATTGATTACTGTTGAGGAAATAATAAACCATTCATTCTTGTTTTGTTTTCGGTTATATTTTTTTTGATATCGAATCGAAATATCAGGGTCATCATCATCCGTATCGCATATGGGAATACGAACATCTTTTGTTGACATACTTATAATATATAATTAAGATATCTAAATATATATTATGATATATGCAGTTGTAATTACAAATTTCATAAATTATTTTATTATGATATGTGTAATCTTTAGAATATTTTCACATTATATAATACATGAGTTTCAAATACATATATGATACATTTTTCGCACCAAAAAATCGAATAGCTCCAAAATTATCCTTCTATGAAAAAGTCCAAAATGCAATGAATTCTATTGAAAAATATGAAAAACATTTTGAATCTTCGAGAGAAGACACGATCATTCTTATAGAAAATTTACTATATTCAAATTCCGAATTTTTCGATGATGTAGAAATATTTTTTCATCCAATTATAAAACAAAGGAATATAGAATTCAATGATATTATTTATATCGTTACAATATACAAAGAATTATATAAAATAGTATTGTCATTTTATGAGAAATCAAAAAAACACATCTGCTACGAAGCAACGAATCATTATTCCAATGTTTTATTACATATTTTATCCAAACAATTACCGCCCAAAAATCTTTCCAAAATATGTGGAAATATATTGAAATTTATACTTCATGCATGTTTACTAGAAGAATCCCTTTCCGTTAAAATGGAAGTCGATATGGTAATTATATTACTACAATCGAATAAAATGATCGATTCCTGTAGTGAATTATCGGAATATATTTTTACCTACTTTTCATGTATTTGATTCAAAATATCAATCTCAAGATTTTTTCGGATCCTCATACAGTTTTAATGTCCTTGCACTCGCATCATTTGCTTCTACATATTTGGGCATCCAAAAATAAGGAACAATTTTCCCCATACCAGGATAATAAGTTTCAAATAGTTTACGATAATAAAATTGTTCCGTGGTTTTTGGTATCAAATGATCACCCACTTGACTCATGGTTTCATTGATTTTACATCGTTGCCTTATAATATCTTCTTTATTTACCATCGTTGCATAATCACTACATTCTTCTTCAATAAATTTTTTTGTCGTGAATTCTTGTATAATTTCATATAAAGATCGCGAGGTTTTGGATACACCATCACTAAATGCCTCTTTTTTACGCCATAATACAAATTCTGGCAATAATGGGTTCATGTTATAATTATGATAATTTTCAATCGAAAATGCGGAACGAACCAAATACTTTTCACACATTTTTTTTAATGTATGATTACGAATATGGAAAGGTATCGACAAATATCGTTGCACCCATTCACGATCTAGGAACGGTGTTCGAGGTTCTAATCCATGACTCGAAATGGATTTATCGGAACGCAATACATCAAATGCATGTATATCTTTTAATAAACGACGGCATTCTTTATCAAATTCTATAGAATCCGGTGCTTTGTGCATATATAAATATCCACCCATTAATTCATCGGAACCGTCGCCATTAAAAATGACTTTTGCTTCACTATGCGTTGCAATGTATTTTCCTAATAACCAATTTCCAATACTTGCACGAACGGTGGTAGTATCATAGGATTCAATCGATTGAATCACTTCTGGTATGGCGTTTAAAAAATCTTGTTCGGTTAAAATGACTTCGGTATGATTTGTTCCCAAATAATCGGCAACCATTCGAGCATATTTCAAATCTTCCGAATCCGCTAATCCAATACTATAAGTTTCAATTGTAGGTAAACCATTCGATTTATGAAAATCATTGACTAATGCTGTAATTAAACTACTATCTAAACCACCGGATAATAAACATGCAATCGGTCTTTCCGTCGTAACACATCGTTTATATACGGCATTGATAAGGGAGTCTTGGATATTTAAAAGAATCGATTGCAAATTATAATTTGTATAAATATTGGAGATAAACCCGGTCGAATGATAAATCACATTTTCTTTTTCTAATTTCCAGTAAGCCGATACTTTCGTTTCCAAATCATAGACGGAATAAGAACCCGGTGGAAATTGTTTGATTGTATAGTTGGCATTTTTGGATAATAATCGATAAAATTCATATAATCCTTTTAATTCGGATGCAAAAGCTACGATTTTGGATGATAATGAATCGATGATTTGATTATGATTGGAATTATAATCAAGAATATACAATGGTCGAACACCATATGGATCACGCGCTACATATATTTTTGAACTTTTATTATGAATTCGATAATCGATTAATACGAATGAAAATACACCATCAATCATTTGTAATGTTTGTTCAATACCATATTGTTTATATAAATGAATAATGATTTCACAATCTGAATCTGTGACTGAGGGAATTTTCATTATATCATATAATTCTCTATAATTGTAAATTTCACCATTACATATTAATGCAATTTCATCAATAATAATGGGTTGATTGGAATAATCGTTTAATCCGTTAATGGCCAATCGATGAAATCCAAATAATGCTTTTATCATAATATTATTTAATGTAGAATATTCGGGTCCGCGCGATTTCCCTTTTAAAAATTGTTCTCTGACAAATTTATCTGTAAATATATCTTGATTATTTAGTAAAGTAAAAATTCCACACATTTTTTGTTTATAGAAATAGTATGAAATCTTTATATATATTTTTATTTATTATATGCTTTACAATTGGCATTTAGAATGAATGTGTAAAGGTCGAAAACGAACAAACAACGAACAAAAAATAACGAAAAAAATATAAAAAAAATGTATATATTATACAGTAGTAGTATGGACAATTCATATTCTCCATATTCAGAAGAAGCAATCAACGAATTAATTATTGGCGATGACATTTCACAAACACATATGATATTACCACCATTGAATGATCGAAATATAAAAAATACTTCCATCGAATCTTCAAACACTTCTATCGCACCAACGACAAAAAGTCCAAATTTAAAAAAAGAAAAAAAACAATCCATTCCATCCAGCGAATACAATTTTGAAGATAAATCAACACAAACAGTCGTATTTGAAAAAAATGAAAATAAATATTTAGGCTTTATAGAAGAAGAAAAACAAGATTCAAAAAAAGAATCAACCCCAAATTCAGAAAAAAATAAAGAAATCCAATATTTAGAGGACTATATTTCGGATGATCCTATCGGTTATTTTTATGTCAGTTCCATTACAATTATTGGATTACTTTTATTATATAAAATGATTCGTCCATTTACAAAATAATTTCACACTATAAGATATAATAAAACATGTATAAATATTTAGTAGAATTTTTAGGAACGCTTTTTTTCGTTTATATTATTTTAGCTACAGGTAATCCATTAGCTATTGGTGCAGCATTAGCCCTTGTTATATTATTATCTGAAAATATTTCAGGTGGAAATATAAACCCAGCAGTATCTATTGTTATGGCATCTGCTGGAAAATTAGATATTCATGATTTAATTCCTTATGTCTTAGTTCAAATCATGGGTGGTTTAACTGCATTAGAAATATACAAACGATATAAAATATAACTATGATTTGTAAAATTGAAAATCAAAATCAAAATCAAAATCAAAATCAAAATCAAAATCAAAATCAAAATCAAAATCAAAATTGAAAAAAATACTATA
>Ga0164296_1004964_pt1 | contig 11884 bp, 12 predicted proteins | sample GEODES057metaG_FD_113533 | JGI IMG/M metagenome (GOLD analysis project Ga0164296, IMG submission 113533) | Dystrophic lake water microbial communities from Trout Bog Lake, Wisconsin, USA - GEODES057 metaG | ecosystem: Environmental > Aquatic > Freshwater > Lake | place: USA: Trout Bog Lake...
GATACACACTCGCTGGCGTTATTTCTAGGTGCATCACTTGCGGTGAGTTGGGTGCCACGCAACCTTGATGCAGAAGTTTCCAAGAGTGCTCAAAATTTCATCGACGGTATTGGTGTTTTTGGATTGCTCGGCCTTCTCTCCACATTCCTATTTGTGAATGAGAGTAATTCAGCGTCATATCAATTAGCTTTCCCACTGGCCGCAATATTTGGCTGCTCGACCATCGTCTCACTTGTGCACCCCGCATCTCGGTTTGCTCCGTTGATTGGCTCAAAACCTTTGCTTTGGCTTGGTTCGCGTTCCTATGCGATCTATTTATGGCACTGGGTGATATTTCAGGTAACCCGCCCAAGTGCTGATTTAGCTGGAAAACTCTGGGCGATTGATTGCGCCAGAGTGCTGCTAGTTCTCGCTCTGGCAGATATTTCTTACAGGTTTATCGAAACACCCATTAGGCGGCAAAAGTTAGAAGACTGGTTACGTGGTCGTAAATATCGTTCCCGAAAAGTTCAATTGCGTCAGCGAGTAATCGTTTTCACAACTCCCCTGATTTTTCTTTTTGTGTTCGCTGGGGCATCAGCAATTGCCCTGCAACGCGATAACACCGTGCAAAAAGCTGCGGAACGTTTAGCTTCAGCTCCGTACACGCCTTCCAAGCCTCAAACGACTTCCTCGGGTCAGCCGGCGCTATGGGTGACTGGCGATTCAATTATTCTCGGATCAAAACCTAAACTCGCTTTACATTATCCAATCGCGATGTTTAATGCTCGAGTTGGTCGCCAGATTGGCGAACTCATTCAAGTGGTCACTGCAGATAAGACTGGACTCGAGAACGATCCGGTAGTGCTCGATGTAGGAAATAACAATCATCTGACCCCGGAAGATCTTCACACTCTTCTTGAACTGCTATCGCAGCAACCAAAAATCGTCATTGTGAATACTGCGGTTCCCCGCAGCTTCAAGGCTGACAACGATCGATTAATAGCCCAGGCTGCAGCAGAATTCCCTCAAGCTGTTGTAGTCGACTGGAACAGCATCAGTGCAAATCACCCTGAGTATTTTCAGCCAGACGGAGTCCACCTGAGTGATGCAGGAAGTACTGTCTACGTGAACGCCATTATGGAGGCGCTCAAGAACTAGTTGGGGCTCGAGTTAGTTATGGCTCGAGTTAGTTGTATTGACCTGGAAGGCCGAAGACCTTGCCAGCTACAACTGTTCCATCAGAGTAAACAGCTGAAATCTTGAAGGAATCCCAACCAGAAACCGCGTTCTTTGTGATGTTCAAAGAAGTTTGGGTCGCTGGAACTGTAGCAATCAACTTAAATGCTCCGCCGTTGGCAGCCACTTCTACGTTGTAGCTTGTGAGACCTTGTGCACCTGCTGGGGCGCTCCAGAAAATTGTTGCGCCTGTTGGTGTGTAGTGAGCGACAATTCCAACCGGTGCTTGATCTGCAGATGAACCAGAGGTTGCAGCCGCGCTGCTTGATGCAGCAGGTGATGATGATGAAGGAGCTGAAGCCGCAGGAGTGGCAGATGCGCTTGCCATAGCAGATGAAGTTGCTGACGCGCTTGCCGATGCAGATGGAGTTGTTGAGCTGTGAGTTGAATTATGTGAACGAGCAACAACGATGAGGGCAAGGAGTGCAACTCCGACGACTACTGCAATCACAACGCGAGCTGATGAACCAGAGTTACCTTCACGCACAACAGGTTGTGATGGGATCGTGCTCTTAGCTGAGGTAGAACTTGCTGAAGAAGAACTTGCCGGAGCAGTTGGTGTGACAACAGGCTTTACTGTGGCTGTTGCTGCAGCGGCAGAAGCAACGCGTCCTGAAGTTCCTGGTACCGGTGGAATAACAATGTTTGCAGAGGAGACGCTCTTTTTAGCAACGCTCTTCTTCGCAGTGGTTCTCTTCGCAGGAGCCTTCTTGGCGGCTACCTTCTTGGCAGTTGTCTTCTTGGCAACGGCTTTTTTAGCTACAGCCTTCTTGGCAACGGCCTTCTTGGCGGCTACCTTTTTCGCAGGAGCTTTCTTAGCGATGGCTTTCTTGGCAGTTGTCTTTTTTGCAACAGCCTTCTTAGCGGCTACTTTTTTAGCAGCTACTTTTTTTGCTGGAGCCTTCTTAGCGCTCTTCTTTGCAACAGACTTTTTTGCCGCTGTCTTTTTTACTGCCACGGGTATTCTCCTCAAGAGTCGATGTACGTCTGCTACAACTCATTTCAGACGCTCGTTATAGCGAAAATAGTACCTTAGGAAGGGTTGCCTTCTGTAAGTGCAGATCAGATGAATTGCGCCAATTTTGGCAACATTTTTCGAAGCGCCTGACCTCGATGGCTGATGGAATCCTTCAATTCAGCAGGCATTTGGGCTGTCGTTTGCGAATAGCCCTCTGGTTTAAATATCGGGTCGTATCCAAATCCATACTCACCGATCGGCTGATCGATGATCTCGCCTTCCAGAGCCGCTTCCTCTACGAACTCTTGCGCCGGACTGGTAGCGCTAGCGGGTAACACGAGCGCGACCGCCGAGACGAATTTCGCTCTCCGATCAACTCGTCCATTTGCGGATTTCGCATCGAGCTCGGCGAGCTGGCCTAACACTTTCTGGAGATTGGCAAGGTCATCACCGTGCACTCCCGCCCACCGCGCCGAATAAATTCCTGGGTCGCCACCCAAAATATCCACACAGAGCCCGCTGTCATCGGCCAAAGTCGGCAGGCCAGTGAAATCACAGATTGCTCGCGCTTTAAGCAACGCATTTTCTACAAAAGTACTTCCAGTCTCTTCCACTTCTGGCATATCTGGAATGTCTTTTAAGCCAAGCACTTTAACGTCAAGATCAGAGGCTTCAAGCATTCGATCAAGTTCTTCGATCTTGCCCTGATTCTTTGTGGCTAATACCAGTGATTTCTGCATGGCCAAGCTCCGAGCTATTTCAGTGCCGCGCGCTGAATTTCGGTGAGCTTGGCGCAACCCGCAACTCCAAGATCGAGTAGTTGATTGAGTAGCGCCCGATCAAATGGCACTCCTTCAGCAGTTCCTTGAACTTCAACAAAGTTTCCAGAACCAGTGCAGACAATATTCATATCAGTATCGGCATCGACATCTTCAACATATGCAAGATCGAGCATCGGGGTTCCACCAATAATGCCAACACTCACGGCTGCAACTGAATCACGCAGCGGGTTGCGCCCTTCAAGCAGGTGCCCCTCGCGCTTTGCCCAGCTAATGGCATCTGCAAGTGCGACATATGCGCCAGTGATCGCAGCAGTGCGAGTTCCTCCATCTGCCTGCAATACATCGCAGTCAATAACAATTGTGTTCTCACCCAAGGCTTTGGTGTCGATGATCGCGCGAAGTGATCGACCGATAAGGCGTGAAATTTCCTGAGTGCGTCCGCCGAGTTTTCCTTTGACGCTCTCACGATCCGAACGAGTATGAGTGGCGCGAGGCAGCATTGCGTATTCACTTGTGACCCAGCCTTCACCCTTACCAACGAGCCAACGTGGCACACCCGGTGTGAAGGAAGCAACGCAGAGAACGCGCGTCTTTCCAAACTCAACTAGAACAGATCCTTCGGCGTTGTCGAGCCAATTTCTCGTAATTTTAATTTCGCGAAGTGAATCAGCCTTGCGACCATCCGCACGTGAACTCATAATTAAATTCCCTTTCGAACGTCGGTAACTTCTGGACCCAAGAACCTACGAGCTAATTGGGCAAACTTCTCTGCTTCTCCGGTTGCAATAAATTCATAGCGCGAGGTTCCTGAGTCACTCAAGAGATCCTTCTCGACAAGCGCGCGATAAAGATCTTTCGCTGTCTCTTCTGCACTAGAAACAAGTGTCACTTCATCGCCCATGACGTAGGAGATAACGCCGGTGAGCAACGGATAGTGAGTGCAACCCAAAACTAAAGTATCTACTTTGGCGTCAATCAGTGGTTGAAGATAGCCACGAGCAACCTCCGTGATTGCAGCACCAGAAGTTTCACCGCGTTCAACAAATTCGACAAAACGAGGAGCGGCAACTGATGTAATTTCCAATTGTGGCGCGGCTGCAAATGCATCCAGATAAGCACCAGATTCAATTGTTGCAGTTGTTCCGATGACTCCTACTTTTCCACTCTTGGTAGCAGAAACAGCGCGACGAACTGCTGGTTGAATTACTTCGATGACCGGCACGTCATATTTCTCTCGGGCATCACGAAGCATTGCTGAGCTAGCCGTATTGCACGCGATCACAATTGCTTTCACACCGGCTGCAACAAGTTGATCCATAATTTCAAGCGCGAAAGCTCGGACTTCTGCCAATGGTCGTGGTCCGTAAGGCCCGCGGGCTGTATCGCCGACGTAAAGAATTGATTCACCCGGCAATTGATCGATGATGGCTCTGGCCACAGTTAATCCGCCGACTCCAGAATCAAAGATGCCAATCGGGGCGTTTTTATTGACTGACGCTGGATTGATGGCTGACGCTGGATTAATGGCTGACGCTAGGTTGTTAGCTGACGCAGAAGACTTCTGGGCCAAAGGGTCAGTCGATGCGGGCACAGGCTTAGGTTACCTGAGAAAGAAGTCCCAAGAGGTTCTCTTGCAGCCAGCCCAACCAGAAATAAACAGCATAGATTGGCTTCTGCGGATTGTTCTCTGGCAGCGACTCAAAGTGTTCAAAGCTCTCTTCGTTGATAGCCAGTCGAACCGAGAGCGCAAGCCGCAGATCGTTGATCACCTTCAGCCAGAGTTCGGCGTCGATATCTTCAACTACCCCACCGGATTCAACACCGGCATCCACTATCAGAGTAAGAGCTTCGCGAACGGTGCGCAAAGCACGCTGCTTATTTCCACGCAGGGTCGGCTCGGTAAATCGACGAAAATCTGCAGCAGCCTCTGGGTCGGCGTATGCATTAGGCAGTAAGCGAAGTAGGACTGGATCTTCAGGGGTAACGATCTCATCTGGTGCAGCTTTGAGTTGCGACATTAGCTGCGCAAATGGATCGCTCTCATCGTAGTGATGATGAAAATCTCCCTCACCTAAAAGTTCAAGGAGCTGTTCAACAAGATTGATAAGAATGTGAGCTTCATCAATGGTTAAGTCGAGTGAATAGATCTCACCCTCTTTATTAAATTCTGACATCGGATGCACCTACCAACGTCATGCAGATCTGCGACAAGAGGTTTCCGGGATTGTTCACGCTTGATCATCTCTTGAGAGGGTGGCCCATAACCCGTGCTCGTGCAAGCGCTGAACATCGCGCTCCATCTCTTCGCGTGTGCCACTTGAAACAACTGCTCGACCATTCGTGTGGACCTGCATCATCAATTCATGCGCCTTTTCTTTGGAGAACCCAAAGAGTTTGATGAAAACAAAAGTTACGTATGACATGAGATTGACTGGATCGTCCCAAACAATCGTGATCCATGGCTTATCAATTAATTGCGAAATATCTAGATCGCTATGAGTGAGAGTATCTGAAAGACTCATGCAACTACCTCACAACTACTGTAACGGGCGCGGACTGCGAAAGCGCGTACCTAGAATCTGCTGGAGTAGAAAGAATATAGCTATAGAAGCCAGCGATGGCGTTGCTGAGTTGAATTGTGAAGTTACCGTTGGCATCAGTTGTAGCGCTCTGCGCAGACAAGCTTGCACCCAGCGGTCCACTGGTAGTTTTCAAAGTTACTGCTACCCCTGCTTCAGCTGGCTGAACCTGGCCAGTGATCGAGTAAGTAGCGCCGCTTCGCAAAGTCGACGGCGGGGCCCATGAGATGAGGCGAGTGATTGAAAGTGCGATCGCCGCTGAGTCACCTTCGGTACGCTGCCAAGAGCCGTCGCTGACAATTCGAAGGTGAGTATTAGTCGCAAGCAAAATGGGAATTGAGTAACTGCCATCGCTGCCCGTCATGGCATCTAGAACATTGGTCCAGCCACTCGATGTTGTTTGTGCTGATGAAGTAGACAGTCCCGGACTGCTCTGGAATTGCAGATGAATAGGCACGCCTGCAACGGGTGTTTTATCTGGAAGGGTGAAAGTTCCGGTGAGTGTTAGCGGTGTACCAACGGTGATTGAAGCACCTGAAACCACCGGTGTGCCGATTGAATTACTGGGCCCTGTTCCACTTGATAGGCCCGATCCCCCGCTCACTGTTGGATTAAAGAGTTGCAAATTTGCCATGACCTGATCGGGTGCGATCGATACCGCAACGGTACGTACTGCAGTTATGGCTGTCGGGTCTTCCATACCGAGAGTCCACTCCGAGATTCCACCAAGTCGATATTGACCCACCAAATTTGCTCGCAAGCTAAATGCTTGCTGATCTTGATACCAGACCGTTCGCGTCGCCGTGCAGGTGGTGAGTGAACCATCGGTAGTAGTTCCGTTATAAACCTTTTGATAGGTGAAGGTCGACTCACCATATTTGGCGTTAAAAGTTGGAACTGCGCCATATGACGAAGCAAGGTTGTTCACATCGTGCATGACAAATGTTGAGACAACTCCGGGCGCAACCGTTTTCAGATAGTTAATCGGAAGAGATGGGCAGGTGCCAGTAACGCTTGTGACCCAGTCTCTACCGTAACCAGGAATGCCAATGAAAACTTTAGAGGCAGGAATTACAGAAATGGCATAGGTGACTGCATCTGTGGTCCAGCCAATTGGGCCAATGGGTCCGGGAGCTGAAGTTGAATAGTCATAGGCCATGATGTGTAGTTGATCGATCATGGCAGCTACTTGCGACCAGGCATACAAGTAGTAGCCCTTTTTACCTGTTGCTGGGTCAAAGAGCGGTGGCGTTGTTATAGAGAGCAACTTTCCTTGCGCATGTAGCGCCGTAGATAAATCTGAGATGAATTGCACCCAACGCGTTTGTGTAGTCGGCCATGAAGAGAGCGGGTCCACATAGGCGAAATTCTCAAAGTCCAAATCGATACCATCGAAATTATTGGTTGTGACGAGATTAAGAATTGCGCTGACAATGTTTGCACGCGATGCGGGATTCGCTAAGAGATTAGATAAAACCATCGACGTAGCTTTGCCAGTTTTCGGATCGATATCGGTGCCATCGGTAATCGTTGGAATGATTTTAAAACCGGCACCACGCAAGACCGACAACGGCTGAGCCATCGGTACATTTGGATTTGCGGGCGTATATAAATCCGCAATTGTGTTCTGATCTTTCAAGGTGTACCAAAAGGGCGAGACTTGGGAAACTAAATCCGAGTTATTAACGGCACTGGGTACAGATGTGTTGATCGAGTAGTAAGGAATCCAACCGGAGAGAATTTTGCGTGGCGGATTTGCGGCGAGCGCAGAATCCGAGAAATTAGCCGACAAGTGACCAAGAAGTGGAAGGAGTGAGAGTAAGAGGCTCGCAATAATTGCTGCTACGAGCGTCGTGAGTCGTTTCACTCTTTCTTTAACCCGTTATAAATCTCTTTGCAGGTTGGGCAGACGGGAAACTTTTCAGGGTCGCGGCTAGGAACCCATTTTTTGCCACAGAGTGCTGTCACCGGCTTCCCTGTGACCATAGATTCTGTGATCTTCTCTTTGCGGACATAGTGGGCAAATCGTTCGTGATCACCGTTATCGGAAGGCAAAAGGCGCTCATCTTCGCGGGTCTTTTCAAGCAGGTCGGTCCCGCGCCCCAAACCAGGTTTATCCAAGCCCGGATTATCTAAGCCTGGATTGCCTAAGCCTGGATTGCCTAAGCCTGGCTCGTCGAAAATGTCGCTCATGCACGCAATCTTATCTACTCACCCTCGGCGGCGGCTTGGAATGACCTGCGGATCTTCTAGGATTAACCAATGAAAGATCTTCTTCGGACGGCGGATTTAAGCAGAGCAGATGTCGAGATGCTCTTGGATACTGCGGCGCAATTCGCAGAAAAACCATTTTTGGCAAACACGGCTCTGGCCAACCGCACCGTTGCGATCTATATGACCAAGCCATCAACTCGCACTCGCTTGGCTTCTGAAACTGCTGTTGCGCACCTCGGCGGAACTCCCATCTTTATTCGTGGCGATGAACTACAACTTGGACGAGGGGAGACCTTGGCTGACACCGCTCGAATCATTAGTGGTTATGCCGCGGCAATGATTATTAGAACTTTCGCCCAATCAGATGTCGATGAACTTGGCGCACACTCCACAATTCCGATTATCAATGGCCTGACCGATGATGATCATCCAACCCAGCTATTAGCTGACTGGGTCACAATTCGTGAACAATTTGGCAAAGATATTGCCGGTCGCAAATTTACTTACGTGGGAGATGGCAACAACATGGCCCACGCCTGGTTAACGATGGGCGCGATTATGGGTGCGCACGTTGTCGTTGCAACACCTGGTGGAAAGTTCGCACCATCTGCCGAAGCAGTTTCTGTCGCCGAGACGATCGCTGCCCAGTCGGGTGGAAAAATCGAAGTATTAACCGATCCAGTGGCTGCGGCCAAAGACGCCAGTGTTGTGTACACCGATGTCTGGATGTCGATGGGCGATCCTGAGGCGCAGCGCTCGGAGAAACTAGCGGCGCTTGCACCATTTGCTGTTACCCCGGAACTTATGTCGATTACTGCCCCAGATTCCATCTTTATGCATTGCTTGCCGGCGCACCGAGGTGAAGAGGTGGCTGCGGCTGTCATCGATGGCCCGCGTTCTGTTATTTGGCGTGAGGCCTACCATCGCCGGAGCACGATTCAAGCGGCGCTCTATCACTTGGTCCGAGGCGAGCTCAGCGGGCGAAATTAATCCAATCCGCACCTCATTTGAGATGTGAAGTAGGACACATTCCAGTAGATTGCTCGAATGCGCATAGCCATACCTAAGGAAGTAAAGCCAGGCGAGAAGCGAGTAGCGCTCGTTCCTGACATCATCTCAAAGCTCACGAAAGCTGGGTTAGAGGTTCACATCGAATCTGGCGCCGGAGTCGCGGCGCAATTCTCTGATGACCAGTTCGCAGCGGCTGGAGCCACTATTTCGAACGGCGATGTGATCGCTGGGGCCGATGTTGTTGCTTCGGTCGCACCGCTAGAGCCGGCGCGGATGGCCCAACTTAAAAAAGGCGCCATCACGATCTCATTTTTATCGCCAACGACCGCGGCGGAATCAATCGAAGCCGCTGCTGCCGCAGGAGCAACTGCATTCTCAATGGAGTTAATTCCACGCATTTCAAGAGCTCAGTCAATGGATGCTCTTACCTCGCAAGCACTGTGCGCCGGATACAAAGCTGCGCTCGTAGCAGCAGAACTTTCTCCTCGATTCTTCCCATTGCTCATGACAGCTGCAGGAACCGTTACTCCAGCAAATGTAGTTGTTCTCGGTGCAGGTGTTGCTGGCCTTCAAGCGATAGCAACGGCTAAAAGATTAGGTGCTGCGGTCAGCGCTTATGATGTTCGACCAGCTTCTGCTGATGAAGTGAAATCAATGGGAGCAAAGTTCATCACGCTAGAGCTTGAAGCCCTTGAAGGAAGTGGCGGGTACGCGCGCGAAATGACAGAAGAGCGTGCGGCCAGACAACGCGAGTTACTGACTCCTTACATCACAGCCGCCGACATCCTGATTACAACTGCTGCTGTTCCAGGACGTCCTGCGCCTCGCTTGGTAACCGCCGAAATGATGGCTGGGATGAAGTCAGGGTCAGTGATCGTTGATTTAGCTGCTGAAACTGGTGGCAATGTCGAAGGCACTAAGCCGGGTGAGGTCATTACGACTGCGCATGGTGTGCGCATGTGGGGCGGCAAAGATGTTCCAAGCCAACTCGCTTACCACGCATCTATGTTGTATTCACGAAATGTCGTCAATCTCCTCATGTTGATGACAAAGGAGGGCGTAGTCACGCCTGATTTTTCTGACGAAATTATTGATGCAGCTGCGGTCACCCATAATGGTTCACGCCGCTCCCCTGAGTTAGCTAAGAAATAAGGAGTAGGCGCTATGAGTAATGCAATGGCTTTACTATCGATCTTTGTACTTTCAGTATTTATTGGCTTTGAAGTAGTTTCCAAAGTATCAACAACTCTTCATACCCCGCTGATGTCTGGTGCCAATGCTATTCACGGAATCATTCTGATCGGAGCAATCACGGTTGCCGATCGTGCCGATAACAATCTTCAGCTGGTGCTGGGAATCATTGCAGTGGTATTGGCTACGATAAATATGGTGGGTGGTTTTGTTGTAACTGATCGAATGCTCGAGATGTTCAAGGCAAAGCCAAAGCGAGTTGAGGCTGCGACAGACCAGAGCGGTGGTAACAAGTAATGAACCACAATCTTTATGACTTTCTAGGCCTTTGTGTTGCTGTCTGCTTCATTCTTGCGCTCAAAGGACTCTCTTCACCAAAGAGCGCTCGTCGCGGAAATCTAATTGGTGCATTTGGTGCCACAGTTGCAACAGTTCTTGTCTTTTTTGCGCCGCATGGGGCAACAGCTTTGCATCATCACACCCTGCTCATTCTAATCGCGATCATTTTTGGTGTTGCAGTTGGCGTTCCGGCCGCGCGCAGAATTCAAATGACCCAAATGCCTCAACTTGTGGCGTTGTTTAACGGTGTCGGCGGTGGAGCAGCAGCTCTTGTTTCGATCGTTGAATATCTCAAATTAGGCTCAACAGCTAGCACGGCAGATGTCGTGGCGACTGTTTTCACAGTCATTGTTGGCTGTGTCTCCTTTGCGGGATCGGTGATCACGTTCTTGAAGTTGCAAGAGATTATGACTACTCGCCCAGTTGTATTTCCTGGTGGTCGTTTTGTCATCGCGGCAACGCTTGCTGGTGTTCTAGTAACAGCCGGCTGGGTTATTCATTCGATGGGCAATACCCCGCTATTGGTGATGGCGCTTCTCTCGCTGCTTTTTGGCGTGCTCTTTGTGTTGCCAGTTGGTGGTGCAGATGTGCCAATCGTTATCTCACTACTCAATGCTTTCACTGGTCTCACGGTTGCGGCGAGCGGATATGTACTTCAGGCGACGTTACTTATTGTTGCGGGAACACTTGTGGGAGCATCGGGAACTATCTTGACGCGCTTGATGGCGACTGCGATGGGTCGATCACTTTTCGGCACTCTCTTCGGTGCTTTCACCGCTAAGCCACAAGCTGCGAGTGCGGCTGGTGAGGTTCGACCTGTGAAATCTGGTTCGCCAGAGGATGTGGCAATTTTGCTCAACTATGCCCAACGTGTGGTGATCGTGCCAGGATTTGGATTAGCGGTCGCACAGGCCCAACACACCGTTCGCGAGATGGCAGATTTGCTCTCGGCAAAAGGAATTGATGTCGCTTATGGAATCCATCCCGTTGCTGGACGTATGCCGGGACATATGAATGTGCTGCTGGCTGAGGCGAATGTGCCCTATGAGCAATTGGTTGAGATGGATGAGGTTAATCCGACCTTCCCACAAACCGACGTTGTTCTTGTGGTTGGCGCTAATGACGTTGTGAATCCTGCTGCGAGAACTACACCGGGTTGTCCGATCTTTGGAATGCCGATTTTGGATGTCTCGCAGGCTGGAAACGTCATTTTCATGAAGCGCTCGATGCGACCAGGTTTTGCTGGAATCGAAAATGAGTTGCTTTACGATCCTAAAACTACTTTGCTCTTTGGCGACGCCAAGGATTCCCTCACGAAGGTTGTGAGCGCGCTTAAAGGTTTGTGACGGGATTAGTTCTGGGATTAGTGACGGGATTTTAAAAATGGGGCTGTGGTGTTGGAGTAGCTCCCTATGACTTACAATTGCACTGCAACCTAACCCATGGGGGTGAACGGTCTCGACTTTAGTTGTTGGGGCAGAGGAAGCGGGCCGAGGAAGCCGGGATGATCTCGTTAACCAATAACCCTGGCAAAACTATAAGCGCCAGTACAACTGCCGCTGATTTCAACCTCGCTGCTTAAGCGATAGAAA
>Ga0164296_1004966_pt1 | contig 11884 bp, 18 predicted proteins | sample GEODES057metaG_FD_113533 | JGI IMG/M metagenome (GOLD analysis project Ga0164296, IMG submission 113533) | Dystrophic lake water microbial communities from Trout Bog Lake, Wisconsin, USA - GEODES057 metaG | ecosystem: Environmental > Aquatic > Freshwater > Lake | place: USA: Trout Bog Lake...
GATTTGGCCCACACGTGAATGTGAGCGCCGCCCCTCCCACTAAGCCGCCTACGTGCGCCCAGTTATCGATGGTGCGCGACATGGCACCTAAGCCCAGGTTCATGACGATGACGCGCATCAACGCCCTGAATGAGGTACAATGAGTGAGCAGTGTGCGCATGCAGCAGTGGCGAATGGCAGCAGGATGCACGCACTCGAGCTTCAGCTCCCCCATGCGGCCGTACAAGTGCCGGTGTCGTGCAAAATACACTGCGAGACAGCCAACGAGCCCGAAGATAGCGCCGCTGGCGCCCACGCCAGGTGCCGGGCTGAAGTAGAAGCTCGCCACGTTGCCGCTGATCGCGGATGCGATGTACAAGGCTGTGAATTTGCGAGGGCCTAGTAGTCGCTCGGCAGCGGGTCCGAGATCGTTGAGCGAGTAGCAATTGACGAACAAATGCATCAACCCGCCGTGCAGGAGCGCAGGAGTGAGCAGCCGCCACACTTGGCCGCTGGCAATCAGGGGGTTCACCTGCACGGATAAAAGGTGTGTCAGCAACACCGCAGCTGGAGTCAGACGGGGCACGTCCTCCTGCTTGGACGCACTTTGGCGCCCCAAGCAAGCAGAGCGCCTTGAGATAGGAGCTGCGCCGCAAATGCGGCGACGTTGAGCGACAGAAGGACGTCTGTGCATCGCCGCTTCTTGTCCTCGAAGAGACCCGACCTGCGACAGGAGACAGCTCGTCAGGAATGGCTCCTGGTAGGGCTGGAAAACGTGGGCGCGCACCTTCGCCGTCTTCTGGTGTCCACAAGAACAGCTGCTGTAGAGAAGCCCAGCACGCTGAGCGGTCTCAAACTACGGACCTCGAGTCGAAGACAATCAGCCAGTAGGCGCTCGCCAGCTGCATTCAGTCCCGTGGGCAGCTTTGAATGCGATTGACCACGCGTAGAGCCGCCGGTTCGAGCAGGCGAGTGTCTGTCTCTCCTGTTGCCTCTGTCTCCTAACCAAATGCCTGGCCATGGACGGCCTCCGCCTGCTGAGAATGTGAAGCTACGTCCAACCATGCAACTCCAACGACGGCGCTCCCGTGGTTACAAGGACTTCGCAAGAGGTGGAGGCCTCCTTTTCTCGTGTGCCAGCGTGGCGCCTCCAAGAGGATTGTGAGACGGCATCGCGAGGACGATATTATTATTACCATGTGAGGTTCGTCTTTATGAGTGGAGAGAGTTTCGCCGGCAGCCTCCTGAGCAAAGCAGTGGGCATCGTCTTAGAAGCGCGCACACAATCGACAGTGGCCGCTAATCGCAATACTAAGTTCAACATCGCCTCACTGAGCTCTGCGTTGAGCGAGCAGCGACAAGGCAACACGCTGACAATTGAGTTCCTGTCCCGCGGATCGCCTTGTGAGCGTTGGGTGTGGACGCAAGAAGCGAGCACTGCGCTCGGCGAGCGTGACCAGCCGGAAGTGCCAGTTCTGTACAAGCGAGCGGTATGCAGAGTATGTGTCATCTTGTTTGCCCATGTCTCACAGAGCCTTTTCTCCTGCAGGTCATCGGTTTGCGCTCGCTCCACTGTCTACTGCGCGCGCTGCCCGCGCATCTGTTGCGTAGTCAGGTGCGCCCGCAGTCTTTCTGCTGAGTTGACGGAGTTGACACAGGTCTGCCTGACAGGACATCACGCATCGAGTTGTCCCCGCAACTGATTGCGGCTTCGAAGGCAACTTCTCGAGATTTGACCTGGCACCTATGGACACGCCGGGTGGAGGACGCATTACAGGATGTGTTGTGTATACAACCATCACTGATGGTGGTCTGAGCGGGCGGTCTGAGCGAGCGGAGCGAGCGGGCGAGCGAGCGGGCTATTATTGGAGAAGAGTGAGCGACACACTCGCAATGGCGCCACCTGCTGCTCGCGTTGAAGTGCCCGGCCTGAGTTCAAAGAAAGGGTCAGCTCTGCCGATGGACATTCCTCGACTTGGAGCAGACGCACTGCTGGAGCAAGCAGAGCATTCTCTCGGCAGCGGGCCGCACACGCCTCGCGGAGGCTTGTCACGGTCGCCATCATTGCCATTTGCGCTGACTCCGCAACCGCACTCTGCCTCTGAGATGTCAAACGGGTTGCAATTCCTGGCAGGTAGATCGCCGCCATCTCGCAGGCTGCCTGGGGGTGACGGGCATGCTGGAGTGAGCCGGCCCTGGACTCTCGCTTCATCGTCAGGCTTGACATCCTTGACTGGCATGTTCGCTGGGCTGCCACAATCATGGCAAGGTGGCTTGTCCCCTGGAAGCAGTGGCTCCGCAGGGGCAAGGCCTGAATTGCGAGCTGCCTCTTCTTCCTTTGATGGCGCTGTCCAGGATGAGATGCTACTTCCTTTCGCGTTGGACACGGAGCCTAGCAGCGATGGAGATGTTGGCGCATTGGTTGAGCTGCTTCAGGACACACCAACGCACATCGTAGGGTCCAGTGCACCGCAGTGCATGCTCGCGGAAGCTTTGCAGGAGCTTGATGCAGCACTGCGAGACGATTGTTGTTGACGGGCTCACTGGCGTGAAGTGGCACTTCAGTGACTCTCCTCGTCGGCAACGCTTGCTGCGAGGCCCTTGTGACGTTTCGGCCCCTCTCACCCTTTGTGCCGCCCGTGTGCACGTACATACTCATCGACGCGTCCACAAGGTGGAAAGGAGAGGGGGTTGCAGTTGAGCGTTGACTGTGCAGTCTTTGCATGTCGACGCCCTCTGAACGTGAGCGCAGTGCGCTCGCTGACTGCGCTGCGCTTCGCCTTGAAATCGAAGCGCTGCAGCATCAGTTGGAGGTCGGCGCTGTTCGTGGCGAGGTTCAGACTGTGGTGAGGCTGGAGTCAGCGTCCTCCTCCGACTCACGACTCACGCTGTTGCTCGCGGAAGGAGCGCAGCTCACAGAAGAGTTGAAGCAGTTACCGAGCGCACTAGCTCGCGACGGGCTCGCGCTTAACTGCGAGCGACGGACGTGGTCAGTGCCTGAGCAGCACTCGACACTGCTCGCTAGCTTGTCGGCAAGCGAGACTAAGATACGAGAGAATACAGAAAAGCAGGCCTCGGCACGCGCAATCATACGCGAGCATACGAGTGCTACAGAGCGAACACGGCGCGACACCAGTCTTCTCAAGGAAAGACTCTGCACTGCTGAACGGCAGGCCGCTGAGCGTGGAATGCTGCTGCGGCAGCTGCATGTAGAAAATGCGGAGCGGATGGCCGGCGATGTGAGGGCCACAGTGGATGCCAGCCGGACCACAATGGCAAGTGCACACAAGCACAGCGCACTGCGAGCCTCCGCCTTAGCCAAGCTTGCCAACCTGCAGCGGCAAACGCAGGATGCTGAGCAGCAGCGGGAAGCACTGACGCGTTCGCTCGAATCTCTGGTGGAAGGTGAGATGCATCAGCGTAGGGCCGCAGAAGCAATGAAGAAGCACATCTTGGAGATGAAAAGGCAGCTGGATGAGGCGACAAAGGCGAAAGCAAACACACAGACTGCCTCTCAGCGCCAGGCTGATGGCCTCGCCCTTGTTGAAACGGGCAAGCGATTGTTGCAGGGGCAGGCAGCTGGGCTGCACCAACAAGCGCTATCTATGACACGGGCGATGCAGACTGTGCAGCATCAACTCACCGCGTGTGCCGCCGAAACGTCGGAGGCGAACGAGCAGCGTACAATCGCCCTTATCGAGGTGCAGCGCAGCGATGCTGCTGCTTTGCTCCTCCAAGCTGACCTCTCGGCGGTGCAGCAAGAGCTGCAGGAGCGCGACAAGCGCTTCGAGACTGTCAGCGGCGACCGAAATAAACAAGGTCAGCTTGCGATCGATGCAAGGCGAAGAGTGCAGAGCACCGTAGCGGCAGTTGACATCTTGCACCGGCAAGCTGAGCGACTCAAAGATGGCATCGCGTTCACTGACGAGCACATGCTGGCTACTTTTCTGCAGCACTGTATTGCTACACGGGGGCACGAGCAAGCACGCGCAGAGCTTAAACATGCCCTCATCCGGGCTGCAGAGCTTCAGGTAGCCGTCAAAAAGCAGCACGCGGAAATTGGTCGTTTTCAGGCTTTAATTGCTGATGGTGAGGTGGAGCTCAAGAGCCAGCATGCAGCTCGCGGAGCCGTGATGAGTGAGCGCGGCCGGCTGGCAGACCGGTTGAGCCGCTGCACTCACGCCATGCACGCTAGTTTCGACCACCTCAAATCATGGCGGCGTCATCTGTATGCAGCTGAGCAGCGGACGCAGAGGGCGCAGGGCAATGCTCGTGAACTAACCGTGCAGCTGGCGCGCACATTGAGTGAGCTGGGCACAATCCGGCGGCAGTTCGCGACTCGTGACGCACTGAGGCACGAGCTGCTTGTGCTGGGACGAGAACTGCTCTCTGAGCGCGCTCGTTTAGCAGCATTTGCTGATGCTCAAACAGTGTGTATACACCGCTGCCGCAGCGCGTCATATGAATGCGGTGATTGGTTGCAGACGGCAGATGCGAAGCTGCAGCTCCACAGCATGATTGCCAACAGGACAAGGGCGATTGCTGCGCGCTCGGAGGAAATATGTCGCCAACAGGCCGAGCGGCGGAAGCTTGAACATGCGGCGACGCTTCGAGAGAAGGGCCACGCCTCGGAGCCACTGCTGCTGGCCTATCAGAGCGACCTTCGGGACAAGGCATCTGAGCTGAGCGTTCTCACTTCACAGCTGACCGTTTTGCGCTCACAGTATTTGGGGACGTCTGTTCTGTCTCCTTGAGAGGTCTCAGTGCTCGGCATCCGGATGTTGCACCACACTACACGACTGTATCGTCTTCAACTTGAGAAATTGAATTGAGTCTCATTGCTCGTCATCAGGTGCGACAGGAGGCGTCTCCGGTCTCGGCTGCCGAATCGGCGCCCAATATGCGACCTTCGGGGCTGCGCGCCCGATGATGACATCCCGCAGCGCGACTGGCAGCGAGCCAAGAGTGAACACCCGCCGCGGAGAGTCCGCCTCTTCTGCCGCGAGGTGTTGGTGACACAGGATGAATGCGTGCACAGCACGGCGGAAGACATCTGGAAACAGCCTGTGCTCTTGCGGCGTCCATGTGCGAAACGGCGGACGTTCAATGCGCACTGACATGACATCGCGATCGTCATTGCCAAGCTGGTCCAGTGGCGAATCAGCGTCGGGGTAAATGGCTGCCTGTCCGTTGCAGGCGAGGCGAACAGGAGGCATTGTCGTAGTAGCAGCAGTCCATGGGTGTGACGCAAAACTCTGCTGTCGATGCGAGCGCCCAACATCGAGTGTCTTGTATCTAATTTGTTGCCCTGCGTAGTCAAGCCAAAAAAGGCGGACGGGATGATCACAGCCGTTTACAAACCGAATGAACAGCGAGTGCCTGCGACAGGAGCGCAATGGTGCATAGGACAGTGAAGAGAGTTAGAGACCAAGAAGAGGAGAGACCAAGAAGAGTTATTCGCAGTTATTCGTGCGCTGGTGACCTCTGGGCGCTGCGTATTCCCCCCCAGCGCAACAGTCATTGGGTGTCGCAGTGATGCGGGGCGCACACAGCCCGGGCCATGATGGCGACGTGATGACATGACTGCCCAAGGGCTCTGTCAAGACCGCACAGGCGCGCACCTGGACTCACGGCTCTTGAGAGGCTCCGCCAGCTGGTTAAGCGGGTCCACAACTTCGAGGTTCCATTCGTCAGTGGTTTCCGCCGGCAGCGGCGTGCCTGGGGCGGAGGCAGCCGCTGCCTCAGCAGGCCCTGGCTCGCGCCCAACGGCCCCCAACATGCGCAGAGCGACAAATAACAGCTGCGTGCACTTCTGCAGTGCGCTCTGGACGAACGAAGCAAACAGCATCAGGAGGGCGATCGAAGGAGGTGCAACCAAACTTGCCTCGAAAAGGCACCGACTGTGATGAGGCGTCACCATCATCCGGCTGAACGTCATCGATTACGCGGCATGTCACACTTCATCCTCCCTCAGCGCTTTCAAAGCGAGCGAACTAAGAAGTTCCTGCGTCACTGAGGAGCAATCGAGTACTTCTGCAACGTGGCTGTGTTCAATTAGCAGAGTAATACCAGCGCCGCAAGCGACGAAAACATAGCATGTCAACAGTTTATTGACTAGGCCGCCATACGGATCCCCTCACGTCACTGGTTGCCGTCCGGGCCCACTGGTTGCTCTGGTCCTGCATGGCAACCACTCAACAGAGCCGCCGCCAGCCATGATAGTGAGCCGAACATGTACCATCGGCTCGCGAGAAAGCCCCCGGCACCTCACCTCTCTTTGGCGGGTTCGCGGAGCACGTGCTGGTATGCTTGTGCAGCTCAAAGTTTTTGTTACTTGGCGCGTGTGACTCCTCCTCGATTTATTCACGACCACTGCTGCACCCGCATTCAGTGCTTATCATGGTTCCTCCTTCAGAAGAGTAACATGGTTGTGAGCGCGCGCAAAAGAGAACAGGAGGTGAGTCTTCCTTCCGCCTTCTGGCTCCTCTGATGCTGCTCCTGACCTCAGCGAGCAGCTAAGCTCTTCCAGGGAAGCCATGGGTGTCGCGCTCCGCGGCGGAACTCAAATGCGCCACGTCACGCGATGGGAAGAGGCTCCGCAGAGACGACGACGGTGGTGAACCCCGCACCCCTAGGCCTCAGCCACAGCTTCCACGTGCACGCACCTGTGCTCGCGATAGAGCTCAACCACCGCGCTGTGACGACGCAGCTGTCAGGCGCGTGTTTTCCAAGGGAACCTGGTGTGACAACCTCTCTGACCGGACGGCACCGCACGCAGGCGTTTTCCTGGTCTGCGGTCGCCCAGTTCGCCGCGTGAAGACGATAGGTATTGTGGTCAAAGTCTCAACCGGGCCCAAGTTCGTGCTGTTTGGAGGTGCGCTACTCAACTTCCTGTGAGCGAGCACGCTCACGCTTCGTGACGCTTCAACGCACAGTTGACGACGGATCAGATTGCCTGAACTGCGTGGTGTGGCGCCAGGGCGGCGACGCTTCAGTGTGTGAAGAAGAGGGTACGAGCAACACAGTTCTTACTGTCAACTGTCTAACCACACCGCTGCAATTCACCCAGAATTTGCAGCGCGTAGCGCGGAAGTGCCGATGCATGGGCAGCTGGTGCGCTTGCGTGGTCGGCTGGGCTTGTATCAGGGCCAGATGCAGGTGACGGTCAGCAGCTGGGAGAGCGTCACAGACTCCAACGAGGAGCTTCTGCATTGGATGGATGCCATGAACTGGGCGGCGTCATAGCATGCCGCCGTGAGCTACGCGGCTTGCACGGCTTTTGCGGCTAGCACACGCTCCACAGTATCTACGATGGCCACCGTCTGCGCGTCAAGTTCGATGTTCACGGTGTCGCCCTCCTTGCGCTGGCCGAAGACGGTGACGCGCAGCGTCTCGGGGATGAGCCACACGCAAAAGCTGTCTGGGGTCACTTCACCGACTGTGAGGCTGCACCCATCCACCGCGATGAAGCCCTTCGAGAAAATGTACTTCATGAGATGCGCCGGCATGTGAAACACCACCTTCCGGTTGTCTGGCGTGTCAACCAAGCGCAGCACGGTGGCTGTTGTCTGAATGTGGCCAGACACGTTGTGTCCGCCGACCTCGTCGCCGATGCGCGCTGACCGCTCGAAGTTGACAGCGTCTCCAACCTGGAGCGTGCCCAAATTTGTGGCGCGTAGCGTCTCCACAATCAAGTCGAAGCACAACTCATTCGCGCCCGGCTGCTGCGTCACTGTGAGGCATGTCCCGTTGATAGCAACACTCGCCCCTAAAGTGACGCCGTCGACGCTGCCCGCTGGAAATGCCACCCTGAGCGTCGCGAAACCCGTCCGTTGCTCGAAGGACACGACGTGGGCCTTGCCCTGCACTATGCCTTCAGGACGTGTGACGACGAGCGGCGTAACAGAGGATGTGTGTGAGGAAAAGAGGACGACCTCTTACGGATGGGCAGCGCACCTGTGAATAGAGCGCATGGTCTGGGGCACAGCGAGCGCGGTCGGGCGGGTCGAACGCAGCGAGAGGGAAGCCACTGCGGTGGCAGCTGCTGGCGTCCACGGAGAGCAGTCTGACCCTGCAGGAACATAGTTCAATAGAACAGCAGCGGCGCTAGGTCATCAGACCTCTTCCGCCTCGCGATGCGCCGCGCTAAACTTGGAGGCCCAAACTTTCAGCTCGCACCGCCACGCTGGCAACAACACGGCGCTTTTGCACAGACGCTTGGCAACTGTAGTCTTTCAACGATTCTGTGCACGCCTTCCATTCTGTCAGGCGAGATTGCGTTCTGATAGAAGCAATGTCTTCTGTGGTGGAGGCTTTGCTCGACACTATAGCGTCAGGCGTCTTGGACAGGTGTGCTTGCGGTGCTTGCAGACAGTGTGCATGCGCGTGCACATTGACGCTGCCCGCGCGTCACATAGGGCGTCACTTGTGGGCGACAATGTGGAGCTCGCAGCTGGTGCAGCCTTCCCGCGGGACACTGTGTTGCAGTTCGACGGTGTCCAAATCAAACCTCTTCGGCTCGATGCCGCGCTGGTGTTCGTCAAGCACGCAGCACGCAACGGTTGGAACTGGAAGGCGGACATTGCGACCTATGTGAAGGTGTGTGCTGTCGACAGAGGATGATCACACTGGGGACGTCTGACGGCTCACCATTACAGGAAACGCGCGAGGCTGGCGTTGCGCCTGTCGAAATCTTCGACCGACAGAAGCTGTGCGATCTGTTCCAGGAACAGGGCCGTGCAGCCAAGCGGCAGCGCGTGGCTGGTGACGCAGGCCCGCAGGCTGTTCTCAGCGACGGCCTGCTGGACCTTCCCAAAGACGCTGGGCTTGGCAGTTGCCGCCTGCTGCAGGACAGAAACAGCGTGCTTGTGTCCACGACCAAGGTGTGGCGACACTACTGCCTGCTGCACCCAGCTCCGACACGCAAATAACATGCTTTTTGCGTCACAGACATTTGGCCCGGTGCTTCAGCTGCTGCAGTCGGCGATGAAGGGAGGCCCAGCGAAGCAGAAGGAGGGCAAGCCTGTTGTAGCACCGGCTGTCAAGTCCAGCAGGTGCGCGGCCCGCCACTGCGCGTGTTCCGGTGTCCACCAGCCATCAAAATCTCTGACGCCCGCTGGCCGGTGGCACAGATATAAGGGCGTGCAGGAACAGCAGTTCTGGCAGGAGCGCCTCGGCACACGTGATGTGGACGAGCTCGGCATCGACACCAATGCCTCCTTCCTGGCAGCGCCAGCTGTGCCGCTGCCTGCACCGGAGACACTGCCGCCGGCGGCGGTTGTCGCTCAGCCTAAACAGCAGGTTCCACAGCAGCAGGCGTCGCAACGACAGCCTCCGGTGGAAAGAGGTGCTGAAAAGAAGGGTGGTGTTCCCATCATCATTGTGCCTTCAGGGTGCGTCCGTCTGTGGAATATGGCAGGATGATGAAAGCGCCTGTGTGCTGACCCTCCTCCTGTGTGCAGGCTTGGATCCCAAGTGCTGGTGAACATGTACAATGCGCAGCCGTTCCTGGAAGACTGCTCCTTTGTGCCGTGGGAGAAACGCAAACAGGTGCGGCAATTGCTGCTGTTGCATGGATGACCGGGAGAAGAGGCCTCACTGACCTCCTGTGTGACCTACTACTTCACAGGATGGGATGGAGAAGGCGAACACCATAGAGATAAAGAGGAAGTCCGGACGCGCTAAACCAGTTTTGTACCAGGTCATGGACAAGCCGCCGCCAAAGAAGTCGCCGGTGGGTCACTTCTTTTCTCTTGAGCTAGGCGAGGTGCACTGACGTACGTCTCTCCTGCTCGCTCCAGGACTGGGCTCGTGTCGTGGCAGTATTCGTCCAAGGCTCCGCCTGGCAACTGAAGGAGTTTCCGTTCAAGGCACGCTATCACCTTGCAGGCGATGCGGTTGACATCAGCGCTGACAGAATCTTTCCTGCGCGCAACCACAGGGCGCTGCTGACGGAAATTTTCTGGAGACATTCGCAAACATCAGTGCCTTCTTTGTGCGCTTCGACTCGGATCCAGCCCCCGATTTCGTGAAGAAGTGGAGCGTCAACACGCTGGTAGTTTCCAAGAACACAAGGCATTCCGACAAGAGTGTCATCGACGGCTTCTGGACAATGCTGGACGGTTTTTTGGCACGCAAAGGGAGCACGCTCGCTTTCTGAGATGTGTTTTACTTCTAATTACCAGACTCCGAGATGTCAATCTTCAATTTGATACCCATTGCCGCCAGCTCGCTAGCAAGGAACAGGAGCACGTGTGGCAGAGCTACGCGTTCGACGCATTTGCTTGATGCGCACATCTTGCATGTGAGAGCACTCGAGCCCGGTTTCCCGCCAAGGGACACGGCCAGCATGCCACCGCAGCTGGTGCACACATTAACCACAGAGCGGTCGCTGCACAGATGCAGCCTGTCCTGGAGCAAGTAGGCAGCCCCATGTCCAAGCAATGCATCTCGTTCCATCTCTCCGACGCGAATTCCGCCACCAAGCTTTCTCCCGCCAACGGGCTGATGTGTCAGCTGGTTGATGGGGCCGACGGAGCGGCACTGGAACTTGTCGGACACCATGTGACGGAGGCGCTGGTAGTACACGAGGCCAACGAAAATGTCCACCTGGAAAACGGTGCCCGTTGTTCCGCTAATCATGGTCTCGCTGCCTTGCCGGCTGAAGCCATGAGTGGCGAGCGCGTCCCCAAAGGTCTCGGCCGGGCTGCAAGTGGCCGCCCCAACGTGAGATGCACGAAATGGTGTCGCGTCAACAAATCGCCCGCCCAGGGCACCCCCCTTAGATGCGAGCGACTCGACAAGCATGCCAATTGTCATGCGAGACGGAAATGCGTGCGGGTTGATGATGATGTCCGGCCGCATGCCAGTGCTGGACACAAACGGCATGTTCTCATCTGGCCATGCAAAACTGAGAACGCCTTTCTGGCCATGTCTGCTGCTAAATTTGTCTCCCGTGATAGGGTTGCGGTTGTAGAGCATCTGTAGATTTACCTTGCGTATAGACCTGCGTGCACAGCATGTCAAATTTTTGGACTTGATGTGCAACCACATTTTTGGGTACCTGTCGACTCCAGAGCCGAGCACTGTGACCTGCGTGATGATTGCCGGATCCTCCTGCTTGTGCTTGGTCAGCTTTTCGGCACCAGTCGTCTCGTCAACCACAGAGTAGAGCGCGCATCCTTTCTTGATGATGCTGCCAGGAACTGGCAGGCCATCGACGCCAATTGCAGCGTCATCGAGACCCTTCTCTCGCGACGTGGATGCACCTCGACCGAATCTCAGCATTGCCCCGCGCGCTGTGGCCGCTAAATCAATGGTCTCATTTTTGATGAGTGTGCCATGCCCGAATCCACGGTCTAGGGATGCCTTATTTATTATCATCGCGTCCTCCATATCATAACTGCAAGGAGTAGCGTCAGATGGGAGCGCCCAACATCGCAAAAAAAGTACGCACCCGGTGTTTGAGAGAACAGCAACAACAGCGTTGGCTCCCAACGGATAATCATCCACGTGGAACGCGTCATAGCCACGAGTGCGAGAAATGGGTCGCTGAGGTGTGTGAATGCGATACAGCTTGGTGTCGGCCCTGTAAGGATACGAATAGAGAGGCGTGCCCATGGTCTGCTTGGCCATCTGGCATTGGTACATGTTGCGCGGGCTCTGGTTGAAGTCTGACCAGGGCGTCATGCTTGCCACGGCGCTCAGAAATGCGGCGGGTCCCGTCTCTTCGTGTGTGGGCATCAATCCAACACTGCCGCCGATGCCGCCGTCTGGACATTTGATGTCGAGATATGCCTGCTCAAGCGTCCCAATCAGCTCGATTGCGCCTGCTGCTGCGTTGTCAAATTGGCGGACTGGCCGCATGAAGCGAGATGCCGATGTGAACAAAAAGAGTCCAGGGTAC
>Ga0164296_1004969_pt1 | contig 11882 bp, 14 predicted proteins | sample GEODES057metaG_FD_113533 | JGI IMG/M metagenome (GOLD analysis project Ga0164296, IMG submission 113533) | Dystrophic lake water microbial communities from Trout Bog Lake, Wisconsin, USA - GEODES057 metaG | ecosystem: Environmental > Aquatic > Freshwater > Lake | place: USA: Trout Bog Lake...
CCTTCTTTTACTTTAGCAAAAGGATTTTTCTTTTTATCGGCTGCAGCTTTTTTCATTGTTTCTTTTTTATTGCCATCTTTGTCTAAGTCTAAAAAGTCTGGCTTAGCACCTTCTTTCATAGACTTAGCAGTTTTGGCCGCGCTTTTCATTGGCTCTTTTTTATTGCCATCTTTGTCTAAGTCTAAAAAGTCTGGTTTAGATTTTGGTTTAGCTTTTTCTTGTTTAGAAATTTTTGTTCCTTGTGGCTTTTTAACATTTTTAATGTCTTTTTTGCCTTCGCTTAATGCGATCATTTTGTCGCGTAATTTTTTGATGTCTTCGCCTAGCATTTCTTTAATCCTTGTGTTTAGCAATTCTAACATTGCTTTGTTTTTCTGGTAAGTCTCGTTTGCTAACAAATCATTAATGCCAGCGGCATTTTCTTGTTGGAAAATTTTAGTACGGAACTTGTTGCGAATATCCTCCAACTGTTCACGATCATATTTTTCTAAATTAACTCGAGTACCGAATTGTTTTTCTAAATTCTCTCTTAGCAATGTGCTGTTAATTTCTTTATTAAATTCTCTTGTTTTCATAGTTGTTCCAGAAAAAGTGTTTAAGTTATTTATACGAGTTTAATAAGTTTCTGAAAACTATGAACTATGTAGGTTTTGTTACTTTTCTTTTTGTTGTTAGCTTGATTATACTTTGAAAGGTATATATCAAATTTATCACTGTTTTTTTGCATACCGCGCTTATATAATGCTTCTTCAAAATCAGCATACCCATATTGACGATCAATTTCTATTAATTTATCGTCTCTGTAATGATTTAGTGCTAGTCTATTGGCAATTATAATAGCAGTTTGGGGTAAATTTATCCCTGTAACTATAGTATCATCCCAATTATCTAATATTGAGTAACATCCGTCAAATTCTTTTAGGATAGTGTACTTGCCAATAGTAGTAGTACCGTCATCATTTTGAATAGGTACTACTAGGCCCTTAGTTTTAAGTTCATTTCGAACTTGATCACTAAGTTTCTTTATTTTATTGTAGAGTTCTTCAGGTATTGTGTTCATTTAGATTAGGAATTAATGTATTACTATCCTTACTTATAGTATATAAACCTTTACGAACAAGACCTTGGGCAAGCCATTGATCATGCTCATCTAAACTGCTTAATTTAATGTTGCCCATGTGATGCTCAATGAATTTTTGTTCTTCATTGTTTACATGAGTTCTTATTCCAGATAACAATTGATGTATTTTCATACTTGCGGTGCGGACATTGTACTATCTCCGGACACTCCGGGTTGATTTGGATTTTTAGGTAAATTTGCTGGATCAGTTTGAATAGCAGTGATTCTGCGTAACAACTGTTTCATTTGAGTAGCTAAATCCTGATTATTAACGGGTTGTGCTGCTTGTTGTGCTTGTGCATTTGGTGCTACTGGAACTGGCCCACCTATCTGTGTATTCTGTACTGTAGCTGGTTGTGCGGGCTCCTGCCCAACTTGATTAATTGGTGGTACAGATGACTGTGCATTATGAGGAATACTTGTTGGTTGTGGTGTTTTTGGAGTATTAGAAGTATTTGGCTTTTGTTCGGTATTTGGTACTGATGTTGATCCAGAAGGTATTGTACCTGGACCAACAGGTCCTACCTTAGAACCCGGAGCCATATTGGGGGGAGACGATTGTTTTACTAACTCAAAGATTTTCATATTATTTTTGTAGTATTACAACTATAAGACCTAAAACGCCAGTAATAATAGTACCTGCTGTACCTATAATAACTTTAGTCATGCTACTATGACTGTTTTCAATTAATTGTTGTAGGGTTTCGAATTTACTTTCTATGGATGTTAATCTTTTATCTAAACTTTCATAGCGTTGTGCACATAAATCTACGTGCGCTTCTAAATTCGTCTTTTCAATTTCTATTGGTCCATTCGTGGCCATTGTTTTACTCCTAAAGGTTTTATTACAAATGCTTTGTAGCTTTGGTTGCCTTAAATTGTGCCTTTATGAGCCTTGATAATTGTGTTTCTAGAAGCTAAGTCTCTACAGTCGAAGATAGCCTTGTCTATATTTATTGTTTCTGTTAAGTTTTTAATAATAGGAATACCATCTAAGTCGCCAAACAAATGGCCTATTTCATCACCTAACTCATCTGCATAAACACCAACTCTATCTGGACTGAATACAAATGTCCAAACTGTGTGTTCGCCCTTGTAGTCAGTGCCAAATCCCATTCCTTTGACGTTTACAGTTTCACATGTAGGAGGATTATCATACCTAACAATACTGCGTAGTTCTACACATTGTCTCAGTGTAATAAAATTTCTATTTTGATCATATTGTAGTTGTGTTCCTTGATTGGGGCGAACTACATTTGTGTTTGTAACATCAATTAATGTTTTTATTTCTATTGTATCCATAAAGTACCTATATAATGTATTTATAGCCAAAAGAAAAGGGGTATAAAAATACCCCTTTGCACTTACTCTAACTTTTAAATTAGAATCCGTATACAGATGAACTGTAAGCTGTACCTGTTGTACCAACAACACCAAAGCTAACTGTAGATGTGCTTAAATTGATACTGTTAGGACCAACAGCAGTACCTAGTGACTGAATTGCATTTTGTAAAGCTGCTTGAGTTGTAGCTCCAAATGCTGCACCAGATGTCCAGCTTGTGTTCTCTGAAGAACCTTGACCTAAACCAGTTGGGCTTAGTGCATCTACACCAGTTGTTTCAATAGCAAAGTTAAGAACTGTGTTATTTCCAAAGAATGTTGGTGTACCAATAAAAGCCACTGTTGCAAACTGATCAACTGCAATACGGAACATTTGATCAAATGCGCCGTTAGTTACTGTAGATTCAGAAACAATGTTTTGACTTGGGATCAATACGCTATAAAATTGTATTGTTGATGGACGTTGGCTTGGCAATACTGCTGCGCCGTGTGCTCTTGTAATTCCTGCTGACATAATATATCTCCTTTAATCTATATGTCCACTTCCTTCAGAAGTGTTATTTTGTACTGTATTTATATCGATAAGGAAAAAATACGCCAAATGGGCTTTAATCGTCGTCTTTTAAATCGCCATCAATAACGGTTAAACTGTTTGCAGTTTCTTTGTTATCGCGCAATTTGCGAATACTACGGGTAAATTTATTAGCGTCTCCGCCCTTGATACTGTTTATTAATCTACGTTCCAATTCATAAGCATCTTCTGGATTAAAGTTTTCTTTAATTAGAGTAAGCAAATTAATGGCACTGTTAATAACGTGAGTGGCTCTAGCTTCAATTATAGCTTCGCTATTTTTGCGTTCGGAAATACTGTTAAGTTCTTCCAATAAACTACGGGTGACTCGTTTCAAGTTAGTTTCCTTTGATTGAATATTTAGTTTATTTTATATGAGTACAGTGGGAAAGTAAAGCCTTGTATTTCTATGGGTAAGTGTTTATACTAATATAAATAATATCAGTAGAAACACTAATAGACACACATAAAAAGGAGACACAAAATGTCAAAACTATTAACAAAACTTATCAAGTTTTTTGAAATTCGTCCACAAAGTGGGCTAGAAGCATTTATTGAAAGCAAGCGCCCTACAAGTGGTGCAGATGTAGAGCACTGGGCACGTTATTATGATCAACATCGTGGAAATGTTTGGGGGAATGTACAATGATTAAACGTTTCTTTAAAAACTTAATGGAAGCAGTTATTGCCGCACGTATGGCTAAAGCTGAAATGATTATCAAAGGCACACGAGGCAGCTGATATGGCTAAGCTGGTTAAAATATGGGAAGAACGCAAATACGGACCAAAATTTGCTGTATGTTCAGTCATAGCAATACTTGCTTATTTGGTCATAACAAGATAAAATGCCTTATCAAACAGTTCGTAGGGTATTGCCTCATGAATACTCTAAATATCGCTCGCACCTTAAGCTTCTTGACACAGAATCTAAGATACTTAGGTTTAGCAATGCACTTAGCGATTCAGCCATTGACACAATTTGCGACCGTTTTGAAGCCAATGCTGATCAGCATGTTTTATTTGCTATAGAAAACGACCAATTAGAATTTATTGCTGTGGGACATATTGCATTACGAGACGGTATGGAGTTAGCGTTTTCTGTACTCAAAGAATATCAAGGGCAAGGGTTAGGTAATTTGCTTATGAAGCGGTGTATTACGCATTGTCGTACACACGGCGTACTTAAAGGCTGTATGGTATGTTTAAGTACCAATAACGTTATTAAACACTTATGCAAAAAATATGGTATACACATACAAACACAAGACGGTGATACACTTGCAGACATTGAACTAGATCACCCTAGCCTAGCAACTTACGTAGAAGAAGCCGCAGTTGATAATTTAGGCATGTTAGACTACTTGGGCAAAAGACTATCTAAACCTTGGAGTATTTTTGCCTAAAACTATTTTATTATACTGAACAATACTGTATAATAAATACTTAGACAGCAAAATTGCTGTTTACACAGACATTAACACAGAAAGGAAATATTATGTCAAAAACATTTGAAACACCAAAATTACCAGAAGTTAAATTTAACAAGAATGGTTACGAGATTCGTGCAGATATCCTAGGAATGGCCAAGGATTATATCACAGAAGATTTTCATACTAGATTTGCAGGATGGCAAATGACTGCTGAAAAAGATAAAGATGGCCAACTAAAAACAACTGTATCTATGCCAACATATCCAGGTTTAGAAACAATTTTAGAAACAGCAGAAAAAATGTATAGCTTTGTAAATCAAGGCGTTACATCTGTTAAAAAATAAATATTAATTTAGAATAAAACATTAGTGGCGTAGCCTATAAAAACATTACGTAGACAAGGAAACCCTAGCAATAGGGTTTACTTATAATTGAAAGGCAAAGATGAAGATACTTTATACAAGAGAACCCCACGGACAAGATTACCTTTGCGATATGGTATTCCACGGATTAAAAAGCATGCCCGAGCATGAAGTTGTTGATAGTCCAAGACTATGGTACATGTATAAAAATGATTTTGAACCAAGAGGACCTAATAAATTATCTGATAGAACTGGGTTTGGTTTTAGTGTATGTGCACTATTAGAAGATGATCCGTCACAAGTGCGTGATCCAGAACAAGTTAGAGAAAACATAAAAAATCACTACTATGATTTAATTATATTTGGACGTATTGATCATCAAGGACCACACTTGGATCTAGTACTAGAACACTATCCTCGAGAAAAGATTATTATATTAGATGGACATGATGGTGGAGACATTTATCCAGAACATCTTCCATTGATTGAAAAAGCAATTTATTTTAAGCGTGAGCTTGTAGATCCTAATCCTGTATTTCCTATTAGTTTCAGTATGCCACGTGAAAAATGTATCACTGAATTAAAAACTAAAGTAAAGCCATTAAGCCATGTACGTCCTGGAGCAGGGTATATACACAATACTGAAGCCAGTTATTACAATGACTATGCTGAAAGTCTATTTGGTATTACACATAAGAAAGGCGGTTGGGATTGTCTAAGACATTATGAAATATTAGCCAATCGCTGTGTGCCTTACATGCCAGATATTGCTAATGTTCCACCAAATGTAATGACAATGTTACCTAAAGAACTAATGCTGTATGTTAAACAACGTGTGGATCAACAAGGACCTGAATACTTTATGCCTGGCAATCTTGGTTGGATTGAATACTTAGAGTTTGAAAACGAAATACATAAACACTTTATAACAAAGTGTACTACTGATGCATCAGCACGTTATGTATTATCCAAATACAGTGTCTAAACTGTTAGTTAGTGTGTTATAGTATTGATATACAACACTAGTATTTGATCCTGTAGTATAGTGTGTAGCTCCAGCTACATACACACTTCCGCCATAATACGCATCACCGCCAACTCCCATACCGCCAGCAACTTTTAATGCGCCTGTGGTAGTTGATATTGCTGTCGTTGTTGATATTATGGTAACAACTCCGCTAGTGTTAGCAATAGTTAAAAAATCAGTAGTTACTGGGTTATCAATGGACCCAGCGATTCCGTTAGAAATAACAAATTGGGTTGCATCAACTCCCAATTCCCAAGTAGGCGATGCTGCTCTTGTAAATGTCAGTTGTGGATTACCTGTACCTACACTTATTTGTACTGACCCAAGTCCTGCACGGCTAAAAGTTGCTATTGACCCGCCGTTTAAGCCGCCTTGAACTCTTATTCCAGTACCAGTTAATTGAGTATCATTAATGTCTAATAAGTAAGTTGTAGCAGTAATACCAATACCAACACGTCCGCCGGCATTAATGTTACCCCCAACCCCAAGTCCGCCGTTAATAGTTACTGCACCGGTTGTAGTGCTTATACTTTGAGTAGGATCAGTAAATTGTGTTGAATTAGCTACATTGCCGCCACTAAATGTACTGGCAGTTGATATCCATACAGTAACTGCTCCCGATGATGTACTAATGAATGTTCCTGTACCGGCTATTATACTTGATACTACCCCGCCTACTAAACTGCCTGCTATAGTAGCTGTATCAGCTAATACCGAATGTGCTACTAAAGTACTTGTATTGAACGCATAAGCATATGCCGCACTGGTTGCAGTCAATGCGTATGTAGCAGTTACTGCGGCAGTTACTAAAGTATTTGTATTAAAATTTGTAACATAATTACCAATTGTTGCTGATGTAACAATTTGTGCACCAGCAACATAACTTGTATTTGCTACATATAAAACTCCGCCAATTCCAACACCGCCGGCTACTGTCAACGCACCAGTAGATGTATTTGTACTGGATGTTGCGTTACTAATTGCAATAATACCGGTTCCCAACGCACTAGCAGTTACCGCATTACTGACTAATGTTCCCGTATTAAATGCGTAAGCATAAGCAGCACTGGTAGCAGTTAATGCATATGTAGCAGTTATCGCAGTGGTAACTAATGTTCCCGTATTAAATGTGTAAGCATAAACAGCACTGGTAGCAGTTAATGCATATGTAGCAGTTACTGCTTGAAGCATCAATGTGCTGGTATTCAGTGTTATTTGTACAGTACCAGTTGCATTGTTTACAAGTATGCCAGTTCCAGTAGTAATATTAGTAACACCTAAGTTAACGATTGTAAATGATGTTACGGCACTATTTGTTGTTAGACTTTGAATACCGATATATGTACTAGGTAAAGGATTAACTCCAGTAATAACCCTAAGTCCATTATCATATAATTGACTAGCATAAACATTGCCACCAAATCCAGCTCCGCCTGATACAACCAATGCTCCGCTTATTGTTGATGAAGCATTTGTAGTATTTGTTATTGTGAATATATCAGGGGTAACTATAACACTTTGAGTTACTGTGGTATAATCTATCGTTAGTGTTTGGGCAAAAATACTTGTAGCAGTAATTATTCCACCAACGAATAAATTACCACCAATACCCACACCACCTGCTACCTGTAGTGCTCCAGTTAATGTGTTATTGGTGTTTGCTGTTCCTAAAATAATATGACTGGTACTGGTTACATTCCCCCCAACAAATAAATTTCCGCCAATTCCAACTCCACCCGCAACTGTTAATGCCCCTGTAGCAGTTGATACACTAGTAGCAGTACCAACTACCACGGCTGTAGTAGCAGTTACAGTATCACCAACAACAGCACTACCACCAATTCCTATTCCGCCCGCTATAGTAATTGCACCTGAACTAGTTGATACTGATGCTGTATTTGCTGTAACAATTAATCCAGAAACTTGTAATGAATTACCAACAGATCCCAACGGAGCTGTTCCAATGTTAATGGTATGTGGTGATACGTATATACTACCAAATGGATTAGTTGGGCTTCCTAAGTTTGATGCTGTTGAATTTGGAATAATAGAACCAGCTACGGAAACATTACCACCTATGCCAACTCCACCTGCTACTATTAATGCACCACTAGTTGATGTTGTACTAGGTGTGGTATTGCTAATTGTAATAATATCTGGACCTAATCCATAAGCAGTAACAGCAGTAGTTACTAAAGTATTAGTATTAAACGCATAAGCATATGCGGCACTGGTTGCTGTAGTTACTAAAGTATTAGTATTAAACGCATAAGCATATGCGGCACTGGTTGCTGTAGTTACTAATGTATTTGTATTAAAAGAATAAGCATACCCTGCATACGTTGCTGTGGTTGCTTGCAGTACTAGTGTTGTTGTATTAAATGTTAATGCATACGAAGCAGTAACCGCATATCCTACTACAAGAGTAGTTGTATTAAGAGCAGTAGGTGTTACTGCTTTACCGCCAGCAGTAACACCATCACCAACATATAATACGTTAGTATCTGTGGTCCAGACAGGTTCACCAGAGGCAAAAACTACGCCCTGTCGCTGTAAATCCGAACCTCGTCTAAATTCTAATCCCATACCCTTACTTATCCTTTATATGGATCCAAGATCCAATGTGAAAGTTACTGGCTGTAAAATTGTGCCAAAATCAAAGTTTCCAACATTAGATGTGCCTGTATTATTAGTTGCTGCTGTGTATTGCCTTGTGCCATCTGGGAATATAATACTATTTCCAACTGCTAAACTACCCCCAACCCCTACTCCCCCTGCTACTTGTAGTGCTCCTGTTACTGATGATATTGACGTTGTAGTATTAGTTAATGTTAGTATGTATGGATATGGATTTTGTATTCCCTGTGTACCTGTAGAAGTTACAGTTACTGGTACGCGAGTCCATGCTTGTCTACTGGCATCAAATATATATGTAATATTATTTAATACTGCCGTTTGTCCGTTAGTAGGGGATAGTGGAAATGCCATATATTATCCTTTAGTCAATGCAGCCACAGTAGCTTCTAATGTTTCAATACGAGTTAATAAATTCTTAATAACTTCGTGGTGATATGGAATGGCTTGATTGTAACCCACGGTCAACTGTACTTTATCTGGGTGTGTCCAACCGTCATCGTCCACTGTGCCTTCCACACGATCATTTGGCACAGGAGCAACCATATGATCAAAACCGGCTTTATGTACGCTTTGTGCGCCGAATCCAGCTTTGATTCCGTCATCACCGAATCCAGGTTTCCAAGTATATAGGATACCATCTATTGATCGAACAAACTGTAATGCCCTTTCTAAAGGGATAGTTCCTTGTATGTCTTTCAAACGTTCGTCTGAAGCAACGTCAACTTCATTACTTTGAATACGTCCACTACAATATAATGAAAAGCCTACATTACCTGTGTTACCGCCACTGCCAATACTACCTGCGCCGCCGCCGGCCAAGTAGCCGTAAGAGCCGCTGATATTGTAAGTGTTTGTTCCGTTAATAGTAACATAGGCAGTTTGACTACCACCACCAATTAACATTTGTCGGTTAATTGTTGCGGCGGTAGTATTTAGGACCATTAACTCTGTAAATGAATTACTAGATCTCCATTTAAATGTTCCGTTAGCACTACCGCCGGTATTAATATCAAAATACATTGTGCTGGCTGCACTTGATGTGTCACGAATAGCCTGGTTAGCCGCGCCAGTTCCATTAGGAGACATTTGTAGTGCTATACCGCTATAAGCATACTGACCTGATATAAAGGAAGTAGCCGCTGTACCAGAACCTTGGCTAGTAACAGCACCTTGTACATTCAATCCGCCAGGTGTAGTACCAACTGGAACTTGTGTGTTTATGTTTACTGCACTCCCGTCGTTAGCATTTAACCAAATGCTGCCACTTTTACTGGTAAGGTGATAGTTACCATCATCATAAATGTAACTATTGCTGTTCATTGCGATAGCATTGTTTCCTGGAACACCGTTACTAACACCCTGTGCTTGACTTATTGCGATATAACCATTATCTGTTACTGAGAAAATGGTAGCAGTATAAGCACTGCTTATTATTTCTAAGGTTCCTAAATTGTTTATACGGAATGATTTACTAGCATTTGTAGCAGTACTGTTGCTGTTCGTTACTCTTAAAAAGTCAAAATAAGTTACACCGCCTTGTGTGTTACTGCCTGTAGCAAGTATAGCAGAGCCAACAGCAGTAGCCGGTGTGTAGTTTACAGTTATTGTACCAGTAGAAGTTAAGCCAGTTAATGTTCCAACAGTTTTAATATTAGTTTGTGTTGACCCAGTTACTGTTTGTGCATATGTGGCAGTTACCGCAGTAGTTACTAGAGTTGCAGTATTTGATGTAGATGATGCTGCAATCGCTGGACCTGTAATATCTAACCAATAAGCATTAACACCATCTGATGTATAACGGTAGATATCATCAGTAGGGGTATAGTACCAAATGTCGCCTATTGATGGAGATACTGGAGTAGTACTTGTAGTATAATTTTGTACTGATTGTCCTTGTATACCCTGTAAGCCCTGTGTTCCTGTACTACCCTGTAACCCAGTAATACCTTGTGTACCAGTTGTTCCATATACCCCAGCAATACCTTGTATACCCTGTGTTCCTGTGCTTCCAATTAAACCTTGAGTTCCTGTAGTACCAGTCAAACCCTGCGTACCAGTACTGCCAATTAATCCCTGTGTGCCTTGAGTGCCTTGTGTACCTATTAGCCCTTGGAATCCAGTTGTTCCTTGACTACCAGTAATACCTTGTAGACCAGTAATACCCTGTACTCCGGTGGTGCCTTGTATGCCCTGTGTACCAGTACTTCCTTGAATGCCTTGAACTCCTTGTGTACCAGTATTACCAATTAATCCCTGTGTACCAGTACTTCCCTGCAGGCCTTGGATGCCTTGAGTTCCTGTGCTTCCAATTAAACCTTGTGTACCTGTGCTTCCTTGGAAACCAGTAATACCTTGTGTACCAGTGTTACCGATTAGACCTTGTATTCCCTGTATGCCCTGAGTGCCTTGTGTGCCCTGAACTCCCTGCGTGCCTTGAACTCCTTGTATACCTTGAGTTCCTGTGCTTCCAATTAAACCTTGAGTTCCTGTATTTCCAATTAAACCTTGAATTCCCTGAGTGCCCTGAGTTCCTTGAATTCCTTGAGTGCCTTGTAGGCCTTGGACACCTTGCGTTCCAGTTGGGCCTACAATTTGACCAACATTAACAAATCCAGTGCCAGTCCAAACATATAAATCACCATTGCCTTCATTTATATATGAAGTACCTACGGTAGCAGTTGTTGGTAAATTTGTTACTGTTGATACAGATCCAACAATAGTAGTGGCAATTCCAGTATATCCCTGTACACCTAAAAATCCCTGTATACCCTGTGTACCAGTGCTTCCTTGTAACCCCTGAGTGCCTTGTGTTCCCTGAATGCCCTGAGTGCCTTGTATCCCCTGTAGCCCTTGTATGCCTTGTGTACCAGTACTTCCTTGTAACCCCTGAGTGCCCTGAGTTCCTTGAATTCCTTGAGTGCCTTGTAGGCCTTGTACGCCCTGTGTACCAGTACTTCCCTGTGTTCCTTGAATGCCTTGCGTTCCCTGTAATCCCTGAACTCCTTGTGTACCTGTGCTTCCTTGTAATCCCTGGACTCCTTGAGTGCCCTGGACTCCTTGAGTGCCCTGAGTACCCTGAACTCCTTGAGTGCCTTGCTCTCCTTGTAGGCCTTGATTACCAAATGTTCCTTGTGATCCTACTATACCTTGTATTCCAGTAGCGCCTTGTAGTCCATTAGCTCCTTGGGTACCAATTAATCCTTGATTACCAAATGTTCCTTGTGCACCAACAGTTCCTTGTAATCCAAAAATACCCTGCAGGCCTTGGACGCCTTGTGTTCCCTGGTTACCAATACTACCTTGAGTACCTTGTATACCCAGTGTTCCTTGAGCAGCTTGTGTTCCTTGCGTACCTTGTATACCTTGTACTGAAGTACCTTGTATACCTTGTGTA
>Ga0164296_1004970_pt1 | contig 11880 bp, 9 predicted proteins | sample GEODES057metaG_FD_113533 | JGI IMG/M metagenome (GOLD analysis project Ga0164296, IMG submission 113533) | Dystrophic lake water microbial communities from Trout Bog Lake, Wisconsin, USA - GEODES057 metaG | ecosystem: Environmental > Aquatic > Freshwater > Lake | place: USA: Trout Bog Lake...
ACACAGTGACCCGCACCCTCTCGTTGTTTATCACGCATTCATCAGCTGCTACCACATGCGCTCGCGAGCGTGTAATTTGGATACAGCGAGCTGTAGGCGACAAAGGCGCTGCTTGATGAGGAGTACACCATGAGGTTGGGCGCAAATGAGGACCACCAAAGTCGTGGATTGGCATTATTTGCCGCAGTCACGTTGATGGAGGTGGTGTAAGCATAGAGCGATGAAACGCTGCAGCCCTTGGAAGCAGGGGCGATGCCCCAATACGCAGTGGTTGCGCTCGTTCCTACGTACAGAAGCCCGTACTTGTTGCTGGAGTCTGCGAAGTAAGGCACGCTAGAACCACCATAACCATTGGAGCAGGTGGTCTTGCTCACAGCGTAGGTCACGCAGAATGCATTGTACGATGAAGTTGTCGATGGCGGACAGCCCCACAGCGTCAGTTTGGTGCTGCTGGTGGAGCAAGCCACTCCAGGTGGCGGGGACGGGCTGGGCGGCGGCGGTGGGCTGGGCGGTGGCAACGGGCTGGGCGGTGGCGGGCTTGGAGGGCTCGGAGGAGGTTTCGGCGGAGGCGGGCTCGGTGGCGGCACCGGAGGCGGCGACACCGTGGAGGTCATGATCGGCTGCGCGTTTGCAGTGGCGAAGCCGCACAGGCCCTTGCCGTAATACGTGGAGGTGCTGTTGTAATAGGCCCGCGTGATGCGAAAGTACCCCTTTTCGCCCCAACTGCTGCCCCAGCTGTTGACTGCCTTCCAATACAACAAGCCCGTGGTTGCGTCCGTCCCGTAGCCAACCAAAGCCACTTCGTGGTTATTATTCCCACTGCTCGGCGCCAAGGAACATGGCGTGTTGTACACGCCGCTCTTGTATGAGAGGAACGCAGTCTCCGCGTTGATGGCAACGGATACCGGACCCTGCTGGACAGCGTACATCAACCAATCTTCATTGCCACCCAGAGACCGAGAGCCGCCCCAGCGCCCGGTATTGTACGGGTAATACGCCGCCTGCAGGCTGCTGTTGGGCGTCGCGTAGTTTGTATTGCACCCGCCGTTGCTGAGGATCTGCCCAGTCGATGTGTTCCAGTCAGAATCGAGATGGGTCCCCAGACTAATTATCGTGGCTCCGACGACGGACTGGTTGGTCCACACAGCAAACGGATAGGTGGCTTCTGGAACGATGCCGCCAAACAGGGTCATAGCTTTGGTGAACACGCCGCCGGAGTTGCCACCGTTGCACCCGTTCAGGCCAGAAGTGACATTGCCATACGTCAAGCCATTGTACATGCAGACCGCAATTACTTGGCGGGACAAGGTGACTAAGGTTGTGTTGTACTTGATCGCGATGTTGCTCTCTAGAGTGGTGATGGCGCCGTGAGCCCAGCACGTTCCTGTGGAGTCCCGGCGATCGTTTGGGTCAGTCAATTCCGTCAATCCCTCTTCACGTGTACATTGAACGCACCACAGTATTGCGATTTCACTGCGCCCACGCAGCTGCCGGCACCACACGTGGCGGCGGACCAATCCAGGCTTGAAGGAAAGCATGCCCAGGGGTAGGTGCACGGCAAGGTTTCCAAAAGGCCACGGCGGCGGTTGCCGGGAATATCGCTGGGTACAGCCGCGATGCCGCTGGGGGTGTTCGCAGATAACGATTGGGTGGGTGGTACGTGGCCCAGCTTTTGAGCTTGTATCTCCGCGGGGAAAAAGTCGGAGAGCTCATTTATGCCGACCTGGGAGCCTCCGTCGTTATGCTTGGCGTGCAGCATGCGATTGTCCAGGAACTGCTTGAAACGAGCATGGCGCTCAGCCTGGGTGGAGTAGTTACGGCCATAGGCCAGCTGGAAGTCCTTGAATTCTGACCATACCGCGGTCACGATCTCATCGGTCGACAGGAATGACAGCGCTGCGGGGCGAGTAGAACGGTATCAGTGGTTATGGTAAGCCGCAACGCGTGCAGGCGGGAGGGGTGGGCCACACGTGGCTGTGTGGCCACAAGCTGCTGTGCTCGCTCGCCGCCCCGTCCGGATGCGCAGCACGGCAGTCGCGCGGGGCGTAAGAGGCGCCGCAAGAGAAGCAGAGGTGGGCGTACACAGGGCTCCTGCAGCTGCAGGGGACGAGGGGGGCACCACGTACTCTCATCGCTTGAGCTTGAGCTTGAGCTTGAGCTGCTGCTGCTACTTGGTTTGCGGCTGAAGAGGGTGTACAATCGGTTGCTCTGTCTGGCTTGCACAAAGCTGTCGCGCGTCACTTTGTATGTGACGCCGACACTGATGCCAACGGCAGCGCTGAGCAGGAAGAGGACGAGTGCGAGGAGCGTCGCGTCCCGAGACGACAAGCGCCGGCGGCTCACGACACCCACCGTTGTGGCCGCCTCAAGGTCACCCGGAGCTGCTTTTTGGACCGGAGCAGCGGGGTTGGCAGCAGGGAGCTCAGGTCCAACGGGCGAGAGTTGCGACACATTGTCATCCATGGTTGAGGATTGACGAGGCGCACACAGCGGGGCAGTCCCACGTGAGCACAGTGCTGTCCGGTCCCTTGCAGTTGCGTCAAAACCGCACAGCTGTCCTGGTTCGCGCGCAGTGCCTCCGCGAAGTGCCACTGAGTGGGTGACCTGGGTGGAACGGGTCAGGGTGTGTTACCTCCGCTGTTTCCTCAAGCGTACCTCTGGCTCACTTCAGTGTTGGCACCCGCCCCGCAGCCGCACCCGGCACCCGCTTGGAGACGCACGGGGACTTGGGCAGGTTTGAGGACCGCGTTGGGGATCCCGGGACCTTTCCCGCGAGGTCCTGGGAGGCGGCTCGGGCGTACCGTGTTGTCTCCTGGTACCTCCTCACGCAGTGACCCACCATGCACCCTCTAGTTGCTCGCCGTCCAGAAGTCGAACTCTGTGCGCGGGTATGCCCCCGTCTGGCGGGGCACGCCCATGGATGTGAACTTCGCTGTCCAACCATCGTACCCGCCAGCCATCTCCGCCCAGTCATCAGTACCGAGCTCGCCGCTTGCCAGAGCAGCCAGTGCTGCGACTGTCACATCCGACGCGGGATGGCCTCCTGGAGGCGCAGCCATCAAGACACGCAACACGCCTGCTTTCGGCGGCACCTTTACCGCTAAATCCGTGTGGAAGGTCGGCACCGCAACGAATGTAGGCGCCAGTGATGTGCCGCGCTGCTGGTAGCAAGGAACTGACTTTGCACCTTTCACGCTCGACCGGTTGAAGTCCTTGCTACTCCGAATGTCGATGAGGACAGCCGTCCCAGCATCCATCATGGCCTTCACCTCTACTGCCGACAACTGCTTCCACGCATTCGCAGCAGCAGCAGGAGCTTGCTTTTCTGCAACAACATTTACCATCGCGGCTTCGGCTTCTGCACGTGCTCTAGCTTGACTCGCAGCGTACATCTCATCCGCTGCGCGCGCGACCTGCTCGTTTGCCTCCCGCAGTGTTTGTGCTGCGCGCTCCGCTGCCTGGACAGCTTGTGCAGCCTTCTCTGGTTCAAGAGCCTTCCTTGCAGCAGGCGCACCAACTTTGTTGTCTTCCTCACTGCTCCAGCGTAGGTATTCCCGTGACAGCCGCGTGGCTGCCATCCATTGGTCTTCGGCCTCTAAAGCCTGGCCAGCAGCAATCAACTCGTTCATGCCCATCGCAGGTGCTTGTGGCAGCACGATCCTTTCACCGTCTGGGTCTGTCAGCGCAGCAGTCAACGCGGGGCCACACTTGGTCGGGCCGCCGTGTGTGTGAATCCAATCTTGGAGCGACGAGTCCCACAACCGCGACAGCAATGCACCAAAGAAAGCAGGCGAGCGATCCGGGAAGGCAGCGAGAAGGGCGTGAACTGTATGCATGTCATCGACAGCGAGAACACGCTGTACGATGGCGCGCATCTCACTCTCATTCGGCCACCACAGGAATTTGGACATGCGGCCGTCTCTCAGAAGAGGCGCGTACAGCGTGCTCACATCTGCAGCAGTCACTATGATGGGCACACGGCCCGGCATGCAGGGCGCATCGCACAGAGCCATCAGGCTTGCAGCCACTGTTTGGGCGTTCACGGTGCGGTCCGTGTGCGCGTATCGCCCAATGCCAGTGTCGAGGTCGTCGATGAGCAGCACGCTCGCGTTACCGCTCACTCGACTCGAAGCTGTTGCGGCTGCATAGCGCGTACGCAGCCTGAGCCCAGGCTCTCCCGCGACGCTGTCCTCTAGATCAGAAGCTGCGAGTGCATAGAAGTGCAGGCCAAGACGAGCGCAGGCGAGTTGCACGCCCAGCGTCTTGCCGCCGCCTTTCGGGCCCCACACAGCGAGTATGAGTGGCGTGCCAGGCACACCGAGCAGGTTCTTAGCGACGTGAACAGCGATGGCGTCAACCAGACGCTCTGGAGCCTCCAAGTCTGTGTCTGTCAGCCAGGCAAGCGAGGAGCCGCGTGTTCTGTAGCCAACGTCGGCGACGTCGGCATCGACACCGAGCACGTCGCCTTTGAACAGCTCCTCAGTCACTCCGCTGGCTTGACTAAGCAGGAAGTCATCTTCCCTGAGGAGGTATGTCCCTTCGCTGCTTCCACTGCCGCTGGAACGGCAGCGTGACATGCGACGAGCACGACATGGTGCTCGGACGTTGTGAAGCTGAGTTGGCGTGACGCCGGCTGCGGCGCACAGGCGCATGGAGCCTCTAGAGTCAGTGGCGGACGAGCGCGATCATGAAGAAGGAAGGCATCCGGAGGCCCCAAGCCGCGCAGGAGGCTGATGAAGCGGGCATGTCACAACAGTACTCTCGCTCAGCTAAGGGAGACGAGGTTGAAAAAATCGATTGTACATTAGAAATCTGCTCAACGCGCAAACACTGCTGCCCCTTGCTGCGACGTTCCTTGCGCACTGTCACCGCTTTTCAGCGCAGCCTGCACGCCCCGAGCAAGTGCGCGCTGGCCGACGCGCTGCGCAACTGCAGTAAGGAACCGCGCAGCACGGGGCTCGGACGCGAGGTTCGTGAGCAAGCTAAGATCCGCAGTGCGTGGCGTCGCCGCATCGGTGCCCAGCAGCAGCGCTGTGCAGCGCAGAACGGATGCGCGCAAGCTTGCGAGCTGAGCGCGCTCTTGCGGCGATGTCACCAGTTGCGCAGCCATGGCCGATGGGATGCCTTGCAGAGCAGTCTGCAGGACATCTTGTGCGATGCCAGGGGGCATGAGTGCTTGAACCAGCTGCCGGCCGGCGGCATCGTCCTCATCTGACCCGCCGCCGCCTAGCGCAAGAGCTTCCAGCACGCGCGCAGCTTCCTTCTCGAGCGTCAAACGAAGTGGAGATGCAGCACCGCCATCAGTCTCAGAGGAGGTGCCGTCCTGCGGGCCGAGGACGACATCCGCGAGGGTGGCCAGCGCAGTAGCAGCCATGCCGGAGTCGCCGGAAGCGGACGCAGAGGGGGTGCTGACCTGAAGCGGAGAGGCGTAGGAGCTCGACTTCTTGGCTTGGGCCAGCAGGTTCTCGAGGCGGGACCAACGCACAGTGCCGTCCGGGCCGATCAGCAGCTCCGTGAGGGAGTCGCGCAGAGCAGGCGCGTCGGTGCGTGAGGAGGCAAGCAGCTGCGCGGCAAAATATGGGTACGCTGCTGCGAGCACCTTGAAGTTGGGGTCGCTGGACAGCGCAAGGCCCTCAAGCACAGTGAGGCTGCGCAAGATGAGTGCGTAGTACGCAGGCACGTTGAACGGGTAGGCGTACAGGATGCCGCCCAGTCCGTCAGTGATGCTCTTGAAGTTCAGGTCGGAGACAGATGCAGTGAGCACGTCGTCGAAAAAGGCGGCGAGTGCAGGCGCGATTGGAGACGTGTCCACCGTCGGCTCTAAGAAGCCCAACGCGTAGTAGTCCTTCGCCATGGCGCGGTAATCGCGGTTGACGAGGTGAACGACGTGGGCGATGATCGCCTGGCGTGCAGGCATCGGGCACTCCGCCATGATTCCGTAGTCTAGGAATGCGAGGCTACCGTCTGCAGTGCCGAGCAAGTTGCCCGGGTGAGGGTCCGCGTGGAAGTAGCCGTGCGTGAGGAGCTGCCGGAGAGAGCACTGGATGCCAACGTCGACGAGGGAAACAACACTGAGGCCAGATGCCGCCAAGCCGGCAGTGTCGCTCAGTTTGATGCCGTCAATCCATTGTAGTGTGAGCACTCGACTGGTGGTCGCTTCCCAATGCACCGTCGGCACAATAACGCGTGGCAAGGTGCCATAGAGCGATGCGAATCGCTCCGCGTTGCGCCCTTCAGAAACGTAGTCCAGTTCGCCGAAAACTTTGGATGCGAAGTCATCCACCGCGGCTGTAAGGCTGGTGTTCAGACTCGTGATCAATTCATCGGCTTTGGCTGCCAGTGAACGCAGGACATAGAAATCCAACTCCATGCCCGGCGCGGTGCCTGGCCGTTGCACCTTCACAGCCACAGGCGTGCCGTCAAGCAGCGTGGCTTTGTACACCTGCCCCAAACTAGCGGCTGCAACTGGCTGCGGTGTCAGCTGCGAGTACACAGTCTCCAGGGGCCTTCCCAGCTCCGCCTCGATGATTGCGAACGCCTGCGCATCGGGAAACCCAGGCAATGCATCCTGCAGCTCAGCCAGCTCATCCAAGTACGGGCCCGGGAGCAAGTCTGGACGTGTTGACAGTGCCTGTCCAACCTTTATGAACGTCGCCCCCAACTGCGTCAGGGACACCCGCAACTGCTTCGCTCGTGCCGCCTGGTTACGCTCCACGCTGCTAGTGACAATGTCGAGCGCCACAAGCGCGCCCAGGCTGCCGAGCACAGTGCTGACCTGCACGACGCGCCTGACCACGTCCACTGGCCGCGAGGAGAACCGGCGAGCGAGAGCGGCTGCGTCGTAGGGCTGCACCGGCGGTGGGGAACCACGCTGCGCAGCTGCGAGCTGCGCTTGTGTGAAAGACTGCAGGCTGCGAGGCGGCTCCGTGGCCGGTGTCGCACTAGTTGTGGCTGTGGCCAGACACTGGCGCTTTGCGTTCCGCCGGTGACATCGCCTGCAATCCAGTAGCGTGCGAGGCGTATATGAGCTATAGGCAGCCAAATGTGCAAGCGCACTTGTTGGCGCCGCTGCGGGGCCGTGCGTGTGGCAGAAGGAAGGGTGAGCAGTGCATGCAGGCCCCCTGCTCACCACACGTGCACCGCCCCTGCTGTGTGACAACTCTGCGCTGCGCATTGCAAAAGACCACAGGACTCGCGAAGAAGGACGACGTGTACGCGTTTGCCCACGTCACTCAAATTGGCACTGCTCACCAACACTGCCACGAATGAGGCGGCCTCACAACTCCGTGGACGGGATCACGCTGGGTGACGATGCCGGTGCCGGCGCCGGTGCTGCGTACTTGCAACCCTCCGCCGCGGCGGCGAGATCATACAGCGCAGTGTCTAGTGCAGCGTGCGCCGCGAACGCAGCCTTGCGGGCTGCGTCCAGCCTTTGCAAGGGGTCCGGCGGCGATTCAATGGGCTGGCCGCGCATCTTGCGCACCATGTTCTGCGTCCACTCCAACCGCATGAAATTCTGCAAGCTTCCGAAGACGAGCCAGAAGGCTACGAATGCGATGGCAGCAGCCAGCCAAGTCCAGTTGATGGTGCTCACTGGCGGACCCACAACCGTTGCGCTGGCGGGCAGCCATTGCGTGACGACAGACTGCGCGGCGCCGTACCACGTGTTCCCCACAATCGTCCTCATGATAGCTTGGTCCACCGGCGACTGCAAGGGGCTTCCCCGCGGGTAGGCCCACACCAAGGGGTTGGCTCTCAATGGCGGACTGACATACCAGTTCGGCGCCTGGCTGTACACAAACGCGAGCCAATTGAGCAGCGGGAAATCGTCCACAAACACCTTCACTTTCCCGTTGCTCAGCGCTGCGAAGCAGTCCGGGACGGAGGCGACCATGACGCCGCCAGTGACATGCCCGTTTGCGTCCAAAGGAAGTCCAAAGATGCTTGCTACGTAGCTGTTTGCGACTGGGTATGCAGTCTCCACGCACACATCGCTCGGCTGGAGATTGCTGAAGTCGTTGATCTGCGTGTACTGCAGCCCACCGATTGTGAGTTTCGAGCCCACGACGCCGGAGAAGGCGGTGATGGAGAGCACGGAGAAAACGGTCCAGAAGACCGTGATTCCTCGCCCCAGCGCTGTGATGGGCACCTTGTCACCGAAGCCAAACGTGGAGGTTGCTACGGTGGCAAAATAGGCACTGGACCAGATGCCATCGAAGTGCTCCTTATTTCGGCCATACTCGATGACGGTCATGACAAAGCCGAAACTGAAGATGGCCACCACCACGGGCGTGCCGGCATTCAGGACGTCCACATTCACGATGGCATCTGTCACGCTGTTGGGCGCAGGCTGTGAAATTGAGAGCAGGGAGAAGCCGGACTGGAAGTAGGAGACGCCGTACGAGAGACAGCACACCTGCTGCAATCGGCTATTATACGATGGCTGCCCGTAGTCACTGGTCGGGTACTCCGGGATCAAGGAGCTCGCATTCAGCACGGGGCAGGTGCCGCGGTTACAACTTGCACGGGTCGGCTCGTACTCCACAGCGCTCGTAATGACATCCACTTCTCCGTTCCGGAGGCCCACATACAGGCTGCTCGTGTCCGGGTACACCTGGAACGAAACATTCGTGATGCCCAGGATACTGGTGAGGACGAGTTGCGCCATGGCGACGTCGAAACCGTCGATCAAGCTCAGGCCCGTGCTGGCGAGCGTGCCGTTGCTCGGCACTGTATACAGCTCCATCAGGCTCTTGCCCGGCCATGCGCGCTGGAGCACAAAGGGCGGGTACGCCTGCACGCCGACGACGACACTTGTGGGCAGCGGGCCGTCGAAGATTGGAGTGACTGGGACTGGCGCTCGTGTCGCACTGACGCTCCCCGGCGAAGCCAGCAGGACGCAGGTGGCTGCAACCAGGCCGCGGAGAGACATATTCGCTGTCCAGTCAGCTGCTCTGCGCCCGGCGCGTGCGCTACTGGGCGGCAATTCCGTGGTAGTTTGAGCCGCCACGCGGTCCTGCCCAAGTGGGAGTGAGTGCGCGCAGTGCTGCGCACGCGGGGCCCACAGCTGCAGTCCCTCCTACACGAGACTGAGCGGCCGCTCAGAGGCGAGACGCGTGCGCTGCGCGCTCCAGTATGGGAAGTTGGGACCACAGCAGGGCAGGGCGAGGGACTTCGCCTTCTGACGCACGGGCCACGTCACTTGTGTCTACTACATGTATTCTCACCATCACATGTTATCACCGCTGCAATGCACGCTGACGCTGTGCCTGAGCCGTCTGCAAGTCGCTCGCTGCTTTTGCAACCACCTGCTCGATGTCGATGATTGCAGTTCGCACGGCCTCCGCAGAGCCAGAGACCTTGACTTGCTTCGTCTCCTGCATCTTGTCCACGACCACGCCATGCTGCGCCTGGATGCGCCGCACCACGGTGCCATTCGGGCCAATGACAGCACCCAAGTGGCCCCGGGCATCCACAATGGCAGTCACGATGTCGCCCTGCTGGACCGCACGCATGTAGCGCGGGTCATCATTCGCAGGGTTATGACCGCCGTTCACCATCTGGGGCGTCATCACAGGCACGCCGGCACCTGCAGGTGGCTGAACGCCTGCGTTGCGCGCGGCATGCTGCTCCTGTGTCGCGATACACCGCGCCACGATGCGCTCAAAGTCGCCAAATATGGCGTCCACAGCGGCAGGGGTGCCCGTGACTGTGGCTGTGCACCGGCTGCTATCCACCACGCAGTCCACCCCATGCTGCTGCCTGAGCGTGTTCACCGTCCGATGCTCACGCCCGATGAGTGCGCCCATGTACTGCTGCTCGACGTGATATACACGTGTTATCTGGCCGTTGCCAGCATCCCAGCTCGCACCGGGGCCGCTGGTTCCGGGACCAGAGGCTGGTGTGGATGTCTCCAAAGAGGAGCCGAACCGGGCAGCGCGTCGCCGCGCTCGGTCTGCATCCTCAGCAGACAGCTGATGCACAGCCTGTTGGCTGTCCATAGCACCAGACGGCTGCGATGCTGGCTGAGATGCAGGGGCGTGTTGAGCAGGCGTGCCGGGTGGGGGCGCCCGGCCGAGGTTGTGGCACACTGCCATGGCATGCGCCATGCTTAGATTCCGGCCTTCGCGTGCCAGTTCAGCTGTGTACTGCCGCCACTCGGTGAGCGTCACAGCCGCGTTGGAGACTTGCGCGGAGGTGTACACGCAATCCGGCTCTTGCAGAAGCTGCAGCTGAAGCACCGGCACGCCGCTGGGATGGTCATCTACAGCGCCCGGAATGGGCGCGGAGGTAACCTTCGCGCGGTAGACTTCACGAACCGCGTACGCGCCAGCAGGGCCCCGCACGCGAACGAGGGCGCCTCGGAACAGAGTGTGTACGTCTTCGCCTGGTCGCGTAGCAGCTTCATCCATCTCGTCACGGCGCACGAAAATGCAGCTTGCATCCGTCAAGCTGATGGTCCCATCGCTGAACGCGTCGCCGTTGCCATGGACGCCCTTTCCCCCAGATTGGGGGCGGCCGTTCGCATAACCACCGCCCACGTCGTCTGCCCAAGCAGCCGGCATGGGAATCGCATCATCCATGCCCATCGCTGTGCCGTGGCCTCCGTGTCGAGACGCAGAGGTCACAGGAATCGCTGCAGGCGGCGGCCCATCGTATCGGTTGTTAAATCCACCTGCCTGCCGGCCAGCTGACGACGGGGCGATGCCGGTGGGCGGACCACGCGACGGGGGCGGTGCACCCTGTCCACGCCCCGGCGGCGCGCTGCTCACCCGCGGCGGTGGGTGGCTGGTGTTGTGAGCTGAGTAAGAGACCCCGCCGCGAGCAGTTGCTGGCGGGTACCCGCGTCCAGGCGGGGACCGGCTGCGGCTGCGCATCGGGCTTCGTGATGCGCGCCGTCCGTTGCTGCGGTGCGTGTACGCTCCCTGAGGTGAGGACCGGGCGGTCGTTGCGTTGCCGGGTGCCATGCTCTGCCCTTGCAACTGGCCCGTCACGCCGCCGTCCACACCAGCTGCGGCGTGGGGCAGGCGGTGGTCAGACACGGGGGAGCCGGGTGGCGCGGCCCCGCTGTGTGGAAGCTCGCCAGCGTCGGTGCCGGCGGCAGGGACGCGCAGCTCCCCATCTTCAGCCTCAGCCTCGTTCTCGCCGCCTGCCCGGCCACGGCCACGGCCGCCACCGTGCCGTTCCTCCTCTTCGCCTTCAGACAGAGTCTCCTCTTTGCTCGGACTGCCGCGAAGAGCGGCGGCAAGCACGTCTGGGTAGTCCTCACCATGCGCCTGCGCGTGGCCGAAGCCAGGCTCGTCTCCGTGGGGCATTCCGCCGTCGCCGAAGCCAGCTGCAGTGTCGCCCATGACTGACGAGCTGCGCGGTGCGGGACACGCGAGGTTTAGGGCCAATGCAGGCGCTGACGTGGACACGCTTCGCATGATCGAGTGCCCTGACGCAGAGACAGTGGCGAGCACACAATGCGCGGTACACATACAACACAGGTGCCGCTTGGGGCTCCGTGTGCGTGCCAAAGGCATGCAAGGCTCAGGGCAAGGCCACAGGCAGCGCAGCCACACACTCAGTCGCCTTGCACAGCCGCTGCACGCTTGCGTCGTTCCACAGCGCGCATTGCAGGCGTGAGAGTAGCAGCTGGTGGTGACATCTCCTCGTCGCTGCCTGCGCCGTGGCAAGCGGTGGTTGATCCCGCGACGCAAAGCACGTATTATTGGAATCCAGCGACTGGGGCGACGCAGTGGGAGAGGCCCGAGGTGTTTTCTGCGCCACACGCATCTGCTGCTCTTGCTGCGTCCACGCCCGCGATGTTGAGCTTCGACGAGTTGGAGGCCAAGCTATTAGCTGTGCAGCCAGTGTACCTCAGCAAAGAGGTGGAGC
>Ga0164296_1004971_pt1 | contig 11878 bp, 14 predicted proteins | sample GEODES057metaG_FD_113533 | JGI IMG/M metagenome (GOLD analysis project Ga0164296, IMG submission 113533) | Dystrophic lake water microbial communities from Trout Bog Lake, Wisconsin, USA - GEODES057 metaG | ecosystem: Environmental > Aquatic > Freshwater > Lake | place: USA: Trout Bog Lake...
AATTAGAATCTCGTAAATTTTCGCCTGCGATTACACAAGAAGAAATATTGAAACAGCAGCAACAGCAACAGCAAAGATAATGTTTTTACAATGGTAAAATAATTTATTCTTTTTATAATAATAAATTATTTTTATGAATTTTTGTGAATTTTTTAAGTTTTTATGTAGACAAATGTTTTTCTAAGCAGAAATGTTTATTTTTTGGTCATCTTTTTTATTTTGTTTTTCTTCTTCATATTTGTTGTATACATCTTCTAATGCTTCTTCGTATGATTTCATAAATTGAGTTGGTTCCATTAAACGCATAAATTTCTTTAATATACTTGATTTATAAGTTTCGATTTTAATTGGGTTACTAACTAAATCTTTGGCTATTTGTATATATTCTTCTGTAGAATAAGCAACTAATTCTTTTAATTCTGAATTAATTAAGATAGAAGAAGATACATTGTGTGCATGATAATCTTTATTGTAATGTGTGACTACTGGAACTGAATTATATAATGCATTACATGTAGTTGTTGTACCAGAATATGGAAATGTATCTAATAATAAATCAATCTTTGTGAAAGATTCATTGTATGCTTCGTTGGACATTTTTGTTAATAATATTAAACGATCTGCGTGTACATTTAATTTATTTGTATAAAATGCAGTTCTTTCTTCTAGATTATCATAAGATTCTAATTTAATCATAATTTTTGTATTTGGACAATCATTTAAAATTGTTTTCCATGCTTCTAATACATATTTTGAATTTTTCGCTTCTTTGTTTAATGCACCTAATACAACCGTTTCCTTTGTCTTTTTTGGTTTTTGTGGATATTGTTGATTTACTGATTTATATAATAAGAAACATTTTGGAAGACGAACTAATTTTTCTGAATATTGTTGTGTTGAAAATTCGTTATCTGCAAAATTATCAGTGATACGATAATGCATGAATTTTAATCCAGTTGTGTTTGGATATCCCATATATGTCATTTGTATAGGTGCTGGATTTAATGCAAAAACATCTAAACGATTTTTTGGTGATATACCATTTAAATCAATTAAAATATCAATTTCATGGACATTGATTAATTTTGCAGCTTCTTTGTCTGTCATTTGACTGATATTGTAAGTTGGTATTTTTAATGATGAAAACCATTCATGATTGGTTGCTGTATTTGGATATAAGAATATATCGAATTTTGTTTTATTATGATTTTGTAATATTGGTAAAAGGAAATTTGCAACTGCATGATGTAACATATCCGAGGATACATAACCGATTCTCATTCTTCTCTTCTTTTTTCTTTTTTCAAAAGAGAATAATTGTACATTTTCATACCAATCATTTAATTCCAAATATTTTTTGAAAATTTCAGCGTTATCTGGATAAATGTAATCATTGTATGCTAAATAATTTTGTAATGCGGATACGATATAATGTTTTTCACATTTGATTTCTTTGGTTAATTCATAACATTTTAATGTATAATCAATAGAGACATCGTTATTACATAAATTTCCATATACATTACCAAGATCCATGTAGTATTGACACATTAATTTTTTATCATCATAAGATTTGACTTTCTTTTCGGAAACACGGTCTAATAATGTTAATAAATATTTTTCTACATTTTCATAATAGTCTTCATTTTTATTTGCTTGATATAAAAAGGTTAAAAATTTTGTATTGTGTAAAAAACTATCGAATAAATTATCGACATTTAAATCTAATATAGATTTGTGTTTACTGTTGGCAGATAATATGGTGCATAAATCAAGTATGTTATCTAAATCATAAGGGTTCATTGTATAACATAATTTTAACCACATTAATGCTTTATCTGCAAATTTATCCATTAACATTTTTCCCATCATATTGTATAATTTGGAATCTTCTGGGAAAAAATAAATGACTTTGGATATAATGAATTCTTTTAATTGTTCTTCACCTCCTTGTTGATTTGCACTTCCAACAATGGTTGTTGCATTTTCACATAAATCGAATGCGATTCTGTATAATTGTGTTGATAATTCTTGTTTTCTTTCTGGATGTGTTAATAATTCATTGTATAAGCCGATAAAGTTTTCCATATTGGATACAAAATATAGGAATTTTTATTTATATTGTTTTTGTTTTATTGTTTATAGTTTCATAGTTTACGAGTTTCATAGTTTACGAGTTTCATAGTTAAAAGTTTACGAGAGAGAGAGAACGATGAGGATGGTTCATAAAAGATTATATATTGGTGGAGAGAACCAAGGTGAAAAATATGGATTATAATATCCACTTCCATAAAATCCAGGTCCGTAATATCCAGGTCCATAATATCCAAATCTTCGCGAATTGTCATAAATTGGTGTTGTTTGTAGAGTTGGTTGTTGTTGATAACTACGATTTTTACAATCATTTATTAAATTTTGTTGATAGATTGCGTTCGTTTTTGATGAAAGATCGTTTAATTCTGCATATTCGTTCAAAAGACCATTTAATTTATAATCATTTTGAATGATTGGTAATGCAAAGTATGGATTGTAAAAAAAAGCCATTATATTATATTTTTGGATTATTATTTCCTAAAATTTTTTAAAGCATAAATGCTTTGTAATTACAGGTAGTATTTACATGATGTAAACTAGTGAAAAATGAACATCTTGTTCTCAAAATTCAAAGAAAAAACATCTTATTGAAAAAATTCGGCAATTCAAGAAAAACATCTTATTGGAAAAATTCGGCAATTCAAGAAAAACATCTTATTGAAAAAATTCGGCAATTCAAGAAAAACATCTTATTGGAAAAATTCGGCAATTCAAGAAAAACATCTTATTGGAAAAATTCGGCAATTCAAGAAAAACATCTTATTGGAAAAATTCGGCAATTCAAGAAAAACATCTTATTGGAAAACTTATATAAAATACTATTATGATAATAGTAAAAATATAAAATGAAAATCATAAGTTTTGATGTTGGAATCAAAAATATGGCTTATTGTATTTTTGATATATCAGGTTCTCAAATATCCATCGATTCATGGAATGTTCTCAATTTAATCGAAACAGAATCTATAGAAAAAGTTCATTGTAATTGTTATAATAAAGCAAAAAATAAAAAAACACCAGCCAAAATTTGTGGGAAAATTGCCAAGTTTTCCAAAGAAAATCAAACATTTTGTGAAAAACATGCGAAAACAGATGAAAATTACATTGTTCCAGAAAAAAGGTTCTCTCCAACTCAATTAAAAAAAGCAAAAAATGAATTACTTTTCAATATTTGTAAAGAATTTCATATAGATATATCCAATAATTCTTTAAAAACCGATATTTTAAATCAAATGTTCTCTTTTTTTAATGAAAAATGTTTGGTTCCAATTCAAATAAAAAAAACAAAAACAGCAAATCAAATTGATTTAATTCATATTGGAAAACAAATGAAAATTGCATTGAACCAAATACCCAGGATAGAAGAAATAACACATGTTCTTATTGAGAACCAAATATCGCCCATTGCAAATCGTATGAAAACAATACAAGGTATGTTGGCACAATATTTTATAATGAAAATAGAGAACCCAATACATATTGAATTTATATCTTCTGCCAATAAATTACGAGAACTTTCTATAGAATCATCCAATGATGATTCGAAAACACAAAATGCGAAATATAAAGAGCATAAAAAAGATGGTATTCAATTATGTTCTCAATATTTAGAAAAAAATCCTCGATTTCATTCATGGAAATATATATTAGAAACAAAAAAGAAGGACGATTTAGCCGATTGTTTTTTACAAGGAATGTGGTATATTCATAAAAAAAATATGGATCCATTGAAATAAAAAATAAAAATAAAAAGATTATAGTGCGGAGAACTTAAAAATAAAGTTTATATATTTATCATAATGGAAGTAATAGATATCGGACTGAATGATTTAGAACCAATAACATTGGATATGGACGATTCAAGAAAAAAATCAGTCAATTTCGGACCAGGAATTGAACTATTAATGAATGATAAAAAAAAATCCAGTATGAGTAATCATATTGATTTAGGAGATTTAGACAATTTAGAAAAAGAATTAAATGAACTTTCTGGAACAACAAAGCCTTCTGGTGAAACCAAAACATTAAATAGTTTTACAAATACTTTTTTTAGTAATGAAGCAGAAGAACCACAATCCAATTTAGGTAGTGCAACTGTAGAAAGTATTGGAAATACAAAAACATGGGATGGATTTACAAAAATCAACGAAATACCAGTCGATGGTGATAGACCATCAACGACAAAAATGACAGATCGTGAAAAAAGAAGAAAAAAACGAATCATGATACAAAAAATCGACGATTGGTATGAAAAAGGGTTGATAAAACACAATTATCATTTCAACATGGATTCCAATTATGAGGAAGTGGAAGATGTATATGAAAGTTGCATGGAAGATAAACGAAAAAAAGACAGTATTAAATTGCAAGGTTGGTGGTTTATGACGGCAATTAATTCATTAGAATATGCAAATTCCGCATTTAATCCATTCGATATTTCATTAGATGGTTGGAGTGAAACGGTTCAAGAAGATTTGGATTCTTATGAAGATATATTTGCAGAATTATATGATAAATATAAAGGTGGAAAAATTGCTCCCGAGTTATCCTTGTTGTTAAGAATCGGGTTTAGTGCAGCTGTTTGTAATTTTACAAACAAAGCTTTATCCAGTGCTACACCAGGATTTAATGATGTAATTCGTCAAAGTCCAGAATTAATGAGGGCATTTACATCGGCGACTGTCAATACAATGTCGCAAAGTTCACCTGGATTTGCTATGGCAAATAATTTAATGCAAGACAATCGTCCGCGTGGTCCACCACCACAAGCACCGGTTGAAACTCGTTCACAACCACCTCCACAAAGACCAGGAAGTATGGTTTTTACAGAACATCCGAATAATCGTCAAGATATAAATGCGGCAAGAGGGGCCATGTTTCAAGAACAAGGTGTTCCTATAAATAATCAATTTCAACATGTAAATCAACCACCTCCTTCACAGTCGCAGTCGCATTCGCATTCGCAGTCGCATTCGCTTAGACCCGAAATGCAAGGTCCTCGTAATACAGATATCGATAATATATTGTCTGGATTAAAAACAAGAACTGTAAATATTCATGAGCAACCGCAGCAGCAACAGCAACAGCAGCAAATACATGTTGAAACCGTTGAAGAAGATTCAATGATTTCGATTGCATCATTAAAAGATATTCAAAATTCAAATATGCCAAAAAAAAGTAAAAGAAGACAAAGAAGTGATAAAAATATAGTTTCATTAGATATTTAGCGAATTATATGGAAAAAATATTCAATAAAAATTGAATATTTTTTGTAATGTAAAGATAAGAATAACAAAAACAGAATTAAAAAAGAAAAAAGAAAAAAAGAGAAAGAGAAAGAGAAAAACAAAAAGGAAAAACGAAAAATAAACGAAATATGAAAAAAGTAAAATTTAACACTATACAACGAATTGTGTATATACCAGATAAAAAAGATATGATATATACGCTATTTCATAATGATTTATGGTGGTCAGAGAATGATTATCAACAATTTACTCAGTCCTCCATGATTGAAATTACAAGACTTTTACAAATTCATCAAAATATGTCTATATCGGACGCTAAAAAATTATTATACCAACCACATAATCTTCGATATGATGAAACAAATTTCGATTTTCGAATGGAGAAGAATCAATCGACTTTCTAAAAAATCAATTTCCTAATACTTTTTTTTATCACTTTTTTGATCCCATTTTTGAAACGCCAAATTCGCATAATTTTTGCAAATTTGTTTCATGTATACATTTCTTTCATCTATATCACTTCCTAATTCATCGTAAATATAACTATCATCAAATCCGATTTCCTTTGCATCTTTACTATCATTTCCATAATAGACTTTACCAATACGCGCCCAATAAATCGCCGAAAGACACATGGAACATGGTTCACAACTACTATAAATGGAAAAATCATTCAATGAATAAGTATTCAATTTTGAACAAGCATCGCGGATAGCTACAATTTCAGCATGTTGGGTAGGATCATTATTTAATGTGACCATATTTACACCTCTCCCCACAATATTTCCACTTGTATCAACCACTATGGCTGCAAATGGTCCACTTCCAGAATCAATGTGATCAAATGCCATATCGCATGTTTCTTTCATTATTTGTTCATGAAAACTGATGGTTTTTTTCATTATCTATATACTGTGGATATATTTATATTTTTTCTACATTCTTTATTACAAATGTATATATAGAAAATTATCTGAATCACTGAATCACTGAATCACTGAATCACTGAATCACTGAATCACTTGTATAATTTCATCATTTTTTCTTTTTGTTCTCGATAATCTACGATTGGTTGGGGATATTTTACTGTATACTTTGAATAAGCAGTATCCCATTGATGAATATCTTTCGGATCAACATCTTTTAATTCTGGAAGCCATTGTTTAATAAATTCCGCATCTTTGTCCAATTTTTTCGATTGTATCCATGGATTCATATCACGGAAATATGGTGTATAGTAGACTCCAGTGCTTGATACATTTTGCCAATTGCCTTGATTGGAAGCAATATCATAATCGGTCAAATGTTGAGCAAAATATTTGGCCCCATGTCTCCAATCAATCAACAATGTTTTTACTAAAAAGTTGGCAACAATCATACGCCCACGATTATGCATATAACCGGTTTGATTCAATTGTCTCATACATGCATCTACGACTGGAACGCCGGTTTTACCTTCACACCATTTTTCGAAATGACTTGAATTATGACTCCATGCATTTTTTTTAAAATAATAGGATTCTGTCATTGTTTCTGGATAAGCATAAAGAAGATGAGCGAAAAAATCTCGCCAATACAATTGTCTTATAAGTTCATGATTCGAATGAAAATCATGATACATTTCTCTTATGGAAACGCATCCAAATTTTACAGCAGCGGATAATTGTGTTGTTGGTTTTGCTAAAAAGTCACGAGTATTTGCATAATTTTTTTGAGATATCACGGATTTTTTCATTTGTTGTAGTGCGATGGTTCTACCGCCATGGACCAGTATATTTTCATTGATTTTTACAAAACGATTTTTTGTATCCGATAATAAAACATTCGATAGAGAACCTGTGTATTTTCCCCAATTTTTAATGGTTTTTTTCCATATTTTTTTTACTGGATATTTCAGACATTCTTCATAAAAGGGTGTGAATTTTTTATACACAGTTCCAGATCCAGATAAAATCGTTCCTGGTTCTTGTAAATAAAAATCGGAGAACATTTTGCAATCGATTCCTCGTTTTTGACAAAGTTCAACCGTTTCATTATCACGATGAATCGCATAAGGTGTATAAAAACGATTGAAACCGACAATATCGATATGTAATTCATGAATCAATTTATCGATGACCGTTTTTTGTTTTCCGTAAAAAATCATTAGTTTTCCACCCGATGATTGAATTTCTTTTGATAAATCTTCTAAACTTTCTATCATATATTGAATCGCATTATTGGAACGATAAGCATTTGATTTTCCCACTTGTTCTGGTGTAAAAATAAAACAAACATATAGATTTTTACATAATTCACTTGTTTCATTTAGACCTGTATTATCTATGATTCGTAAATCATTATGAAATATGAAAAGTCCATTTTCATATGTTTTTTTTATTTTTTTTGTTTTTTGTGTTTTTTCAGTTTCCATTATACTAGGTGAACAATAAAATATTTTATAAAAAACGAATTAAAAAATTGGTTTTTATTTTCTATATAGTTAAATGAACATTTCAGTAGAAGAATTTTACGATTTTATCAAAAAACATAGTCAAGTGATGTTTATAAAAACCAAAGATTTTTTTCAAAATTATGATTATGCTGGATTATTATTAAAAATCGTTGTTTTTTATAGTTTTATTGTTGAAAGTATCCAATCGTATGCAAAATACGCTTATGATAACTATGATTTTGTAAAAGAAGTTACGAAACGAATTCAATATGGATGGTTATTGATTGTATGTTTTTTCTATGATCGTGCAATAGAACCATATGAAAAAAATTGGATTTCTATTTCGATGTATTACAAAAATGAGACTTCTTCGTTTTTTCATGAAAATTTCCATTTTTTTGAAGGTGAACAAACAGATATTATGGACGAATTCAAAAAATGGAGTAATGGCACAGTTTCCATTATAAAAAATGAAAAAAATGTTGTGGAAACTCTTATTTCAATGAAATATAATGATCAATATACATATCGAATCCATTCTGAAAATAGTTTAGAAACGATTGTACCATCGAATGTTCGATTTTTATCGATAGAATATACATACCCATCATTGAAAAACCCGATTGTTTTGAATATTTGTCCAAATGAATATATTGTTGGCAATGAAATATTATCGATTACATTTATAAAGAGAATGATGGAATATCAATATAATGCAATGGTATTTCATGAAGATTATGTAATAAATATTATGGATAATAATATTCAAGAATTCCAGTTGAAAAAAGGTCAATATGTCATTTTACATGAAGATACTTATGAGATAAAAAATAATAAAACAGTACATAAATAAAAACAAAACAAATGAAATCAAAAACAATATAAAAACATTTTTGTAATTATAATACGGGCGTAATCATTATGGATGCATTAAGTATTCCTACCCCACAGCATATTTTGCATGGTAAATGGGATTTATATTATCATTTACCACACAATAAAAACTGGGAATTATCTGGATATACAATCATAATGAGCTCAATAGATACTGTGGAAAAAGTAATATTATTAAATGAAACAATCAGTGAAAGTATTGTAAAAAATAGTATGCTCTTTGTTATGCGAGAGGGGATTACGCCCATGTGGGAAGACCCAAAAAATCGTAATGGTGGTTGTTTTTCTTACAAGGTTGTTAATAAATTAGTGCATGATGTATGGAAAACATTATTTTATTTATTATGTGGTGAAACATTATGTGTGGATCCAAAGCATAATAAATATATAAATGGAATTACGATATCCCCTAAGAAGAATTTTTGTATTATAAAGATTTGGTTAGAAACATCACAATATCAAGATCCGAATATGATAACGCCTATACCCAATTTATTGAAACAAGGTTGTTTATTTAAAAAACATGAACCAGAATTTTGAGACTTACACCGACCAAAACCAAAAAAAACCAAAAAAAACCAAAAAAAGAAAAACCAAAAAAAATTGATACATTTCGTTTGAATTGTATCAATGTAAAAAAGATAAAAAAATGAAATTCATGAAAAAATACATAGACGCATTACACTTTGAAATTGAGTTTCGAATCGGCGACAATGCACAAGACAATTTTGATTTAATTGATATATCAAACCCCAATGATATTTGGTTTCATATTGAAGGAAAATCATCTGCTCATGTCGTCGCATCTATTCCAGAACATATTAAAATTGACCGAAAAAATAAAAAAAAAATAATTACACAGGGCGCGTTGATATGTAAACAATTTTCAAAATATACAAAGGAAAAAGATTTGCCAGTCATTTATACAGAAATAAAAAACCTTACAAAAACGGAAAAAGTGGGATGTGTTTTAACTGCCCATACAGACATCCTTTTTATATGATTCGTTTCCACTTTCGAAGATGAAATTTTCAGAAGGTGAACTACAGTGTAATTTATATAAACAAAGACAAGTGCTTGAAAACGGAAGAACCGTTAATAATGGAAAATCATATTTGTTGTGACCAAAAACATAATTAAAAATATCACTGATACAATATATATATTTTGGATTTGGAGAACCGTCTAAAAAATTTTCATAATGAGATAGAATACATCCATCAAATAATTGCCATCCAGTTAAAATAATAGTATTACATAAAATAACAAAGGAAAGGAGTATTTTATTACTCGTAAAAAATGGCGTTGTGTATATAAATGTCGTTACGACTAAATGTATAAATTTAATAATAAAAGAAAAAATCATTATAAGCATTATAAGGGAGCTTGATATTTTTTTTTTATTGTAAAACCGCAGTAGTAAATTACAATTGTAGTTTATATTATGGTTGCGGTTGCCATTTAGGAATTTCTAATGTAAATATATAGAATGTCTACAAACGATAAACGAAAAACCAGAAAAACCAGAGGTTCTGCTTCTAAAAAATCTATGTTAGAATGTTGCAATGCAACTTATCATGGTCTTCATGAATGGCATAAAGCTATGTTTGAAGAATTAGGATGGATGATTTTAGCTAAAAGTCATGGAATGAAAGATAAAATTACAACTTATAAAAATTCATTAGCTCGTTTAAAATGGTCTCTTGAACAAAAATTACAACACACAATGGAAGAAGATAGAAAACAAGATTTAGAAATTTTACACCATAATTTGATGATTTTGATTGAACATGCAAATAAAGACTTATAAGAAAAATCGAATTAAAAATATCATTTTACTATATAGAATATGGATGGATGATATAGTAAAACATGATAATTCACATGCACATGAAATAAAAGAATTATTAAATCAACTAATAATTCTTATCGAAATAAAGGAAAGGCAAACGAGTGTGGATGCTAAAAAACTTTCGTTTCATGAAATGACATCGTATATAAATATACCCAATCGAGATGATATTTTAGATAATGGAATTACAAAAGATGAATTATGGTGGGGAACGGAAGATTATATTGATTTTAAAAATTCTGCTTTATTTGAAATTCGTGAATTTATGAAACATAATCCACAAGCGAATGTACAATATTATTTAAAACATTTATGGACGGAATTGGATTTTGATTTCATATATGCCGAACTTGAAAAAAATCGAATTCTCAAATTAGAAGAAACGATGAAAATGTACAATGATATGAGTTTAACAGATGTAAGCTTGGCGGATGTAAGCTTGGCGGATGTAAGCTTGGCGGATGTAATCTTGGAATAAAATAAATTGTTTTTTGATAAAAATATATAAATACATGATGTCTATATACATATCTGAAATGAAAATATTTCAAAGTTATATAAGTAGTTTAAACAAAAGTGTAGATTATTATATTGGCGAAAATAACGCGGATAATTTCGATTTATTAGATTTTGCTGATAAAAAAGATTTATGGTTTCATGTAGATAGTTTGTCTTCTTGTCAAATTGTTGCAAAAATCGCGGGTTTACAATTAGATAAAACGCAATTGAGACATGTTATTGCTCATGGTGCCATTATATGTAAAGAAAATTCGGTATATACTTATATGTCCAATTTAGCTGTGATTTATACTCTTGTCGAAAATGTAATGAAAACAAATGTCCCGGGAAGAGTCAGCACAAAAAATGCAAAAGTTAAAATTATATAATTTTACAATAAAAAAAAGAATATCTTTTATAGATATTCTTTTTTACATTACGAAGGGTGTTTTACACCATTGCACATTTACACCTTTGCACTTTTAAATCGCCGATTATATAACCTGAAATCGCCTTTGGCGATTTCTCGGATATAAAAGTAGATTTATCAGTTGCAAAGTAACAGTTACCTAAGCACATTCAAAGATGCCGACCTAAAGGTCGGCATTTAGAATGTGCAAAGGTGTAAAACGCCCACCTAATGGTGGGCGTTCTTTGAATGTGCTTTGGTAACTGTTGCTTTGCAACCGATAAATTACCTTTTATATATTGATAATTCTGCCTTCAGGCAGAATTACCATATATAATCGGCATTTTACACCTTTGCACTTTTAAATCGCCGATTATATAACCTGAAATCGCCTTTGGCGATTTCTCGGATATAAAAGGAGATTTATCAGTTGCAAAGTAACAGTTACC
>Ga0164296_1004972_pt1 | contig 11876 bp, 11 predicted proteins | sample GEODES057metaG_FD_113533 | JGI IMG/M metagenome (GOLD analysis project Ga0164296, IMG submission 113533) | Dystrophic lake water microbial communities from Trout Bog Lake, Wisconsin, USA - GEODES057 metaG | ecosystem: Environmental > Aquatic > Freshwater > Lake | place: USA: Trout Bog Lake...
CCAAGAGGAGCGCCGGCACGGCCAAGAACACGTCGGTGATGCGCATGATGATGTCGTCGATGACGCCGCCGAAGAAGCCGGCGACGAGGCCCAGCGGCACCCCCACGACGGCGGCCACGGCCAGCACGGCCACGGCGATCAGGGGCGAGACCCGGGCCCCGTACATCACGCGCGTCAAGATGTCGCGTCCGACCTGGTCGGTGCCGAACCAGTGCGACCACGACGGCCCCTGCAGGACCACGAAGGGGTGGGTGGCGTTGCCCGCGTCGGCCGGATTGGGCGCCAGCAGCGGCGCGAAGACGGCGACCAGCACGATCAGGGAGACCGCGACCGCCCCGAAGGCCAAGGAGGGGTTGAGGCGCGCCCAGCGCCGCGCCCGCGCCAGCCGCGACGGCTCGAGAGTGGCTGCGACGAGGGTGCTCACAGGCTCCTGCGCATTCGCGGATCGAAGAAGACCTGGGCGATGTCGACCAGGAGGTTCAAGGTCACGTAGGCCATGGCCACGAAGAGCGTCACCCCCGCAATCGCGGGGATGTCCAGGGACTGGATGGACTGCGCCGCGTAGTTGCCCAGTCCCGGCCAGTCGAACACGGCCTCCACCAAGAAGGTGTTGGCGAGGGAATAGGCGAAGACCAGGGCCAGCACCTGCACCACCGGACTCCACGCGAGGCGCAGGGAGAACTGCGACAGCACCGCGCGCTCGCTGAAGCCCAGCGAACGGATCATCTGGGTGTGGGTCTCCTCGCTGGTCTCGAGGACCTTGGCACGCACCATGCGCGTGACGACGCCGAGCGGGTACGAGGACACCACCACGGCCGGCAGCACGAGGTGCGTCAGCGAACTCCAGAAGACGGCGAGGTGCAGCGTGATCAATCCGTCGATCACCGGCATCCCCGTCACGTGGGGGATCGGGTGGCTGTAGGCCAGCGACGGCGCGTACTCGCCCGCCGTGGGGAACCAGTGCAGATCGTGCGAGAAGACGATCTGGACGATGAGCGCGAGCCAGAACGCCGGCATGGACACCCCGAGGACGGCGCCGAAGCGAGCGACCTGGTCGGGCCAGCGGCGCACGTAGCGCGCCGAGACGAGCCCCAGGGGGATGCCGATGAGCGCGGCGATGATGAGCGCGGCCCCGACCAGCTCCACCGAGGCCGGCACCGCTGAGCCCAGGTCCGCGAGCACCGAACGGTGGGTGCGGATCGACACCCCCCAGTCGCCCGACAAGATCCCCCCGAAGTAGTGGAGGATCTGCGACCAGATCGGCAGGTTCAGCCCGAGCTGCGCGCGCGCCGCGGCGATCTGCGCCGCGCTCGCGTGCGGCCCCGCCCACGACACCGCCGGGTCACCCGGGATGACGTGGGAGATGAGGAAGGTGAGGACGATGACGCCCGCGACAACGATCAGGGAGAGCCCGACGCGTCGCGAGACGTATCGGGTCACGGCTTCAAGTTGTAGGCAAAGACCACGTTGGGGTAGGCCGGATTGTCGACGTACCCCGAAATGCCCGCCGTGAGGACGCGCTGGTAGGCCGCCGTGTACAGGGTGGTCGTCGGCGCGTTCGCGTAGATCTCGTTCTGCATCGTGTCGTAGAGCTTGGCGCCCGCCGTCTTGTTCACGGCGAGGACCTGCTCCACGGAACCGATCTGCTTGTCCAGGGTGGCGTTGGAGAAGTACGAGAGGTTGAAGTACGGCGTCTTCTCGGTCTGGTACAGGTTGATGAACCACGAGTAGGGGTCGGCGTAGTCGGGCCACCAGAACATCAAGAAGATGTCCTGTCGGTTGGCCGGCTTGGCGTTCTGCGCCTTGGCCCACTGCGTGGCCCACTGCAGCGACTCGACCGACACCGTGATGCCCAGGGGCGAGAGTTCGGACGCGATGAGCTCCGAGGCCAGCTGCTCGTTGGCGTCACCCTGGGTGTAGGTCAGGGTCAGCTTGACCTTCTTGCCCGCGTAGGGCGACTTGGCCAGGTACTTCTTGGCCAACGTCATGTTGTAGTTGTACTCCGGGCCCTTGGGTTCGTAGCCGACGAGGCCGGCGGGCACGATGCCCGAGGTGCGCACGCCCGCGCCCTGCAGCGCGGCCAGGATGCCGTTGTAGTTGATCGCCTCGGCCACCGCCTTGCGGAAGTTGAGGTTCGCCATGGGTCCGGCGGCGGTGTTGAAGAAGGCGATGAGGTTCTGCCAGGACGAGGAGTTCGTGGTCTGCACCGCGGAGCTGCCCTGGGCGGCCTTGAAGAGTTGCGGCGTCAGCTGCTCGACGAAGTTGACCTGGCCGGATTCGGCCAGCTGGAGGGCGGTCGAGGCCGTGGGGGTCACGCGGAAGACGACCTGCTGGTAGTGGTTGCCCTTCCAGCCGCCCCAGTACTTGGTGTAGGCCTTGAGGGTCAGCTCCACTTCGGCGCCCGGGGTGTACTGGTTCACCTCGTAGGGGCCGGTCCCGGCGTCGTGGCCGACGAACCACTTCGCCAGGCCCTTGGCGGACGCCACGCTGGTGTCGTAGATGTACGCGCCGTAGTCCGAGGAGGAGATCAGGTCCAGGGGGGCGGCGTACTTCAGGTGGAAGACCACGGTGAGCGGGCTGGGGGTCGCGATGGACGACACCGCGCCCCACACGTAGGCGGCGCCCTGGTTGAGCTGGATGGTGCGCATCACCGAGTCCTTCACCGCGGTTGCGGTGAGCGGCTTGCCGTCGTGGAAGCTCACCCCCGAGCGAAGGTGGAAGGTCCAGGTCTTGCCGCCGTTGGCCGAGCTCCACGAGGTCGCCAACAAGGGCTGGACGGTCTTCGTGGCCGCGTTGTAGCGCGTCAAGGTCTCGTACATCTCCTGCATGGCGATGATCTCGTTCGAGTAGCTCGTCGAGGGGTCCCAGCCCGTCATCACCTGGGTGTAGGTGTCGTAGACGAAGGTCGAGTTGGTCGACGAGGCCTGCGCGGCACTCCCGCCCAGCGACACCACCCCGCTCACCAGACACGCAGCCACTGCAAGATTGCGCCAACGCAACATGGACCCTCCCGAAAACACTGGCCACAGGCCAAAATTGTTGAGCGAAGGCTAACCGAACGATGTTCGACTGTCAAAGACGCTGGAGGGCTCTCAGCGCAGTCCCGCCAAGGGTCCCGCCGCCTTCGCTCGCACCCTCACCGCCGGGTTGGTGAGGTACGCGATGGGCATCTCCTCGAGATCGACGACTTCGACGAAGCGCTCGTCGGCCCCCGCCTTCACCGCTTGGGCTCGCGCCTCGACCATGGCTTCGTCCAAGATGTCCTGTCGTGTTCGATTGGCCGACGCGTAGATCCGGTCGACTTGTCCGCTCACGGTTCCGGTGGCCGCCCCCACCGCGTTCGCGACGTCGTAGTCGTGGGGTCGGTGCACCACGCTCACCCCCGGAATGTCATCCGAGAGCAGCACGCTGCCCCCACCGACGACGATCAGCTCCACGTCCCCCTTGGCGGTCTTCACGCGGTCGATGGCGTCGGCGACCATCTCGTCGGCCTTCGCCAAGGCCGCGGCCAAGTCCTCGTCGGGCGCCACGGCCGCGGTCCCGAAGCTCGCCCGACCGAGCGCCACCGCGGCGTCGGACATCGTCGTGGTGTCCCCGCCGAAGACGAGGGCGCGCTCGCTGAGCTGGTACCCCACGCTGTCGGGACCGACCTGCACCTCGCCGCCGACGCGGCGCACGATGGACCCCCCGCCAAGGCCGATGGCCACCAGGTCGGGCATGCGGAAATTCGTGGCGATGCCGCCGATCGCGACGCCGGCCGACGATTCGCGGGGGAAGCCGTTGACCAGTACGCCGACGTCGGTCGAGGTTCCGCCCACGTCCACCACGATGGCGTCGCGCACGCCCGACAAGAGAGCGGCGCCGCGAATGGAGTTCGCCGGCCCCGAGCCGATCGTGAGCACCGGCAAGGCCGCCGCCCCCTCGAGCGACATCAGGGTCCCATCGTTCTGCGCGAAGTAGACGACGCAGTGGCCGAGGCCGGTGAGCTCCAGGCTGGTCGTGATCGCCCCGATGACGCGCAGGGCCACGCCGACCAGCGCTTCGTTGAGGACGGTGGCGTTCTCGCGCTCGAGCAAACCGAGGCTGCCGATGTTGTGGCTGAGCGAGACGTGAGCCCCGGCACCGCGCATCTCGCGGATGATCGCTTCGCAGGCCTCCTCGTGGGCCGCCGAGATGGGGGCGAACACCGAGGTGACCGCGAATCTGGTCACCGCGGGATCGAGCGCCGCGACGAACTCCCGCACGGCCCCCTCGTCGAAGTCGGCCAGCTCTTGCCCGTCGAACTCGTACCCGCCGTCGACGATGACCTCACCGGCCGACACCATGTCGCGGAGGTCCTGGGACCACCCGAAGAGGGGCGGGATGGCGTGGGTGGCGGGGCCGCCGATGCGGATCACGGCGACGCGCTCCAAGTCGCGGTGTTCCAGCACCGCGTTGGTGGCGTGGGTCGTACCGAGCATCACGTGGGTGATGCGTGAAGCTTCGACGCCCGATGCGTCCAGCAGGTGACTGATGGCGGCCTCGATACCAGACGTCACGTCGGGCGTCGTCGGCGTCTTGATCTTGGCCATGATGGCACCGGAACGGTCGAGCAGGACGGCGTCGGTGTTGGTCCCCCCGACGTCTACGCCGAGACGGATGTCGACGCTACTCATGAATGTCCTCCACTGCGACGAAGTCGAAGTCGTAACCGAAGGCCCGCGGCCCGGCCAGGTTGAGCCCCTTCTCGCTGCGCCAAATCTGGTCGCAGGGGAAGGCCACGACGCTGACCCGCTGTCCGTATCGAAGGATCTCGGTCGAGACGGCTTCGCCGGTCTCGGTGTCCACGACGGAGATGATGTCCGGGACCGAAGCGAGGCGACGTTCTCCCTCCAGCGCGACGAGGTTCTCGTTCTGCAGTTCGAGGCGGACCTGGCGGCCACCGTCGTGGCGCAGCCCCTCGATAGTGGCCGAGCCCCGCGTGAAGCCACCGGTCACTCGACGCTCGACGTCAGTCACCTTGCCGTCGATGAGCCGGTAGCCCTGGACCTCGGCGAGGAGGGCCGCGACCGGATCGTCGGGGGCGGTCGCGATCGCCCGACCGATGCGAATCGCCAAGGTCACCGTCCCGCGCACCGCGCCGTAGCGGGCCTCCGAGACGCTCATGAGGTATTCCGAGGAGATGGCCTTGCCGCCGAAGGCGACGGCCGTCGCCCGGCACAACTTCTCCAGCCAACGTCCGTTGGACGGTTGAACGACGAGCACGTTGCCCCGCTCATCGGTCATGAAACACGGCGAGGGGCTGATCCCCGCGATCTCCATCGACACTTGGGGCATCTCTGGGAAGGCGCGCCCCATCCCGTCGGCGTCCACGACCGGGATGCCCATCGACGCGGCGAACTCCATGGGGAACAGGCCATTCGCCCCGCCAATCTCCGACGACATCAGCGCGGCCACTTTGCGGCCGGTCCACTGCTCGACCGCTTCGACGATGAGGCCGCACTCGGCTCCGTTGGAGATCTTCTCGACGGCCACCGTGGGTGCCCCCACCATGCCCATCGGAAGGACCAGCTCGTCATCGGGCAAATCATCGAGCGAGACCAAGGTGCTGGGACCGAACCTCTCCAGGGCGTAGAGGGCCGCTTGATACCCCATGGCCGGCGACCCCCCGCCGCCGGCCCCCAAGATTCCACAGCCGATTGCCTGGTAGCGCAAAGTATCGCGGTCGACGAGCATGGATGGATTGTAGTTGGGTACCCCACGTCCCTCGAAGCCCCGCGTCTCCCACGGCCAACGTCGGAGGCATGGACACGAGAAACGCGACGCGTTCGCCCGTCGGTATCCACGTCAGCGGAACCCTGACGAGTGAAAGTAACCTTGGAATTTCCTAGCCGGTGTGGCGCAGTTGGCAGCGCAGGCGATTTGTAATCGTCAGGTCGGGGGTTCGATTCCCTCCACCGGCACGTTCGAAGATGTCGCGATTGCCTCGTTGCCGTGGCGTCCGGCTCGCGGCGGACGCGGTCTTTTGCACCCATCGGGTACCCCGGGATGAATTGGCCACTTCGACGTGCCTATGATTTTCCTTTCTCTACCAGAAAGGCGATTCATCGTGGGCGTCTCCAGCACTATCAAAGAATTCCGTTCCTTCATCTTGAAGGCCAATGCCATTGACCTGGCCATTGGCGTCGCCATCGGTGGTGCCTTCACCGCGGTGGTCACCTCCATCGTGTCGGGGCTCTTCACCCCGCTCATCGCCGCGATCTTCGGCAAGCCCGATTTCTCGTCGCTCTACTTCACGATCAATCACAGCCAGATCCTCTACGGTTCAGTCCTGAACGCCATCTTCACGCTGCTCATCGTGGGCGCCGTGCTGTTTTTCCTCGTGGTCAAGCCCATTTCGGTACTCAAGCGCCACGCCGGCTACGAGCCTCCCGCGGCGCCCGACATGGCCGCCTGCCCGGCGTGCTTGACCACCATCAACGTGGCCGCCTCGCGCTGCCCCGCCTGCACCGAGACCTTGAACGCCGGTTGGTCGAACGCTAGTTAGCGAAAACCTCGACCTTGCGGAACGAGGTCAAGACCGAGTTGGTCAATCTACCCTCGCCCTTGACGACGATATTTACGCCCACGTCATTGAGCCCCACCAGGTCCTTTTTGAGTTGCTTCTCCACCGCCAGCGCTCGCTGAAGACTCAGTAGCGCCGAGCCCTTCGCGGAGTCCACCGCCGTGGCGTAGCCGTAGAGCAAGACTTGGGTTCGGTTGTGCGAGTTCACGTTGATCGCAAAGACGGCAATGTCGTGGCGCATCGCGGCACTCAAGACACTCGAGTTGGGCGAAAAGATTCCCACCCCACCCAACAGAACTACTGGTGTCGTCACCGGGAGATTCTTTCGCCACAGGGCGAAGAGGATCTTGTTCTTGACCAGAGTGAGTTTCGAACCAATACGTAGCGTCGGAGTGGCGGCATGGGGACTGGTTGCCCATCCGCGGAAGGTGAAGCCGGGTCGATGTAGTTGAGCACCAGTGGGGACCACTGCACTCTGGCCGGCGAGCACGTTGCGCGCCGGGATGTGGCCCAGACCACCGTTGTCGGAGAACTCCAGGTGGACCGTCGCGTTGTTCTTCCAATGTGCGAAGAGGGTGAGTGATGACTTCGGGGAGTACGTGGCACCGCCCTTGCCTACGAGGGAGCCCCCCGTCGCAGCGGTGAACCAGCCGACGAAGTGGTGTCCGGGATTCTTTATCTTCACCGAAGGAAGACGGACGGCGTTGCCGGCTAAGACGTTGACGGAGGAAAGACGCGCTCGACCCGCTTCGACTTTGAAGCTCACTCGGTCATGATTTCGCGACCACATGGCGTATAGCGTCACGCTGCCATTGACCACGTAGCTATCTCCGGCCTTGAGTGACGTGCCCTTACCATCGGGCTGCGTGTTCCAACCGGCGAACGTGTAGTTAGTTCGTGACAGCGAGGAACCGTTGGGCAGAGTTATCGAACTGCCGAAGGTGGAATCAATTTCAGGTTGAGTCCCTACTCCGGCTCCAGAGGAAAAGACAATCGCCTCAGTAGCAAGCGCCCACTGCGCGTACAGCGGTTGATCACTGACAAACGAAAACTGTTGACCATCATCAAACTTTGAACCGGTACCATTCGACTGCGTAGTCCAACCAGTAAAGACATGGTTTGGATTGTCGAATCCCAACTGGGAAATCAGCGTCAGGTCGGTTGGAGAATTCATTGTCTGAAATGAATGTGTCGTATCCGACGCAGAGATATTTCGGTAGAAAGTCACCGTATGTGAATCTTGAACCCACTGTGCGCACAAATCAAGATCCGCAGAGAATGGATAGTTCTCTTGATCCACGTAAATGGTTCCATTGGTACTCTTCCAATCCTCAAAGTAGTAGTTCGGATTCGAAAAGCCTGTTGAACTAAAAGCTAGAAGATTGCTTGCGGTAGCACTGGTTTGGCTCACAGTCGTGTCTGGTTGCCCTGGCACGTTCAAATGGAATGTAACGGTAAATAGTGGCTGCACCGCGTTGGCGGGTCTTGACACGAGGACCGTTGAGTATGAAAGCGAGAGAACAGTTGCCGCAGTCAGCAGTCGACGAAATGTCTTTCGCAACACCACAGGTATTCCCTTCTGCAAATTACGCGGTCAGTTTCTAACGCCGGCAAGATCGCAGAACATTCAATTTGATCTTTGCAATCAGCCTATCCACAACGGTCTCTGGAGCCAGAAGACTTGAGTCTCAATTCTTTCGCAAGTTGCGCTGGCGCGCTACTTCGAAGGCAGCCACCGAAACTGCGACGCCTGCATTCAGTGAGCTGATTTTGCCGAGCTGGGGAATCGACACCACGGCCTGGCAACGCTTGCGAGTGAGCGGGGCCAGCCCCTTCTCCTCGCTCCCCACGACGAGCGCCACCGGGGTAGACGCCAGATCGAGATCGTAGAGGGAGTCGCGGGACTCGCCGGCGAGACCGACGGTCAATACTCCCGCCTTGTTGAGCTGATCGATCGCGGTGGGCACACCGCCGACGTCGCAGAAGGTCAAATATTCGACAGCTCCCGCAGCGGTCTTGGTCACGGTGGGCGAGATGCGCGCTGACCGGTGGCGAGGCACGACGACGCCGGTCACACCGGCTCCGTCGGCACTGCGCAACATGGCGCCGAGGTTGCGAGGGTCAGTGACGCCGTCGCACACGAGCAAGAAAGGGTGCGCGTGCTCCAGCAGGTCTTCGAGGCTCACGGTCTCCAGTCGTGAGGCGATGGCCATCACTCCCTGGTGGCCCTCAGTGCGAGCTTCGCGGTCCAACCGAGCCATCGAGATGATTTGCAGGGGGACCCGCTGACGCTGAGCTTCGCGTTCGATCGCGTCCAGAATCTCCGATGGGTCCTGAGCGTCGGCGACATAGATGCGCTGCACGGCGCGTCGGCGCGCCTTCAGAAGTTCCAAGACGGCGTGGCGACCTTCGACCTGCTCCCCCCCGAGGCCTTCCTTCTCACGACTGGGAGAGCGGCGGGGACCGCCGGGGTATCCGGCGCCACCCATAGGGCGGCCACCCTTCGACCCGGGGCGGCTCTGAGGACTGCGGCGAGGAGCGGGGCGTGGACTCATGACATTTCCTCCAACAAGGTGACGGCTGTCGCGGCAATACCTTCGACGCGACCGAGCGAACCCAGACCTTCGGCAGTGGTGGCCTTCACGGACACGACGCATCCCGTCGCCCGCGAGAGTTCCTCGCTCATCGCCGGCATGTACCGGGCCAGTTTGGGTCGTTCGGCGATGATGGTGACGTCGGCGGAGATGGGCCGGTAGCCCGCTGCGGCCACTCGTCGCAAGGCCTCGACGAGCATGACCCGCGACGCGACGCCCGAGAAGGCGGCGTCGGTGTCGGGAAAGTGGCGACCGATGTCACCCAGATTGGCCGCACCGAGCAAGGCGTCAATCAGCGCGTGCGTGGCGGCGTCCGCGTCGGAGTGGCCCAACAGACCCGTTTCGCCCTCGATGTGGACGAGGCCCAACCACAGCTCTCGCGCCGGGTCATCGCTGAAGCGGTGAACGTCGATCCCCTGTCCGATTCTCATTGATCGTCCTCCAGGGCCGCGGCAACCCGAACGAGGTCCACCGGCTCGGTGATCTTCACGTTGTCGGCCTCGCCCGCGACCACCACCACCGTCCCGCCAAACATTTCGACGAGAGCCGCGTCATCGGTCGCATCGTCGCCACCGGCGTGCGCGCGCTCCAGGACGTCGCGACGAAAGGCCTGAGGGGTCTGCACCGTCACCAAGTCACTTCGGTCCACGGTCCCGACCACCACGAGGTCGTCATCGCGAGTCGCCACGCGTTTCACGGTATCGGTCACCCGCAGACCGGGAATGGCGCCGTCGGCGCCGTCACGCACCGCGCGGACCACGGCGGCGAACAGCGCCGGAGATGCGAGGGGGCGCGCCGCGTCGTGCACGACGACGATGTCACAGGCCGGCAGCGCCGCGAGACCGCGGCGCACGGATTCAGCGCGGCTGTCGCCGCCACTCACCACGATGTCCGCGCCCTCATCGGCACCTTCGTGTCCCGGGGGAACGACGAGGGCCACGACCTCGGCCACGCTGCGCGCGGCCGCCACCGAGTGGGCCGCCACGCTGCGATCAGCCACGCGAGAGAACTGCTTGAGACCACCGAAGCGAACTCCGCGGCCGCCGGCCACGACCACGGCGGCGACCGTCACGGCTACGGCAGGACCGAAGCGAGCTTTTCCTCGGCCGCGTCCGTGTCCACGTTGAGGGCGAAGGTCAGCTCGGAGACCAGGATCTGGCGCGCGCGGGTCAGCATCCGCTTCTCACCCGCCGACAGGCCCTTGTCCTTGTCGCGGATGGAGAGGTTCCGCACCACCTCGGCGACCTGGTAGATGTCGCCCGATCGCAACTTCTCGGAGTGGTTCTTGAAACGGCGCGACCAGTTGGTGGGCATGCGCGCTTCCTTCTTGCGCAGCACCGCGAAGACCTCTTCGACCTCCTCGTCGTTGATCACTTCGCGCAGGCCCACCGACTCGGCGTTGGCGACCGGGACCATCAAGATCAGGTCGGTATAGGCGACCTTGAGCTTCAGGTAGTCCTGCTTCACGTCGAAGGCGGTCATCTTCTCGATCTTCTCGACCGTGCAGGCCCCGTGGTGCGGGTACACGAGACGGTCACCCTTCTTGTACTTGTGAGTAGCCATGACTCAGGTTCTCCTCGAGGAAAATGTCGCGCCAGAGCGCAAGGGGGATTAGAAATTTTACCAGACTTTTGGCCCGACGTGCCCGATGCCGCGCCGGCGGGGCCCCGAAGTGACATCATGTCGGGGTTCCCTCGACAAGGAGTGTCATGTCACGTGCGGCCCTCGAAGCCTTCCCTCGCGTCCCCCTCACCTTCGGACGCTCGCCCCTGCAGCCTCTGGAGCGCCTGAGCGCCCACCTGGGAGGCGAGGTCGAGATCTGGGCCAAGCGCGAGGACGTCAACTCCGGGCTCGCCTACGGGGGCAACAAGACCCGCAAGCTCGAATTCCTCGCCGCCGAGGCCCTCGCCCTGGGCTGCGACACCCTGGTCTCCATCGGGGGCGTCCAGTCCAACCACACCCGCCAAGTCGCCGCCTTGGCGGCGCACCTCGGTCTCAAGTGCGTGCTGGTCCAAGAGCACTGGGTCGACTGGGACGAGCCGCACTACGAGACCACCGGCAACATCTTGCTGTCGCGCCTCATGGGCGCCGAGGTGCGCCTGGACCCGGCCACCTTCGACATCGGCTTTCGCCCCTCGTGGGAACAGGCGCTCGCCGACGTCGAGGCCCGCGGCGGCACCCCCTACGCCATCCCCGCCGGCGCGTCGGACCACCCCCTGGGCGGCCACGGCTTCGCCTCGTGGGCCTTCGAGGTCGAGGGCCAAGAGGCCGAACTCGGCTGGCGCTTCGACAAGGTCGTCGTGTGCTCGGTCACCGGGTCCACCCAGGCGGGCATGATCGCCGGCTTCGCCCACTCGGAGCGCGCCCAGGACGTGCTGGGCATCGACGCCTCGGCCACCGTCGACAAGACCCGGGAGCAGATCAAGCGCATCGCGCAGCGCACCGCCGCGGCCATCGAACTGGGCCGTGAACTGCGCGACGAGGAGGTCGTGCTCCTCGACCGCTGGCACGCCGGCGTCTACGGCGTCGCCGACGAGAAGACCGTCGAGGCCATCCGCCTCGTGGCGCGCCTCGAGGGCATGATCGTCGACCCCGTCTACGAGGGCAAGTCCATGGCCGCGCTCATCGACCTGGTGCGCGAGGGGGCCTTCGCCCCGGGTTCGCGTGTCCTCTACGCCCACCTCGGCGGCCAGCCGGCGCTCAACGCCTACACCACCGCCTTCTAGTCGACCCCTCGG
>Ga0164296_1004973_pt1 | contig 11875 bp, 11 predicted proteins | sample GEODES057metaG_FD_113533 | JGI IMG/M metagenome (GOLD analysis project Ga0164296, IMG submission 113533) | Dystrophic lake water microbial communities from Trout Bog Lake, Wisconsin, USA - GEODES057 metaG | ecosystem: Environmental > Aquatic > Freshwater > Lake | place: USA: Trout Bog Lake...
AAACATCTTATTCAAGACCCTAAGTTAAGGGCAGCAATAAGAAGTTTGGCGGATGTTGTATATTATCAACCTTCAAAAAATGCGTTAGCTGCGTTCTCATATTTAAACAATATGAGCCGTAAATCATTTGGCGATGCGTTGACTGACTTAGCTTATGATATTGCACACTTTGAAGCCTACCCTAAAAATCACGGCGCTAACTCTACTTTTCATGGCGAAGGCGGAAAATATGCGCTTAGATTTAAAGAATGGATTGAACAAAATTTAAGCAAAGACACAGTTGAAGTTCTTGAAAAATTAATTCAAGAACAACGCGACCATATTGCAGAGCAACAAAAACACGCCAATGCAGTTTCAAAATACAATATTGATATAAGACTGCAAAAAACAGAAAACAAAATTAAGCGTGCTGAAAAATCTTCAAGCCGCAAAATACCTAGAGCTCCTAAATATGAAGCTATAAAAGAAGCTGAAACTGAAGCAGGTGAACAGGAAGAAATAGAAGAACCAAAAACTTCTAGGCGTAATCTGCCTCACGTTAGAGAAATTTCTTCAGTGCATCCAGCCATTCGACGTTTGCTGGAAAGTGGTAATGTTAAACAAGCACTGCAACTTGTAGCCGAAGCTGAAGGTAATACTTACTATAAAGAGTTGGCCAATCGTTTGCTTGACGCAGGTATTACTGCTACATCAAGATTGATCAGTAGAGACGCCGTTGAGTCTTTATCTAGCGACCCAAAAGTTAAAGAAACTTTAAACGGGCAATTAAAAGCGTTGTCAGATGGAGTGGTTGCACTTTTACCCACTAGTGAACACGCAGCTCTTTTGTCATTGCTTAATTCAAATAAGCTCAATGAGATTCAAGCAGCACTTGAACGACTAAAAGGTTCATTTAAGCCTGATAGCGCGCATAATGAAATATTGCAACAGACGGCCGAATTAGTTCAAAAACAATTTGCTTGGATTGGTAAATACGACCCAAGCACTGATGAAATAGTATTGCGCGGCAGTAGCGCGGGCATAACTGATCATCTATTTCTACACGAAGCGTTACATGCGGCAACAATCGGATTGATTGACAACCCAGATGAATTGACAGGTGCTCGCAAAGAAGGCTACGACAAACTCTTAGAGTTGTACAATCACGCCAAGGGTGTGTTGTCTTTGCAAGGTATGACCGACGATAACATCTATGGTCTACAAGACTTGCACGAGTTTGTGTCAGAGGCAATGACCAACCCTGAGTTTCAATACTTATTACGCGGGCTACGTTACAAAGCCGCGCCGTTCTCGTTGTGGACTCAATTTACCAATTCAATCTCTAAATTATTTGGTGTCAAACCTGGCCATGAAAGCAACGTCATGGTTGAAGCCATGCGGGCTACGGACTTGTTGCTATCTGGCGGTGTGACAGGCAAAGAAACTGTTTCTACACCAAAAGCATTACGCGCTGCAAAACGAATTAAAACAGTCCCTGGTGGCATGGGTATCCAGCCATCATCGTTTAGCAGGTTAATGAAATCACAAAATTGGAACGATGCTAGAACCAGATTCCCAACGTTCTACAACAGCGCAAAAGCATCTGCTAGACCAGGTTTATTGGGCATGTTAACCATGCGCCAAATTGCTGATTTAGTTGCCAAACGCATACCGCAGGTTGATAACTTCATTCGTGTTACTGAAGACTTTCTTGCCCGCAAGAATAATATTTTGCGCGTATCAGGCGACATATCCAAACGCTGGGAGCGTATGCAGGCTGCTAAGCCAGAGGTATCTAAGTTGTTGGCTAAAGTTATGCACGCAGCTACGATACTAGAAGTTGACCCAGACAAACCGTCCAACGCAGAAAGAAACGACATAAGAAATTCTGGATTGATGAACGATTGGAAAGAACTTAATAAACACCCTGAAGCAATTCAAGTTTACAGGGATGTGCGTAAATTCTACGAAAACAGATTTAGCGAATACAAAAACTACATGAACAAACGCATTATCATGATGCGTAAACACGGTGTTTCTGAGGCAACTCTTTTAGAAATTCGCAATGAATTTGAAAAGACTAAGATGAAAGGGCCGTACTTCCCGCTAATGCGTCATGGTCGTTTTGCCTATCAGATTGGCAAAGGCGCTACGCGTGAGTACTATATGTTTGAATCTATGGGCCAGATGGAAGCCCATTTAGAAGAACGTTTAGCCAAAAATCCAGAATTAGAAACTACAGTCAAGCCATTCTACAATTATGCAGAACAACAAGACCATCACGCTAAAGAATCTAATTTCTTAAAGTCTGTATTTGACGCAGTTGAAAACGCTGATTTTTCTGGAGCAACTACGACAGACCAAAAGCAAGAATTAAAAGATAACATTTATCAGTCTTTCTTAGCTATGCAACCCGAGCGTAGTTTCCGTAATCAGTTTGTGCATCGTCAAAACATAGCTGGTTACTCTGAAGATGCTCTGCGTAATTTTGCTGCATCGTCATTCCAAATGGCGTATCAACTAGCCCGCTTAGAACATGCACCTGAAATGTTCTCACAAATTGAAGCTGCAAAAGCTCAAATCAAAAACAGAATTGATGTTAACAAAGGCTTAGAAGTTGGCACAATGCGAGAGAACAATGAGTTGAGTGACTATGTATCTGAAATGGACAAGCGTCTTAAATTGATGCTAAACCCTACAGACATAGGCACAATCCCTTCTTTGTTATCTAATGTTGGCTTTATTTGGTATTTGACTGCGCCAGCTTCTGCTATTGTTAACGTGGTAGGTGGCATGATGATTGGTTTGCCCACATTGGTGGGGCAATATGTTAAAGCAAACCCAAACATGAGCTATACCAAAGCCACTGTAAAAGCTCTTGGCGAAATGGGTAAAGTAACAGGTCAGATATTAGGCACAGGATTTGGGCTAGAAACAGGTGCGCGTCTGCGCGATAACCGCGTATTGTTCCCTACGCTAGACCGATCAGACACAATGTCTAAGTTAGATCGAGCTGCGTATAAACGATTTGTAGCAGACGGGCTTATCGATATTACCGCAACTTATGATCAATCTGGTCTTGCATCTGCCCCAACGGATAAATATTTTGGTGCGTCTCATAGGATTATGGAGGCCCTAACTTCGTTATTCCATAACACAGAGCGATTTAACCGCGAAGTTATTGCGATGTCAGCGTTCCGCGCGGCCATGGAAAAACGTAAGAGTTATCCTGATCAACAAAGGGCGTTTGCTGAATCTGTTGCAGAGGCAAAAGATGCAACCACTCGTTCAATGTTTGACTACTCTTCGCCAAACAAACCCCGTTATTTCCAACATCCCGTTGCCCGCGTAGTATTGCAGTTCAAACAATTCCCGCAACAGATGACGTTCTTCTTGGCGCATAATTTTGTAAACATGTTTAAAGGTGCAACGCCTGAAATTAAACGTGAAGCTACCGCAAGATTTGTTGGTACGATGGGTATGGCGGGCATATTTGCGGGGGGAACTGGTCTCTGGGGTTTCTCGACTGTTGCCGCGATTATGAATGCAGTTGTAAATGGTCTAGGTGATGATGACGATGAGCCATTTGATTTTGAATTAGAGTTTGTTAACTGGGCCGTAGAAACGTTTGGCCAAAACATAGGTACATTACTTACCCGTGGTATTGGTAATGCAGCAGGTATTGACCTTGCCGACCGCGTTAAATTAGACGACATGTGGTTCCGCGATAACCGCAAGAACCAAGACGAAGTTCAGGCCTTGCAAAGTATGTTGATTGATGCCCTGGGCCCCACAGTAGGTCTTGGTATTAACGCAGCACAAGCAGCAAAATTATGGGGTGAAGGACACGGAGATAGAGCATTAGAAACTGTAATGCCAGCTTTCATTAAAAACCCAATGGTCGCCGCCCGCTACGGCAACGAAGGCGTCAATACTTTGCGTGGTGATCCATTGATGGAGGAAGTAAATCCGTTCCAGCTATTGATGCAATCAATTGGTATTCGCTCCTCAGAACTATCTGAGCGCCAGTTCTACAATATCACTGTTAAGAGCCAGGAACAAGCCATATTATCTAAACGGCAAAACCTGCTTAATCTTTATGCGTTGTCATTTTTATCTAATGACAGTGACACTGCAGAAACTGCGTTGGATAAAATATTTGAGTTCAATGATCAGCACCCAAGTGTTGCCATACCCGCAGATAGTATTAATAATTCAATTAAAGAACGTTTGACTAAGTCTACAATGACCGATCATGGGCTTTATATTGACAAACGTTTGATGGGTGTATTGGATAGACATACCTATATGGATTAAAAAAACCCCGCTAATATTACTTAGCGGGGTAAATACCTCAATCCAAAGGAAAAAGCAACTGCGGTTGCATAGACAGTTTACGAGGAATCCGCCAAACGCGCAAGCCTTTTATTCCATCTTCTATAACAATTTTTACAATAACGGCATATCTAAGCCGCTTCATCTTACGCACAATATCCCTTTTGCCATGGGTAACGGCAAGGCAAGGTACGAAAAAAGAACTACCTATTGTAAATTCTTGCCAGTTTAAATCGTAATCTATTCCGTCAATCCTCATTGGTCACAGCAACATCAGGGGCTATTCCGAGTTTGTTGGAATCAAACTCCAACACTTCTACGGGCGGCGCTTTCATGTCCGTTCCAACCTCCATACGGGCGCGGTTGACGCCAATGAACGAGCCTTCTTTGTTAAGCGCGGCGAGCAAGTCGGTGAATGTAACTTGGCGTTCCACACAAAACTCACGCAGGGGATTTCTTAGAATCAGGAGACGCTGAGTGTCTGGCTCATAGCGTATCATAATCGCACCCTTGGGGTTCGAGATAGGCGCGGCCGCGATGCCCGCTCTGGATGTACTATTATGGTTGATAACTAAAATATTAGCGTTATATCTCAACATAAATTCGCCGATTACGCCCGCGTAATCATCCATCGACAATTGGGTTTCCACCTGCATATCCCCCACCTGTGATACCGCCCAGTCAAATACACGCTTGGTATTTATGTCGTGAAGCCCTAGCTTCTTAGCAACCATGGCACCCGCAATATTGCTGGCAGTAATAGCAGACCAAAACCGTTCTCGGGTTTCTACGTTTGCTCTACTATCAAACTTTGCTTGGATGTTCATAGCCGTGTCTATAACTTCTTCTAAATTCTGCACCAAGTATTGGGCGTACGGCTGACCTGCAAGGCCATAGTTACTCTGCAGTTTACCAAACAATCTCTTGGCTTCGCGCTTGTCAAGGTTGTTTGTAGGCTCAATCTTGTACTGCATCAGCCTCATTAGTTCACCCTCTGAGGTGCTCTTTAATGCCTGTAGCTTATCAATCATGCTGGAGTTAGAAGTGCAAACCATGAGCGTAGCCCAAAAGCCTTCGGCTAATCGTTCTTCATTTGCATTTGCTTTCATCCTGCGCCTAGGTGCGCCCTGCGTTGCGCTGTACGCCATATCAGAAAACTCATCCCCACTCATCTTAGTGATCTCATCTACGCCAATAGGTAGGTTACACATGACTGCTAGGCGGTGCATCTTCACATTCATCGTGTCTCTCCACGATAGCATAAGCTCATCAGGATGGCCCCATACGCTATTCATCACCTGCAAAATGGTTGACTTACCCGTACCTGATTTGTTGTTAATCAAGTTGATGATGCCACCCTTGATGCCCATGAATTTAATCAAAGGCGCGCCGAATGCACTGAATAACGCAAACGCATGCGGTTCAAACCCAGGCAGGTCATAGACGTTAACAATATTCTTCCATGTATCTAGATCGCCAACTGGCCGTAGCGCGTTGGCAATCTCACCTGTTGCTTTAGAAGGAGGGCTGTAGCGTACATAGCTCGGGCCAATCTCTCTAGTTCCCAAAATAAATTTATCGTCGTCATCTGTCCAACCAAACTGTAGTCGCATAGTTTCAACCTCTTGGATTATTTGTAGTTCTTTGGCGCAAGCCACGATATACCCGAGAATGTGTTGCATCTTATCGGGCAACTCAATGATGCCGTTAAACGCCATGACTTTTTTAAACTCATCTTTGCTTAACGTATCAACAATTGTTATCGGAAATTCTTTATGCCCGTCGCGTGGCAACGTGCGTCTGATCAAAATAGTTTCGCCGTGTATGGGATCGTTTAATCTTTTAGTTACGAACAAGTCGTACTTGTACACGCACACAACCACATCTTCTTCTTTGTCTGCGTCGTCGGCTTTCTTCTTTTTTGCCGTGAAATAAATACCGCCGTTGCGCCCTCGGAAATATCCATTGGGCAACGTCGGCGCGACAAATTCAACCTCACCATTACCTATTACCACATTCTCTTCGGACTTAGCAATCTCGTGTCCAATCACAATAGGAGACTTGATAGTCTGCCAGTGCGGGCATACAGTACAAACATTGGGTCTGAAGTCGTTGAAAGTCTCGCAGGTGTACGGGCCTTTAATCAAATGCGCCTTGCGCTCAGTCTCGCTCTTGCTGTACTGTGGATGCTTATTGGAGATGATATGGATAGCCTTATCACCATCCACACAATGCTTTGCAATGGAGAGACCCGCACGCCATAACGGCTCCTCAATCTGATCTTGGTGCTCCATGATGTAACGCAACTGCTCACATCCCGTGCCTTCAAGTGTTTTATCAAAGATAAGCCTAAACCTAGATTGCTTGTTACCGATCACCGCCTTGGTTAGTTCATCCAACTGCTTGGGAACGTGCGCTGGTTTAATAGGAACAAGCGGCCCCATCAAGCCCGCAAAGTCCTCAAACCGCATAGGCTTAGCTTCGTACATCAAGACAACATCATTAGGAGGATCGTCCTTGAAGTTCTTGGTACTTGGAATACGCAACACCCGCGCGGCATCGGCGGGTACATCAGGATCAATAATGATCTTGGATTCTATGCAACGGGCTTTGAATGTATGTGCAACAGGAAGCCACTTGCTAATCTCAACAGGCTCAGTCAAAGGCCAATAGATATGCCACCCACGCCCCGAGTCAACCACAGTTGGTCTAGGTAGCTTGAGTATCTTGCACAGTTCTTTGATGGCTTGCATTCCAGTCTGCTGGTCTATGTAGCCTTTGATCCTGCCCGTCTTGTCAGGCATAGCCTTGTCTTGCCCGCAGTCAATATCTAAGAAGAATGACTGCATCCAACCACAATTTGTGGCTTCTCTGTTATCACTTGTTTTATATTTACCGCAACCAAAGAAAGCGTTGTATGACCGTGAAACTAAATCCTCGGCTTGTGCTTCAACCTCTTCAAGGGTCTTATGAAAAGTTTGGATTGACTTTTTGTCTTTTGCTAATCCAAGAACAACATACCAACCCAGACCCTGCGGAACTACATTTTCAAGTAGTTTGGTGTCTGCCATAGGAAACTCTCACGGTTATCTGACGCGGTTTAAAAAATCTTGAATACTAGCCGCATGGGTTTTTCCTGGGACATGGACGCCACAAAACCAATTGTAAACAGTTTGTTTTGAGACGCTAAAAAATTCCATGACATCAGAGACTGGGATGTCTCGGGCGATGCAAACTCGCCCGAGCTTTACTCCCAGCGATTTCCCATCAGCATCTCTATTCAAACGAACAGTTTGCTGTGAGTAACCAATCATTACGCATCATCTCCCCAGTCGTCAACCATAGTAGCCAGACCAGTCTTAGGCTTTGGCGCGTCTGCCTTCTTTGTCTCTGCTCTCTTAGTAGGAGCTGTTAAAGCCGCTGCGGCCGAGCCCGCTGGAGCCACCATCTTAGGCAATGTGGGTTCAAGTTTCTTACCGCTGAAACTTAGCTTACTTGCGTTGACGGCAATCTGCGACTCGCCTTGCTTAACAGAGATATCGTAGTCGTCGCTATCAAGAAACGCTACATTGCTGAATGTAAGTTTGGGATAATCAGAATCCGTATCAAACGTCAAACGTGTTGTGAGCATGTTCAAGTTGTAGCCTGACTGCGCAACATACTTAGCGTATTGAATAAAGGGCATATGGTCAACGTCGCCCGTGCCGAACAAAGACTTGGATGGCACAACCAATTGGTAAATGTCGCCCGCCATGTTGTTCTTCAAAACTAATGCAAGATTCCATGAAAACTTACATTGTGTTTTGCCACCGCTCGCAGAGCCTTTGATAGCGCGCTTGCATTCTTTGCAGTGGTCAGCCTGTGGGTCAGCCACTTCTGCGTCGGGGCGCTCGCCATTGCTAGACCAGCAATCGGGTTGTGCGGCCTCATCAGGATTGTAGTCTGTTGCAAAATATTTCTTCTGTACAGATTTACTGCCGTTGACAATTACTACATCTAAATGCGGGTCAGTATTTTTTGCAATCTCTTTACCGCCGTCAACAAGACGGAATACACGGCCACGCAACGAGATGCGCTTGCTTGAGCCACCGCTTGAAGTGAATGCTTTGGTGAAGTCATCCAACTTTACGTTTTGTAAGTGGGCGGGAAGATTGTCTTTGAATGTGGTGATGTTACCCATGATTACTCCTGTGATTTACGTTTAACTACTACTGTGTACCGACTGTCAACATTTAAACCCTCGGGATACACGTCGGGGTTTTCTTCTAAAAACTGCTTCATGTTTGTGTCATGCACTCTTTTGTGAAGCAACCCAAACGCTTTGTACTTGTATATCATGTCATATACAGCGTCCCAGTTTGATGGGTTGTATCTGCTTGTAATGCGACGCACTACTGTTGCAGTCTTTGTAGATATACTGCTTGCGTTTTGCGCATTCAAAATATCCAACAATTTAGTTTCTACGTCTGCCATCTTATCGACGAGCAGTTTGTCCATATGATCGTAGTACTGTTTAATCTCTTCACGCTCTTTGCGTATCTTGAGATATTCAGTGGACAGTTCTTCTACAGATTGTTCATCCATATTATTTCCTTTGAAGTGAAAGATTATTGTAGGGACTCTTTAGACTTTGTCAAGTGTCTTCGAGTTCTTTTTTGTACAACTCAACAATCTTTTCGTGATTGTTGATATTGTTCTGGAGCATAGCGTAGAGCTTACGCTCTATTGGGCTACCTTCGATATGCACAATAGTCATGGCGTTCTTTTGGCCTGGCCTATCGATGCGTGCATTTGCTTGCAAGTACGTTTCGCATGACGTCACAGGAGCATACCATATGATAGTGTCAGCGGCAGTTAGGGTAACACCGTGCGCCGCCGCTTGGGGTTGGATTACAAGTGCTTTGAGTCTAGTCCCTTCTTGGAATTGTTTAAAGATTTCTGTGCGCTTGCGCACTGGTACGTCGCCGTGTATCTCATCGATCTCTATGCCCGCCTTCTTCAAGTGAGCGCTGAGTAGTTCTATCGTATGCCTAAACGGCACAAAGATTAGAACCTTATGGCTCGCCTCATTGATAACTTCCTCGATAGCGTTGAGTCGTGTTGATACATCAAAGTCAATCACCGCACCACTATCTGAATATACAGAACCACAAGATATTTGCAATAGTTTGCTCATCTTGGACGCCGCGTTTATAGAACTAATCTCCTCGCCCGCCGCTTCCATTAGAAGTTTTGTTTTCAACTCTTTATAGTATCTTTCCTGTTGGCTTGTTAGTGGTGCATGTCTACTGATGTACATTTTATCAGGCAGGTCAAGACACTGAGACTTCTCAAATCTAATCGCGGGCTGAAGTAAATTAAATACTGTGGCGTTTGAATCAGGCCGTGGTATCCACTTGTACATGCTGATCTTTTGCATTACTGACTCGCGGTAATCGCCAAAGAATCTAGGCGCGCTATTGGGCACACACAATTTAGCCAAGCCATACGCATCCACAGGCGACTGAGCCGCTGGCGTTCCAGTTAGCATCCAAACCCAAGTATTAGGAGTGACTAGCTTACGCATGGTCTTCCACCTTTTGGTCTGCACATTCTTGTATGCGTTGGCTTCGTCAATCACAATCAAATCAAACTTATCTAATGCAGACTCAGCAATAGATGGTATGCCGTCATAGTTAATGATTACAAATTCAGCCGACCCATTAACTATTTTGTTTCGCTTATCCACGCTACCATACGCTACATCAACAGTGCGGTGTACAGCAAACTTGAACAAATCGTTTTGCCATGCGGATTGCATGATGGACAAAGGGCAAATCACAAGCACACGCTTAATGATCTTTGCTGACATTAGATAGTCAGCGGCCCAAATTACAGAAGCAGTCTTGCCAGTGCCTTGCTCGTTAAAACAAAACGCACGGGTGTTGTTAGCCAAGAAATCCGCAGTTACTTTTTGGTGTTCAAATGGCGTAAACCCCATCGGTCTAGGCCACTTGTAATTTTGCAATATCATTTTTTTAACTTTATTACTTTGCTTAGTTTCTTTTCGCCTTTCTCGGACTTGGTAGTCTCAGAGACAAGGTTTCTCTTAGAGTCGCGCTTGAATGATCTGTTGCCATGTGCGCTTTCAATAAAGACGCCCGCTTTGTTCGAGCCACCTTTATCTAATGCTTTAACATGGGCAACGTCTTTGCCCTGGCGAATATCGGCTTCTCCGTTTTTGTCCCTATCGGGATACATTTTGTCGATAGCGCGTCTAGCTCTTTGGCGTTCCGCTCTGCGTTTCTCCTCGCCCCTTGCTTTCTGTTCCTGATACTCTTTCTTGTATGGTCTCGGCGTGTTGACGTAAGGCATTTTGTTTCTCCTTTTTAATTACCGTTTCATGGGTTGTGAATCTGTGCCCATTTGCACATTCTCGCCGTCTAGTATAGCTTTTAGCAGTCTGTCTTGTCGATACTACTATTGTCCATACTGCGCATTCAGGACACCTCATTTGCTTTCCTTGCTTCAATCATTGCGTCTGCTTGGTAGTACGCCCAGTCTGCTATGTCAAAAGCAGATGTGTTTTCTAAATTTGGGTTAGCCAACATGCCCTGCATTGCCGCTGATGCAAAGTAATCGCGTAGGTTCAATGGGAAATCATTCTCCATCAGACCGACCTCGTAATGCTCTAGCACAGCCATGCTTACCATCAGGGCCCGTCCAGCCCGCTACAAAGTCAGCGCAGATTTCGCGTTCTTTTTCTGCTACTAGTTTGGCAAATCGTTCAAACACGGGAAACAAATCTCTTTCTACCCATGTCATATGGTCAAACATTGCACCAGACTTTTTAGCCAACTCAATAATTTCTTCAGTATCCATTTTTATCCTTTAATTTAGTTTCAATTGCAAAATAAACATCTGTTATTTGAAAACTGTTCCATGTCTTAAACGAATCAAAAATTTCATTCAATTCATCAGGCGTTAATCCTACCCAAATACTGTGGTCTCTCCATCGTGGATTTTCTTTGTACCGATCAATGCGTTTTTGTATATGATCAAACTCTTCGTCTTCTTCAGTTTTCATTTCTTTTTCCTTTTCTTTGGTTGCATATCTGCATCAGTTGGTGGTAATCCTGTATCTTTAAACACCCATCCTAAACGTCCTCTGCTATCTTCAGCTAAAACAATTACCCTGCCATTAAGCATTCTTTCTTGACCTGTTAATTTATCCAATGATGGAGTTGATTTATTAATTTCTTGATTTGCTTTTTGTCTGCTTTCAATAAAAGATTGCAGATAGTTAGTAAAGTTATCTTTAGTCATAACACCCTCCTATTAACCCACCAACATTTGATGTACCCCCAGAATGTTCTTTTAAATAGTTGTGCTTCTAATTTATTGATGCGCTCCTTCAGCTCATAGTTCTCCAACAACAATTCACTGTTATGCATAGACATCATGTTCCATGCTTTTTGTATTTCTTTTCTAATCATGTATTGCGCTCCTTCAGCTTGGCTTCAATGTATTGGATAAGTTTGGAAGTCGGTATGCGACCACTACCTTCTTCTTTGAACTCTAC
>Ga0164296_1004974_pt1 | contig 11874 bp, 13 predicted proteins | sample GEODES057metaG_FD_113533 | JGI IMG/M metagenome (GOLD analysis project Ga0164296, IMG submission 113533) | Dystrophic lake water microbial communities from Trout Bog Lake, Wisconsin, USA - GEODES057 metaG | ecosystem: Environmental > Aquatic > Freshwater > Lake | place: USA: Trout Bog Lake...
AGGCGGAATTCGGGCCGGCTTGTTTCCTCCGATACGCACGCAGGCGAGTTTTATCCGCAGATCGGCGCAGATCCCCTCGGGGCCGCGCACGGTCTGGCGCAACGTGACCGTTGCACCGCCCACTTCCAGCGTCTCCGTCTCGACAACCACCGAGTCATCGAGCTTTGCTGGCCGCACATAGTCGATTTCCGCACGATGCACCATGAACATTAGTCCATGATTCGCAACAAGTTCCGCATGTGGGATGCCCGCTTTGCGCAAGGCCTCGGTCCGGGCCCGTTCGGCGAAACGCAAGTAATTGGCATAATAGACCACCCCACCCGCGTCGGTATCTTCAAAATAGACGCGGAAACCATAACGATGGATGGCGCCTTGATGACGATCCATTCACGTCACCTCATCATCGCGGAGATCCAGCAACGGCAGGCTGCCCGCGTGCGACGATAGCACACCCTGGGACGATGCGCCTTGCGGCGGCTTCATATCCAGATGCCGCCAACCGGGCTCGCCCAGCATGCGGCCGCGGCTGGTGCGCAGGATCAACCCCTCTTGGATCAGATAGGGTTCCACCACGTCTTCCAGCGTATCGCGCGCTTCGGCCAGCGCCGCCGCCAACGTCTCTACCCCCACCGGGCCGCCGCCATGATGTTCGGCAATCCGCCGCAGATAGCGCCGGTCCATCGCATCAAGCCCCAGCGAATCAACCTCCAGCCGCGTCAGCGCCGCGTCCGCCACCTGCCGGTCCACCGGAAACCGCCCCTGCACCGCGGCGATATCGCGCACCCGGCGCAGCAGACGCGTGGCAATGCGCGGCGTCCCGCGGGAGCGGCGGGCGATCTCGGTCGCACCATCCGCCGTCAGGTCGAAACCCAGCAGCCGAGCACCGCGGGCAACGATCAGTTGCAATTCGTCCGGCGTGTAGAAAACCAGCCGCAGCGGGATGCCGAAGCGGTCGCGCAGCGGCGTGGCCAGCAAGCCGGCGCGGGTGGTGGCACCGACCAGCGTGAAGGGCGGCAGGTCGATCTTCACCGTGCGCGCCGACGGCCCGTCACCGATGATCAGATCGAGCTGAAAATCCTCCATCGCCGGATACAGCACTTCCTCGATCGCCGGCTGCAAACGATGGATCTCGTCGATGAACAACACATCGCGCGGCTGCAAATTGGTCAGGATCGCCGCCAAAGACCCCGCCTTGTCGATGATCGGCCCGGACGTGCCGCGAAACCCGACGCCCAGTTCACGCGCAACGATCTGCGCCAGCGTCGTCTTGCCCAGGCCCGGCGGCCCGTGCAGCAAAACATGGTCCAACGCCTCACCACGCTCTTTCGCCGCCTGGATGAAGATCGACAAATTCTCCCGGCTGGCCTTCTGACCGGTGAAATCGGCCAAGGTCTGCGGCCGCAGCGACGATTCATTGGCATCATCGTCCAGCCGAGCGGCCGAAACGGTGCGGGATGTATCGCTCATGCGCCGGCACCGCGTGGCGATAGATCGCGCAGACTATCGCGGATCACCGCGTCGAACACCGCCGCGTCGCCCAACCGATCGACGATGCGGTTGACGACCGGCAACGCCTCGGCCCGCCGATAGCCCAGATTGACCAGCGCCGACAGAACGTCGTCGGCCACACTGCCCACCGGCACCGGCGTGTAGCCGACGCCCGGGCTGGCGGGCATCGCACCCGTCTTATCCTTCAACTCCGTCACCATCCGCACCGCCAAACGCGGTCCGACCCCCGGCGCTCGGCTTAAGCTCGCCTTATCGCCCGCGGCGATGGCGGCGATCAGATCGGACGGCGACAGGGTCGAGAGAATGCCCAAGGCCACCTTGCCGCCGACCCCCTGCACCGTGGTCAGCAGGCGGAACCAGTCCCGTTCGGCGGTATCGGCAAATCCATACAGAACGATCGCATCCTCGCGCACATGCGTCTCGATCAACACCCGCGCAGCGGCGGGCGGAGGCGGTAAGCTGGCCAAGGTGCGGGACGACGCCTGCACCAGATAGCCCACGCCACCCACGTCGATCACGCAGGTGCCGTCGGCGAGTGCGTCCACACGTCCGGTAAGCTGGGCGATCATGCTGGTTCCGGGTCTCGCAAAGCCGCCGCGAATCGGCGGCCCGGCGCATCATAACCCGGTTTCGGGCGAAAAGGGGGCAGCGATCGGGCAGGCTGTGGCAAAACGCAAAAATCGCCGGCCGCACCATTTTCCCGCGCCCAGTTGACGTGCATCAATGCCGATAGCAGCCGAACGGGCATTCTCCCCCTTGTCTAACGGAGGAGAAAAGATCGATGTCCAGAGGCGAATTGCTCTATCTGCTGATGTGCGTGGGGACGTTCACCCTATTTGCCGTCGTGCTCGCCATCCAGTCATGGCACCAGAGCAAGCTGGGCCGGGACGTGATCGTTTCGACGACGCCGGACGAAGCGCACCTCGGTCACGCCGTCCACGCTTAAGTGGCGGTCTGACCCCTGTTCCTTCCCACACCGCAAACTGGGTGGTGATGCTTCGTGAGAACGCACGAAGGGTCACCACCCGATTTTTATCCGCGGCGTGTCGGCCGGTTTTGCTTACTTCAGGTCGAAGCCGAGCCCGTTCAATGCCGCCACCAACTTGTCGCGGCCGCTTAGCGCGGACAGCTTGCCCATGCGGTTGATCACGCGCTTGGTCCAGGTATCGGCCGCCATTTCGTTGCGCGCCGAAAACTCGCTCATCAGCGCATCGTAGGCCGAGCGGGCTTGGGCTTCGTCGTTGGGTACGGCGTAGGTTTCGTGGTGCAGAACAACCGATTGCGGCAGGCGCGGCTTGACCTCACCCGCGGCGGCTTCGGTCCCGTAGCCGACGCACATACCGAACACGCCGAACGTGCCGGACACCAGGTTCACCACCTTCGCCACTTCCAGCGGATTATTGCGCAGCGCGCCGATATAGACGGTATCGAGGCCGATCGACTCAGCGGCGATCACGGCATTCTGCGCCGCCAGCGCGGCATCCAGCGCGGCGACGAGGAATGTTTCCTGATACGGGTTCACCTCCAGCGTGACGCTTTCCTGCACCGCCATGCGCTGGTTGCGGGCGATATCGGCCACCCAGATCAGGAACAGCGGGCACTGTTCGATATGCTTTTGGTTGTTGGACAGCTTGGCCAGCGCCGCCTTCTTCTCCGGATCGGTGACCGCGATCACCGACCAGGTCTGCAGGTTCGAACTGGTCGCCGCCGACTGCGCCGCCGCGACCAGCGTTTCCAGCGTGCCGGCCGGCAGCGCATCCGGCTTGTAGCCGCGCACCGAGCGGTGGTTCAGCAGCAGGGCGATGTGTTCATTCCATGGGCCGGCGGCGGGGATGGCGTTGGGTCCATAGCGCAGCGCCAGTGCTTCCGCGGCCGACGGCGTCGTCGTGTTGGTGACGGTCATGTTCGACAACCTGTTCAAGAGTGGCGGGCCCGCCGACTAGCTCAGGCAAGCCCAGGGGATGCCCAATACCTGCCCTAGCCGTCCAAACCTGGCAAGACCGGCGCGGCTGAAATGCCAGCGCCCTCCGGCGTTCCTGATAATCACGCACCCTTCGGCACGACGTGGTTCCCAGCGCCCTCCGGCGTTCCTGATAATCACGCGCCCTCCGGCGCGACGTGGTTCCCAGCGCCCTCCGGCGCGGGCAATCAGCGCCCCGTCGGCGCGCCGCCGCCGCCGGAAGACCCACCACCACCGCTGCTGCCCATCGGGTTGAAGCGGCCGACATTGCCCAGCAACTGCTGCAAGAACGACGCCTCGGTTCCCGGCGACGGCGTCTTGCGGTCCAGAACGGTCACCTCATACGCATCCGCGCCATCGCGCTCCCGGATGTCGCGCAGCGTCCCGCCGTTATCGAATGTCAGGATCACCACCTTCTGGTAAATATCACCCAGCGTCTGACCAACGCGGATACGCGTCAGTTCGGTGATGTAGAGCCAGGTGTTTTCATCGAACGTCGCCCGCGCGGTCGGCGAGCCGATCACGGCAGTTACGTCCGCCTTACTCGACGTTCCGACCGTCAATTCTTTCAGCGACTCCGGGTCCACCTTGTTGCCGCGCACCTGCGGCGGCGGCTCCAGATAGGCGCAGGCAGAAACCAGAAGGCAGGCGAGCAGCAGAAAATGGCGCACGGCGATGGTCATGAACGGACGGAACCCCGTATATATGTCGATGCCGGGTGGAACACGCCACGGCCGGTGCTATCTATCCGGTGCCTGTCACGGCCACAACGGCCGTGTCAATGAACTTCAGAAAGGGACGTGGTGGCGGGTTTCTTCAGCCGGTCCGGCAAACGAGAGCGCGCGGGCTTCGAACTCTACGGTTCAGCCGTCGCGGCAGCGCGTGATTCCTATCTTTATCTCACCCTCGGTGTGCCAGACACGCTGGATGGCCGCTTCGATGCGATCTGTCTGCATGTCTACCTGCTGATCCGCCGCCTGACGCAAGACGGCACCGCCGACGCCGCCACGGCGCAGGCGGTGTTCGACGCGATGTTCCTGGATATGGACATCAACCTGCGCGAAATGGGCGTCGGCGACATGAGCGTGGGCAAACGCAACCGCAAAATGTGGGAAGCCTTCCACGGCCGCTCCGCCGCCTATGCCGCCGCATGGGAGGACGATCAGGCGCTGGCCGAGGCCATCGGCCGCAACATCTGGCGCGGTGCCACACCGCCCGAAGGCGCGGCCCTGACGCTGGCCCGCATCGCCAAAACCCTGGCCGCCGACCTGAACAGCCAAGACATCGCCAGCCTGCAAGCCGGGCGCGTGACGTTTCTGCCCGCCGAAAAGGCCGCACAATGACCGAACCCGAACTGCACCGGCCCATCCCGGTGGAACGCGTCGGCCCGCGCGGCCTGACCATCACGGTCACGGCCTCGCCCGAGGAATGCCTGGCCTTGGCCGCACGCATGCACCTGCCGGCGATCCGCAGCCTGACCTGCACCTACCACCTGTCCCAGGAAGGCCGCACCAAGGTCATGGCACGCGGCACACTCAACGCCGACCTGACGCTAACCTGCGTCGTCTCGCTGGAAGAGTTCGACTCGGCGATCCATGAGGATTTCCGCGTGCGCTTCGTGCCCGAGGAAGACATCACCGACGACGTGAACCTGGATGATGACGACGAGGTGCCGATCATCAACGGCATCATGGACCTGGGCGAAGCAACCGCCGAACAACTCAGCCTGACGCTGGAGCCCTACCCGCGCAAGCCCGGGCTGGAACCGGCCGAACCGCCGCCCGACCCGACCAGCCCCTTCGCCGCGCTGCGCCGCCTGAAACCGCTGAACTGATCAAGCGACGCAAGCGGCATCGATCCGACGCATCGGGCCTCTACCGGGGCACGCACGGCATCAGGTCCAACGAAGATCGACCACCGCGCGTCCCCGCCGCTTGCCAGCGCGTCAACCCAAACCTAGCGCGACACACGCCATCGCCGTGCCCCGTACCCCGTGCTCCGCGCCCCGCGCCCCGCGCCCCGTGACCAAGCACAGACGCGGACGTGGCGGCGCGGCTGCAAATACGACATGAGACTGCAACGGCGCAGCGGAAACGGCCAAGCCGCAAACAACAGCGCAAGCGCTGCGCCGTTGCCACCGCAGACAGCATGACACCCGACACAACCATTGATTGCCGCCAGAAACGTCACTAACATTACCATAAGAAATTCTGCGGATACCGATCACGCGGAACCACCGAGGAAACGACATTGTCCCATCTGTTCGTACTTTTCCTCGCCTCCACGGTGCTGATCCCGATCGCGCTGATCTACATCGCACAATGGTCCCCACTCGCCACCTGGACGCGCACGCTGGCCGTATCGCCGGCCACGGTTTCCGCCGTCTTTCTGGTCTTCGGCCTGAACCTGGCCTTCGTCTCGAACGAAGTCTGGGGCACCTACGACAAAGCACGCACGGCGGTCGCAAGCGAGGGAGACACACTGCGCAACCTCGCCCGCATGGCACAGAGCATCAAAGCACCCATCGGCCGGGACATGCTGCTCGCACTCCAGAAATACGAAGCCTACACCGTGCAACAAGCATGGGATCTTTTGGCGGTCGGCAGTTGGGAAACGACCGAGGCCGGGTCGCTCGGTCAACTCGCCGTCATGGTCAGCTCCGATGAGATGAGCGCGGCGACGAAGCCAACGGTGCAAAGTCAGTTGATGACGTCCGTAACCACCCTGCGATCCCTGCGGAACCAACGATTTGCCCTGGCGTCCAGCGGGCTGAACCCCATGAAATGGTCGTTCACCTGCTTTCTCGACATCGTCGCCATATTCGCCATCGCGCTGGCGAATATGGAGAAACGAAACCAACACATCATGGCATCGCTGCTGTTTTTCACGGCATCGACGCCAACGATCGCGCTGCTGGTGATCGAGGCAAATCCCTTCGCCGGAATGATCCCCGTATCCGCCCAACCCATCGCCATCGCACTCGACCACGTGACAGCGGTGTTAGCGCAAACACAATAGCGCGCTGCCCGATCTTAGACACCAGGATGGGCACACCAGGATCTACACGCCAGGGCACGTGCCGGCGCTGCCAGACTATCCCAGCCGGTAAAAACCCTCTTCCGCCGGCGGCTCCGCCAAATCCTCCTCGATCAGCGACACGGCCGCCAATCGCGGCCCCCGGCGGCAAAGCCGAGCGAGTTCCTCCACGGCGGCGGTGTCGCCGGCAATGAGTGCTTCCACGGTGCCGTCGGCGCGATTGCGCACCCAGCCGGACACGCCCAGCGCACGCGCCTGGCCCACCATCCAGTCGCGATAGCCAACCCCCTGCACCCGCCCGGCAATGGTCAGGTGCTTGGCGGTCATGCAGCGTCTCGCGTCAGGCGCATATACAGATCCGCCAACCCGATCTCCGCCGCGATCCCGGCGCGGCGCTCCGCCGCTTCCTCGTCCTCACCCCATTGCTCGGACTGGAACGTCTCATCCAGCATCGCCAGTTCATGCGCCGTCTGCGCATCCAGCGCGCCGGACGCCAGCGCCAGACCCAACACCAGGCTCCCCAGCACCGGCACCGCGATGCCCAGACCGGCCAACGTATCCGGGCTGCACGCCGCCACCGCTCGGCGCAGCGCATTCACCGCGTCGTGATGCTGCTTGACGAAACCGACCCCCTCGGTCACCCGCAACGCCGCATCATGCGTGCGCACCGCCCAGTCCAGCCAAGGCTGCCACCGCTCGGCTTGCAACTGCGCCAGCTTGGGCGGTGCCTCGGCGCGATAGCACAGCAGATCGGACTCGCCGTAGCGGGCAATGGCATCGATCGTCGGATCCGGATCGGGGGCGATACGCTCCAGCGCCGTGCCGGCCAGCCTGGTCAGCGGCGTGTCGTTGAACGACATCTCCCCGCCCTTGCCGCCGCCCGCCGCCTGCCATTCGGCGGCGATCGCCTGTGCCAGAGGCCGTTGTTTCACCACCAGGATCGCCGCACTCGGCAGCCGCATCGGCTTACCGTCCAGCCGAATTTCCCAGCCATCCGCCACCCGCTCGGCGTTGGCTTGTTCCCAGAAACGTTTCACCGGAAGAGACTCTTCAATGCAGCGCCCGGATCGGGCAGGTTGGGGAAAATCGGTCGCTTCGGCGGCTTGCCATCCGCCTGGGCCGGCGGGTTGGTAGCCTGAGGCGCCGCGCCCTGTCCACGCGCCCCCGCGTCAGCCGCCCCCTGTCCGGCGGCGCCGGCACCCGCCGCCGTATCGCTGGCCCCCATACCGCTGGGCACCACACCGGTAGGCCCCACACCGCTGGACGCCGCATCGGCATGTCCGCCACCGGCCCGCGCCGCCGCCAGCGCCGCCGGACAGGGATCGCCACCGATCCCCAGCGCCTTGTTGACCCCCAGCAACCCGCCCAGCAGCGCAACCGGGCTGTTCTGGCCCACCAACGCCCCGGTCACGGTGCTGACGCCCGCCTGGGCCACCGCCGTCTTCTCGGCCGCCACCGACGGCTGGCGCATCGGCCCGGACACACGCACCGGCACCACCATATCCGTCGCCAATAACTTCACCTGCGGCCGCAAACCCAGATTCACCGTCTCATCCGCCAGATTGGCCGATCCCGCGCCAGACATCGTCAGCAGCGACGAACTCAGCAGCAGCGGATCGATCGTCACCGCGCCATGATGCGCCACCGCCCGCGCGGCGAAACACCGCAACTCGCTGTTGCCGCCCTTGCCGACCAGATCCAGGATATTCACCGCCGCCAGAACCCGGCCCAGCACCGCCCCCAGCGCGCGATTATCGAAGGTGCCACCGGCAACGGCCACGCCCAGCGTGCCGTCCAGCGAGGCGGCAATCGCATGCGGCGAAACTCCGGCACCGGCCAGATCGGCGTAAACCTCCAACTGACCACTGGCCACGCGCCGGTAGCCGAACCAGCCCAGCGTGCTCGACAAGGCCAGGCCGGGCGCATGCAGCCGCAAGCGAACAGGCGGTTCGGCCTGGGTGGCGTCGGCAAAGAACGAGCCGCTCATGCGCCCAACCGGCAGATCAGCGGTGAAGCGGTCCACGGTCAGACGACCGTCGCGCAGCGCAAGGTGCAGCGAGGCAGAGCGCGTTTCACCGCCGCTGGCCCGGATTGTGCCGACATCCAGCGTGACATCGGCATCGGTGGTTTTCAGCAGACCGAACGGCAACGCCGTATCGGCGAAAATCCGTCCATTGGCGTGGGCTGCCGAGCGGTCGGCCGAATGCCCACTTGATTCGGCAGCACCACCCGCCGAAGGGGTCGCAGGAGAGGCGGTGGCAGGCGGCCCCGCCGGGGCGGTCGCCTCGGTGATGCCGAAACTCTGCTGCAACGCGTCGATATCCAGCCGGTCCCCGCGCAAATGGGCGACGATACTGCGGTGCGGCGCCAGCGCGACCGACACATCGCCGACGGCATCGGCATGCGCCGCCCGCAGATCCAGCCCGCGCACCTGCACGCCGGCCTGCAGGCCGCCCGGCAAGTCGGACAGCGCGCCGCGCAGCACGATCTGGCTGAACCGCGGCAAGTCGACGCCCAGCAAAGGCGACAAGGCGTCGAAATGCGGAATCCGCGCCGTCACATCCAGTGCGACACCCGACAACGCCCGGGCATCGGCGATGCTGCCCTTCGCGCTGACCTCGGCATCGCCCGACGTCACGGTCAGATCGATCGGCAGCGCCGGCAAAGGATCGCCATACAGCAACGCAAACGGCGCACCGGCCGAACCGCTGAGGGATACGGGCACCCCAGCCCGCGTCAGACTGGCCGTCACCTGCATCGGCCGGTCCGCACCCGGTGCGGCAAGGTCCAGCGACACCAAGTGCAGGCCCGCCACCAAACTGCTCAGATCGCCCGCGCCCACATGCACCCTCACATCCCGCACCGCCACGCGGCTTCCCGCTCGGCCTGAGGCCCGCCCGCTGAACGCCAAATCCTGCAACGGCACCTGCCCGGCCAGCGGCACCAGGGATCGCACCGCGGCACTGTCCGGCACGCGGCCGGAAAACGCCGCATCGAAGGTCAGGGCGGCGGTGTCCACCGTGGCATCGCCCGTCAGTTGCGCCCCGGCAATGCCAAGCGTCAGCATCGCCCGCCAGGCTTTGTCCCCGGCCAGGAACCGCGCCGCCGACCCGGTTTCGGCCGTCAGGTCGAAGGGCTGACCGTCATAGCGGCCAACCAAGCGCAGATGGACCGGCTCTTCCGACGATCCGGCGGCACCATCCATCCGCTGCACCGCGATCTCTTGCCGGACGCCGGTCTGGCGATTGAACCACGCCAGCTTGCCGTCCTCGATCGTCACCGCCGAAACAGCGACCGAGGTGATCCGCCAGCCCGATTGCCCCGATGATATTTGGTCCTGGGATGTTTGGTCCTGGGACGTTTGGTCCTGGGACGTTTGCTCCTGGGGCGTTTGCGCCGACGGCGCTTGTCCAGATGGCGCGCCGCCACCAGCGATTTGGCCAGCAGCGGTTTGGCCCGCAGCGGTTTGGCCAAGCGCCTCCGCCGGCGTCATGCGCCAGTTCGGCTGGCCGTTGGCGGCAATCTCCAGCAGGATATCGGGCTGCAGCAGGATCAACTGGTCGATATTCAAAGCGCCATGCAGCAGCGGCAGCAGGGCGATACGGATATCCAGGCCGCGCAGCGTCGCCATCTCCGGGCGGGAAAACCCCGGCGGATTGGCGAAGGCGACATCATCGACATGCAGCGTCGGGCGCAGCGACAGTTGCAGCCGCATCCGCCCGTTCAGCACCAGCGCGCGGCCGGTGGCGCGCTGCACGGCGTCCTGGATCGCCGGCTTGTAGGCGTTGGGGTCGAACGTCATCAGCACCCCGGCGAGACCGACGCCGGCGATGCCGATCAGGGCAGCCACGGCATAGATCACGCTGCGGAGCGCGCGCATCAGCGTCCTCGCTTCGCCGGCTGCGCCGCCGGGGCGTGGAACCCCAGGGTCTTGAAGGTTCCCGCCATGTGCGGCGCCAGATCAGCCTCCACCGTCAGGCTGCCGCCCCCGGGGTGAGGCAGCACCAGGCGGCGGGCGTGCAGATGCAGATCGCTGGAAAGCCCCTCGACCAGGGCGGAAAACGCCATGTTCTGATCGGGTTCCTCATATTTCTCATCGCCCAGTATCGGCGCGCGGATCGCCACGCAGTGCACCCGCAACTGGTGCGTGCGTCCGGTCAGCGGTTGCAGTTCCAGCCACGCCAGCTTGCGCGCGGCATGGTCCAGCGTGCGATAATCGGTGATCGCGCGCTGGCCGTCCGGGTCGTCGCGTTCTGCCGGCGCCATGCGTTCGCCGCGCGCGCCGCCGATTTTCTTCAGCGGCATGTCGATACGGCCTTCCACCGGCACCGGCCGGCCGGCGACGACCGCCCAATAGGTCTTTTCGATATCGCGGCCGCGAAACGCCGCCGCCAGCTTGGCCGCACTGCCGGGCGTGCGCGCCAGCAGCAGTACGCCGGTGGTGTCGCGGTCCAGCCGGTGCACCAGACGCGGCCGGTGGTCGCTGCCGAACCGCAGCACGTCCAGCATGCCATCCAGATGCCGCGTGATGCCGGGCCCGCCTTGCACCGGCAGGCCGAACGGCTTGTTCAGCGCGATCAAGTGATCGTCCTGGTAGATGATCGCCTTGCGCAAGGCGCGCTCGTCGTCCGGATCAACGCGCGAGACCGGCTTGGGCGCCTCGGGTTCCGCCATTGGCGGGACGCGAATGGACTGGCCGGGGACCAGGCGTGTGGACGTGTCCACCCGGCCGCCATCGACGCGGATTTGGCCGGTGCGGCACAGTTTCTGGATCAGGCTTTGCTGAAGCCCTGGGAAATGGCGGCGGAACCAGCGATCGAGCCGGATATCCGCCTCATCATCAGTGACGATGCGGGCTTGAACGGACATGAGGGGGATGTGGCGCGCCAATAGGCGCGGGTCAACCCGCCCTGCGCAACTCGGCAGCGCAAACGGCCCGATCGGCGCCGTCCGTGCCGCGGAACCCTGGTCAGTCGATCTGCCCGGCGGAGCGCCAGGCCATCATGCCGCCGCGCAGCACGGCGATATCGGTCACGCCAAGCTGGCGCAGATGCGATGCGGCGGCCGAGGACCGGCGATCCGTATGGCAAATCAGCACCAGCGGCCGGTCCAGCCCGACAAGTTCGCCGGCCGCGGCGGCGAACATCGGCAGCGGGATATTGCGCGCGCCGGTGATGTGGCCGAGCGGGCCGCTGAATTCGTCGGGGTTGCGGACGTCGATCAGGATGGGGGCCGCGGCTGAGGCCCCGTCTGAGGCAGGTGCTGCCGCGGACGTCGAGCGGATGGCTGCGGCGAGTTGATCGACCTCGATCCAGCCTGCGGTATCTTGGCCGAAAAAGCGCGACAGCAGCGACATGGGGGATTCCTTG
>Ga0164296_1004981_pt1 | contig 11868 bp, 12 predicted proteins | sample GEODES057metaG_FD_113533 | JGI IMG/M metagenome (GOLD analysis project Ga0164296, IMG submission 113533) | Dystrophic lake water microbial communities from Trout Bog Lake, Wisconsin, USA - GEODES057 metaG | ecosystem: Environmental > Aquatic > Freshwater > Lake | place: USA: Trout Bog Lake...
CGCGATGGGTGACCAACCATTCTGCCTTGCGCGGCCTGTGTGTAACTTCATTCTTCCCTACCCGCGATGGACGCGACAGCGCTCAACGTGTGTAATGCGTTGCACATCTTGCTGAGGACAGCGTGCATCGTATAGAGCTACAATCTAGCTTCCTCATGCTCTCGCCTCCGATGTGGCGGCGTTTGCCGTGCCGCCCAGCGCTCCCAGAAGGAACCACGCTTGTTCCTGCACAATAGGGCTGTTCGCCCCGTGCACGCGCATGCATGCCGCCACGACATCCACTGCGCCAACAGCACAGGCACGCGTCCTGTTCTCACTGCTCTTGAACGTCAGCTTCGTCAGCGCCGCGCAGCCGTGCTCCTGCACGTCTACGCTGAAGAGATGTGCACGCAGCGCGGCGACCACCGCCTCCACCGCGCCAGCGGTTGCCTGCTTCAGGGCGTCCCCTGCATCGTCGCTCGTGAAAGGTGCCAGTCTGCCAAGGACGCAGCACCCCCACTTCTGTACATCCGCATTCTGGCGATGCACCGCCATTCCGACGCACACGACGGCGGCACAGCCTCGCGCAAGGAGCTCTGCGAATGTGGCGGGGTCGCTCGCAGCAGTGGCGTCCAGCTCGGCACACTGCTTGGCGAACGCCTCTGGGTCTGCGCTTGCTTTCATCATCGCCTTCACTGTGCCCACCGGCGCGTCCCGCACCTCCTCAGCCTGGTCGCGTGAGTGCGGGAGGGAGTGAGCGGCACGCGCCTGGGACGACAAGCCCTGTGCTGTGGATTTCCCCCCAGACAGAGGGTCCACCTGAGCCGCAGCCGCGGCAGCGCAGAGCGCGTGCGTGTACGCACCAGGAGTGCCTGCTTGAGGCGCGCCCACAGCTCTTTGGCCTCCTCGCCTGCACGTGTGAGGTGCTCCACGGAGCGCTGCAGCTCTGCCACCCGCTCCTGCTCCTGCGCCAGCTGCTGCCGCACTGCCGCCACCTCCTCCTGCAGCCGCCTCTCCTGAGCCGCAGCTGCCTGAGCCGCAGCCGCCAGCGCAGTGTGGTGCGCCAGCTCTGCGGCGGCAGCCTTCTCCTTCTCAGCCTTGGCCGCTCGCTCAAGGGCAGCCATCTTGTCCGCGCCGCGCGACTCCACCGACGAACTCACCTGCTTCTCCGCAGCCAGCTCACCGCGCAGCTTGTCCGCCAGCTCGGCAGCCTCCGCAGCCACGCGCTGGCTCTCAGACACGGCTCGTTGCAGCGCCCGAAGCTGCTCAGTCAACTGCGCCTTCTCATCGGTCAGCTTGCTGATTGTCGCGGCTGCGGCGCGCTTCACCTTCTCCACCTCGTCCGCCATCGAGCTGGCGAGGGAGACGAAGTGTGACGAGCGGGCCTTCCAGAGGAGGAACCGTTCCTCTGGAACGGCGTTACGCCTCACCCCTCCGCCAAAAGCGTCGCCGGGAGGTCACACACTGCCGTGATGGCGACTGCTCGGGTACGTGCGTCTGCGTCTTCTATCTCTGCGTGCGCGTCTTCCTTCCCTGACTGCTCTTCCAGGCCTCTCCAGGGGAGGAAAGGGAGAAAATTGGAGGACGGACACTCAAAGTCGCGAGTCTCTTCAGCGGCTGCGGTGCTCTTGACCTTGGTCTGCAGCAGGCTGGTCACGAAGTGCGCGGCCTGTCCGTGTCTGCAGCGGCTGCCCCGTCTCTCACTTTGTTTCCGATCACAACGTTCTGGTGTCAGATCATCCTCCAGGCGGAGATAGACGACGCTGCCCGTGCCGTCCTTCGAGCCCGCTTTCCAGGAGTGCACCTAGTGAGAGACGGTGCGCTGTGCGGCCCTTATGTGGAGGCCCCACATAAGGAAGCACATGTATGTGACCAGACCTGCTAAACTCTCGCCCTCTCTCTTTGGCCTCCACAGTTGCCGAGCTGGAGTGCTTGCCCGCAGAGACCGAGCTTCTGTCCGCCAGTTTCCCGTGCGTGGACGTCAGCCGCGCAGGCAGCCGTGCTGGCATCGACGGTACTGCCTCAGGCCTCGTTCGCCACGTATTCCGTCTGCTTGCGCACCCACGCAGTCCGCGAGTACAGTGGGTTGTGCTCGAAAATGTGACTGGCTTGCTGGACCGCCACAATGACGCTGATGGAGGCTCTGTGCGGGAGCCAGGCATTGTCTATGTTGTGAGCGAACTCGAGCGCCTCGGCTTCAATTGGGCGCACCGCGTCGTGTGCAACGCCGCATTCGGCATTCCGCAGCGACGACGACGGGTGTTCATTGTGGCTTCTCTCCACGGAGACCCACGAGACGTGTTGTTGTCCACCAACTACGAGTGTTTCTCCAGTGGGGCAGTCTGCACGTCATTGTTTGGCAAGCCGTGCTACGAGTGCGCCCTTCTGGCTCCTGTGGACAGACGCCCGGTACCTGCAGCATGTATTGCTCCAGGGAATGGTTCCGCAAAAGCTGTCGATGACCCTGCGCCAGAGGAGGTAGCAGGCGAGCTTGATGGCACACCGGCTCGCGACAAGTCGGTCAAGGACGACGGTGACCTCGACGAGGCTGATGTGTGGCCTCTTGGCGTCTGCATAGATCTAAGCAGCGCACAAAGCTCCCCGTGCATTGGCATGACGCCAACATTCACGACTGGCAACTGCCGCATGGCTGTGCTCAAGGGTAAAGACAAGCAGTTCGGGTTGTTAAGGATTCAGGACGCTGAGCGCTTGCAGGGCTTGCCGGAGGACTGGACGGACCCGGCGGCGGTGTGTGCATCTCGCAGTGTGAGCCACAGCCGTGAGGGAGCTGAACGTCACTTCGAGGTAGCCATCCGCTGGGGACTGATAGGCAACGCAGTGTGCGTGCCAATTGCGCGATGGTTGGGCATGCAGCTGCGTTTCCCTTACACCCACAAGTACATGGCGCGCAATGCCTCGCCATTCAAAGCTGCCGTTCCGTCATCGTGGCCGCGCAATGCATGGTGCTTGCATGATAGCGCTGGCCGTTTCGCTGATTGCAACGTCGGCATGGCTCCATTGCATGTGCCATTCACGGCGCTCGGTTCATTTGTTGGAGCCTTGGGCGATGCACCAAGTGCAGAAGCGGTTGACGTGTGGATAAAACGGATGCGCACTGCGGGTTGGAATCTGAATGGCCCGCTGGCTGGACTGGTCCAGACTGTGTCGGACGGCACGCAGCTTGCACTTGACTCGGCGGCGAAAGGCAACGCGAATCCATCGTCGTCCAGGTGTGCCATTTCCTTTATGACGATGCGGTCAACCCTGTCGCCGGAGCAGCTTGCCCAGAACGTGTATGTGAAGGACCCCTACAAGCGCCGGCTGGTGTGGGTCAAGCAGTCGCCCTATCCGCAGTGGCCCGGATTGATTGTCGACGCGGGTGCTGGAGATCACATCCCAGAGCGTATTCTCGCAAGGAAGCCCAAGACGGACGGCGTTGTCATGGTCGTCTACCTGGGCGATGCGACGTGCCACTGGCACCGGGATGCGCAGCTGACTGACTTGCAGGCAGGGTGGGAGGCGAACAAGGATGGCTATGGCAAGGGTGGCACCCGATTCCAGCGCAACATGTTCGAGAAAGCTCTTCACGAAGCCGAGGCGCTGCAGCAGGTCACGACAACACCTGTTGCCGATGGCCCCATGTCTCTGGCAGCTTCACGCCCGCAACGTTTGTCCATCGGCGATGGGGAGGAGCAGCGCTGCGGCAAGTGCCGTGCTTGCAATCCTGTAGCTCAAGGAGCGGCCGCACCGTGCTTAAGAGTGTCGGCCCTGCGCTTGGCAGCAGCAGGGCATGTGGGCGCCATTCTCACTGCCCAGGGATCCAAAGCGACTGGCACCAAAGTCAATGTCTGGTGGGAGCTGGATCAACGTTCCTACGCTGCCGAGATCACGTCGTTCAACATGGTGAACCATACACACCGCCTTCTGTACACGGACGACAAAGTGGAGTCACTGTCGCTGTGGAAGGAGCGGGTGGAGCTGCTCCATGCGATGACGGAGGCACCGACGGCAGCTGGGGCTGCTGTTGTGCAGACGCGGGATCCGCCGCCAGCCTTAGTGCTGCAGCCAGCGGGGAAGAAGCAGCGTCGCGACACGAGAGCACAGTGACGTGTCACAAAGACGAATTGAATATTGCCCATCGCAGTGACGTTGTGTGCCAGAATGCTGGTGACCACATGAGACTTGTCAAACGGCCGCAGCGGTGCCGCGGTGCATTGTGAGCCAGTTGGAGGTGGCAACGCGTTGTGTGTCCTTGCCTGATCCAACAACACCGCCGCCATGCCTCCCAAGAAAGACGCCAAGAAAGAGGAGGATGACGGCGAGAAGAAGGGTCTTGAGCTGCTCCTGTACACGATCTATGAGGAGGCGTTTGCGTACCGCTCCATCAAACAGATGAAGATCTGGGACTGGCGCCTCACTTGTGCGTCTCTTCACGCCTGGCAGTGTGCATGCGGTCGCTTGGCGCCTGCGCAGCTGCTCTCCGCGGCGCGCGCGGCTCGGCGCGCGGCGGGGCCGGAGGAAACAACCCTAGGCAAGCGCCTGCTGACTTCCGCGCTCTGTTTCCGCAGACATGTCTCGCGGGTTTACCTTCGGCGTCGTCCTCTACGTCCTCTTCTTCATGCTGCTCGACCACGGCTATCTGCAAAAGGAAATGCCGTTCGTAGGCATCGACCTGAGGCTGGACTTGGTGCGCGTATCCTGCCAATCCTTCTCGTTTCCTTGCGCGCCTCTGACCTCGCCCCTGCCTGCGGCTGCGCAGAGCACGCTGAACATAACGTACCAGAGCAACGTCAGCAGGTCGCTGACGGGAGCCACAAACTTCAACTTGACGGTGGCTGGGCCAAATGGCACGGCTTCTGTCCTGCAGCAGTTCCCGTACTGCGTGGCCGGCACGACGGACTACGTGTGGGACGCCAATGCGACGCGGTCTTATACGAACAACACGTGCGTGCCGTACGTGGCACTGCCCGAGATGTTTGAGCTGGGCTCCTCCAATGTGTGGCTCTACACCTACTGGCGCCAGAGCAACTGGGCGCGCACGTGCGTGCCATCCACAGATGTGCCCAAGTACTATATAGCTTTGCCAGCCGGCTACCCGGCGGACACTCCCAACTCGGTGAAGGACTACGACTTCAACGACCCTGGCTTCGTGCCCAACTGCAACACGAGCCAGAGCATTCGCAACGCCAGCGTGCTGCTGGTGCAGCCCGAGCGGGCGGTGCTGACCATCCGGCCGACGTACAGCACGACGTGGGGCAAAACAGGCAGCCGGATGGCCACCATCATCCAGTCGCGCGCTGGGGTTGCCACGCCGCTCCCTGGCGCGGTGCCGCTCTCATTTGGGGCTCAAGATACGGTGCAGATTACGTTCAAGCAGTTGTTAGCGCTTGCGGGAATCGATTTAGATGCGACGAACGTTCTCGCTGATGGCGGCCGTGGGCCTCTTAACGGGACTGCGTATCCCACGTACCGGATAACGGGCGTGACGCTCATCATTGACGTGGTGCACCACAATTTCGTGGAGAACAAGACCAAGCTGGACCCGTTCAACTTCCAGGAGACAGCAGTGTTGGAGGTGTACCCTGCCACGAAGGGCACGTTTGCGTCGCCAGGCTCGCGCCTGTTTTACACTGGTCACCTGTACAACCTGAACAAACTACCACGGAACCAGCGCAATGTGCCGCCGGGGACGTCGGACCCGTATCCTTATCCAGAATCACTGTACATGGTGCGCCATCCGCAAGGCGTGGAGGTCCAGTTCGTGGCGAATGGCCTCGTTGGCCGCTTCGATGGCAAGGTCCTTCTTGGCTCCCTGATCAACATCTTCATCATGAGCGCCGTGGCACAAACGCTGACGGACTTGACTGCCGGATTCCTGATCAACGGCTTCCGTGCCCAAAAGTACATGCTCGACCTTGAGCTTCGCATTCGCAACATGCTCCGCCGCCAGCTAGCCGATAGCCCCGGGCTGGAACAGGTGCGTATGTTTGAGAACAGCGTCACAGAGATGTACGGCAACCGGGCGTTCCAGGCAAGCATGATGCGCCGCCTCGGGCCGCCCAAAAAAGACAGCGCACCGGCAGTTAGCTCTGAATTGGCAGCTGCGGCAGCTGGGGCTGGGTTTGGCAAGAAGGATGTGGGGGCAGCGGCTGGCACGCAAGTTGAGGAGCGTCAGGACTTCCAGAGTGTAGGTGCGGCTCTGCGCAGCGCACCAGTAGGTGTGGGTCGTGCGATGGCCGGCGATGCTGCTGGCGACGCTCACGTTGAGGACTTTGCGCCGCGGGTGGTGCAGCTCCTTATCTCTGGCCAGCCATGCCACGGGCAATGGCTCACAGCGCAGGGGTATCTCGAGAACTGTCGCTGCGTGCGCTTCCAGTGGTACCGCACCTTTGGCGGCGCGGGCTGGGAGGCTATTCCGTTCGCCACCATGCCGTCATTCTTCCCCACTGCAGACGATGTGGGATGCCTCATCGCTGTGGACGCGGTGCCAGTCACAGACGACGGATTTGAGGGACCCATGCAGCGCGTTCGCATCGGCCCGCTGACAACGATGGCGGAAGTGACAGCTCGTGTTGAGGAACTGGTGGAGGAGGCGCAACACAATGAGGACATCGGCGTCACCTTCGACGACGGAGTCTCCCGCGCCGGCGACCCTGGCCTGCTGATTGTCCGCAAGCTGGATATCTGCTTGAAGGCAGCGCAGGGCCACATTGATTTCGGGCGGGTGCCCACACAGGGATGCCGATGCGATCTCGACCGGCGTGACCCAGGTCTCATGACCGTGGTGGCTGCCTTTGGTGGAGATGCGGCCCCGTCGCTGGGCATCACATTCGAGTCTCCGGAGGAGCGCGACGTGGCGGCCTTAGTCATCCGCCTGCTATCGCAGGGCAAGACATCCTGGGAGCCCACGCTGCCAGGGCCGGACGATGTGCCCACAGACGATGAGTAGGAAGGCACTGTGTCCGATGATACAACGACTGTACTGCTAGAGACTCAAGCGGGGTCACACGGATGATGTCGCGCGCTTGCGTCATCATCACTCAGCGCCCTTTCCGGGTCAGCACCATGGCCTACATGTGCGTTGCGCACGCACGCCAGCTTGTCTTCCCTCTTCCACTCTCTGACCCGCTCAATACGCGTCACAGGCAGCCGCAAGTAATTCTACTGCGGGAGGGCACAGACACAAGCCAAGGGAAGGCACAGCTGATCAGCAACATCAACGCATGCACTGTGGTGGCAGACGCCGTGCGCACGACGCTGGCACGTGCCCTGCCCGTGACTTGTATAGGGGCCAGCAAGCTGAGCGTACGGTCTGGCTGCACGCCTGTCCTGGACTGCCTATCCTCTCTGTCCGCTCGGGGCCCACCAGCGCGTCTCGCGTCTGACGCACGTCCGCTCCCAGGGCCCGCTGGGCATGGACAAGCTCATCTACGATAGCCGGGGGACGACGATCAGCAACGACGGCGCGACTATACTGAAGGTGTGGACCGACCCAGCTTTGTTGACTGCTGTCCTGTGCCCCGCCCAGCACGCTGACGACCCGCCAACTCGACGCAGCTGCTCGAAATCGTGCATCCAGCAGCAAAGACGATGGTCGACATCGCCAAGAGCCAGGACGCGGAGGTGTGTAGCCGACACCCAGCGTTGCGGTTGCCCAATAAGTCTGCCCTGTCTGCACCTTCGCTTCGTTCGCCTGACGGTCTCCGTCCGCGCACTCAGGTCGGTGATGGCACCACGACGGTGGTTCTACTGGCGGGCGAGTTCCTGCTCGCAGCGAAGCCGTTTGTGGAAGATGGCGTTCACCCACAGCTCATCGTCCGCGCCTTTCGTCAGGCCTGCACTCTCGCTGTGGACACAGTCAAGAAAATGAGCATCAGGTGTGTCCATTGCACGCCGCTTATGTGCGTGCTGGCTGCTGGCAAACCCATTCGCTGTTGGCTTTGTTGTTGACGCATCACCTGCAACTCGTGCGTCCTGCAGCATCGCGTCCGACAACGCAGAGGAGCGCTCGCGGATGCTGCGCAAGTGCGCGGAGACGACGCTGAATAGCAAGCTGGTGGCCGGTGAGAAGGCATTCTTCGCAGAGATGGTTGTGGACACCATTGGGTGTCTGGACCCGCAGACACTGGACCCGCGCATGATCGGCGTGAAGAAAGTGCCGGGCGGTGCCATGCGCGACAGCTTCCTCGTCAACGGCGTTGCGTTCAAGAAGACCTTCAGCTATGCTGGCTTCGAGCAGCAGCCAAAGTCGTTTGACTCGCCCAAGATCCTGGCCTTGAACATTGAGCTGGAGCTCAAATCTGAGCGTGACAATGCAGAGGTTCGCCTGAATGACCCCAGCGAGTACCAGAGCATCGTGGACGCAGAGTGGAACATCATTTACGCAAAGCTCGACAAGTGCGTCGCCACCGGCGCGAACGTGGTGCTCAGCCGCCTCGCCATCGGCGACTTAGCGACACAGTACTTTGCAGATCGGGGCATCTTTTGCGCGGGCCGCGTACCAGAGGAGGACATGTCCCGTGTCACACAAGCCACGGGTGCGCAAGTGCAGACCACCGTGAACGCATTGGACCCTGCCGGTGGCTTCCTGGGCTCCTGCGCGCGCTTCGAGGAGCGACAAGTGGGTGGCGAGCGGTTCAACGTCTTTAGCGGCTGCCCTGCAGCGAAAACAGCAACGCTTGTTCTTCGGGGCGGAGCTGACCAATTCATCGACGAAGCGGAGCGCAGCCTCCACGATGCACTGCAGATTGTGCGTCGAGCAATCAAGAACGCGGCGGTGGTGCCTGGCGGCGGAGCGATCGACATGGCTGTCTCCCGTGTGCTGCGAGACTACGCGGTGACTCTTCCAGGCAAAGCGCAGATGTTCATCACCGCATACGCCCGCGCGCTGGAGGTCATCCCCCGTCAGCTGACTGATAACAGCGGCTTCGACGCGATGGACGTGCTGAACGCACTTCGCCAGAAGCATGCTCTGCCTGAGGGCCAGGGCGCCCGCTTCGGCGTGGACTGCGTCACTGGCGGCATCTTGGACACGTACGAGGCGTTCATCTGGGAGCCCGCACTGGTGAAGATCAACGCCCTCAGCAGCGCCACTGAGGCTGCGTGCTTGGTGCTCAGCATCGACGAGACAGTGCGCAATCCGCGCAGCGAGGCTCCGGACGGAGGACCAGCCATGCCAGGCCGGGGTGGGGGTGGTCGTGGCGGAGGCAGAGGCCGTGGAATGCGTGGGCGTGGGCGCCGTTGAGTGTGACGTGTTCCACACTGCTCGATTCTCGCCAATTCTTTTGCGTCCTTGTCGCTTGTGAAAGCGCGCTTGTATAGGAGCGCAGTGTTCAGTTGCCTCCCACTGCGTGGTCCCATAACTGTTACTGTCAAAACGCTCGAGAGAGCGCTGCAGTGCCATGGAGGCCAGCCTCTCACTGTGTGGCGCGCCGGTACTCCTCGGGTCACCGCATGCTCACCGATGGCGGTGCAGCTCGCGTCAAGCGGTGGCACCCGCCCCCAGTGGCCGGGCGCGGCTCAACCAGTATGTGCACTCTTCAGCTGTGTCTGCTGCCTGCCCCCTCGCACCGCGACACTATAATGCCACGCGAGCTGCGCGGCCGTGTGAGCCATACAAGCTTGGTCGACCAGGCCTTGTGCGCTGACTCCCCTTGCCCCTTCTTCTTTGGATGACAGACGCAGGTCTATTCTTGCTCAGGCCTTGGACGTTTCAAGCCCGCCTCCCAGCTTTGCGTCCGCGTCTTTCCCGACTCTCTTGAACACGGTGCGTGCGAAGCGCGTCGCAATTCTTCTGAGAAGACGCGCAAGGCCGCGAGGAGGTTTCCAACTGTGCTGACAGCGCGCGCTATCTCGTGCGCTCCATACGCCGCGTCGCCATTCACGCGCGCGTCTCGCAGCAAGCTAGAGCGTTTTGTCCTTTCTCACGCGTCCCTCGCTCACTATTTGTCTGTTGCTAACGCTTTCAGGACCTGAGCACAGTGATGGACAGCTCGAGAGGAGTCGGGCCCAACATGCCGCGCAAGACACACATCGTGTGCACCCTCGGACCCAGCAGCCGCACCGTGTCGCAATTGCTGGCGCTGCTAAATGCCGGCATGTCTGTGGCGCGTTTCAATTTTAGCCACGGGTCGCATGAGTATCACCAGGAGACACTGGAGAACCTGCGCGAGGCATGCCAAATCAGCGAGAAGGTGTGCGCCGTGCTGCTGGACACCAAAGGTCCCGAAATTCGGACGGGCCTCCTGGTTGACGGCAAGCCGGTGCAGCTGACAAAGGGCCACCCTCTGACACTCACTACGGACTACAGTGTGCTGGGCACTCAAGACCGCATCGCGTGCAGCTACCCCCATCTTGCTCGTGACGTGAAGCCCGGGGGTCGCATCCTCATGGCTGATGGCGCTGTCCTGCTGGAGGTTGTGAGCCTCAGCCAGGAGAAGGGAGAGGTGCACTGCGTCTGCCTCAACGACGCCAAGCTGGGTGAGAAGAAGAACATGAATCTGCCGGGCGTAGTGGTGGACCTGCCCACGCTGACAGACAAGGACGTGGACGACCTCCTTCACTGGGGTGTCAAAAACAGCGTCGACTTCATCGCAGCCAGCTTTGTGCGCAAAGCGAGCGATGTGCGGACCATTCGCAAGCTTCTTGCAAGTGCGCCAGCGCCGCCTGAGGCGCACACGAACGGCGGGGCGGCTGTGAATGGCAAGGATGGCGCTGACGCCTGGGGGTTTAGCCCCCCCTCTGGCATTCGCATCATCAGCAAGGTTGAGAACCAGGAGGGTCTGGCCAACTTCGACGAGATCTTGGCGGAGAGCGACGGCATCATGGTCGCGCGCGGAGACCTGGGCATGGAGATTCCACTCACAAAGATGTTTTGGGTTCAGAAAAGTATGATCCGAAAGTGCAACATCGCTGGCAAGCCTGTGGTTACGGCCACCCAGATGTTGGACTCCATGATCACCAATCCACGGCCCACGCGCGCTGAGGCGACGGACGTTGCGAATGCAGTTCTTGACGGCACCGATTGCGTCATGCTCAGCGGCGAGACAGCCGCAGGGAGCTACCCAGTGGACGCTGTGACCATGATGGCCGGCATCTGCGCCGAAGCAGAGGCGTGCGTAGACACGTCTGCTGTGTGCCAGAGCATGCTGAACGAGACCATTTTGAACAACCGCAGCGGGCCGCTCAGCACCATCGAGTCGCTGGCCTCCAGCGCAGTTCTCACCGCCGCCAAGGTGCAGGCTGCCTGCATCGTCGTGCTTGCCGCCAACGGCAGCGCGGCGCGCCTGATCGCAAAATACAGGCCGTCGCAGCCGATCGTGGTGGGCGTGGTTCCACGCGAGCGGCGCGCCATCATCGGCTTCCAAGAGAAGTTCCTCACCGGACACGCGGTGGCGAGGCAGTGCCTCCTCACTCGCGGCCTCCTGCCAGTGCTCGTGTCCGCCAAGTCGGAAGAGGAGAGAGATTCGGCGTCTGCTGCCAAGGAATGCGTGAACGAGGCCATTGAGTTCGCGCGTGCCAATGGCCTGGCCAAGAGCGGCGATCCCATCGTCACCATGTACAACGTGGAGAAGCAGTGCGCGGTCATCCGCATCGTGACCTGCCCGTGAACAGACCATGTCGATCCAGGCCACCTCGAGCACACGCCCTTCTCCTTTCCGATTCTTTCTGCTAGGCTATGCACACGCCGCACGTGTGATACAACTGTAGTTCTCGTTCGCCAAAAACGTCACTCATCAGAGTTGCAGTGACGCAGTCCCTCGCAGGAGCACTTCTGCTGCTGCAGGCTTACTTGCATTCAGCAGGCCCCGAAGTCGAGGGTTTCAGCGATGGGTGAGCGCTTGGACGAAGAACAGGTGCGCGGGCGTGTATCAGGGCATGCCTGCTTCC
>Ga0164296_1004987_pt1 | contig 11860 bp, 16 predicted proteins | sample GEODES057metaG_FD_113533 | JGI IMG/M metagenome (GOLD analysis project Ga0164296, IMG submission 113533) | Dystrophic lake water microbial communities from Trout Bog Lake, Wisconsin, USA - GEODES057 metaG | ecosystem: Environmental > Aquatic > Freshwater > Lake | place: USA: Trout Bog Lake...
ATTCATCGACAGTGTAAAAATTCAAGCGGATCGGAATGCCGAAACGATCCCTGAGCGGCGTTGTCAAAAGGCCCGCGCGCGTTGTGGCGCCCACAAGCGTGAATTTCGCGAGATCGATTTTCACAGAGCGCGCAGCGGGGCCTTCACCAATAATAAGATCAAGCTGAAAATCCTCCATCGCCGGATAGAGAATTTCCTCGACTGAGGGGTTGAGGCGATGAATTTCATCGATGAACAACACATCGCGTTCTTCGAGATTGGTGAGCTGTGCCGCAAGGTCACCCGCTTTCGCAATCACGGGGCCGGAAGTGGAGCGAAAATTGACACCTAACTCACGCGCGACAATTTGCGCGAGCGTTGTTTTGCCTAAGCCCGGCGGCCCCACAAAAAGCACATGATCGAGCGCATCTTTGCGCGCTTTCGCCGCTTCAATAAAGACTTTCAAATTGGCGCGTGCAGCCGCTTGCCCGGTGAAATCATCAAGCACCAAAGGACGCAACGAAGTATCAAGATCATCCTCGCGCTTTTCCGCATTCATCAAACCGGGCCGCGTCATTTCGCCAATTCCTTCAAGCCTTGCCGGATCAGCGTCGAGGTCTCGGCGCTATCGCCCAATATTTTCACGGCGGCTGCAATGGCACTCATCGCAGAGGCTTGCGGATAGCCGAGATTGACGAGCGCCGAGACGGCATCGGCAACAGGCTTCGGGGCCGCGCGTTCATTGACAGCATTGGCCAAGCCCGCGAGGCCGCTGTCAATCGAAGTGAGCGCGGGGGATTTGTCTTTCAACTCAACCACAATGCGCTGCGCCAATTTCGGCCCGACGCCCGGCGCACGCGCGATCATCGCTTTGTCTTGTGTGCCAATGGCTGCTGCGATCTCGCCACCGCTCATGATCGACAACATCGCAAGGGCGACTTTTGCACCAACACCTTGCACGGTTTGTAAGAGACGAAACCATTCGCGCTCTTGTTCGGTCGTAAAGCCAAAGAGGCGGATGGCATCTTCACGCACTTGCGTTTCGATAAACAGAATTGCGGCTTCGCCTTTCGCGAGGGATTGCAAGGTGCGCGATGAGGCTTGCACAAGATAGCCGACCCCATGCACATCAATCAGCGCGTGATCATCGGCGATACTGTCCACCGTGCCTTTGAGCTTGCCGATCATGCGGCACCTCCCGAGTGTTTTTTCTCAAAGGCCTCGGCAACGAGTGCGCTCATTGCATGCGCTTCTTCATCCTGCAATGTCGCGAGACCTTCGATCACACCTTCGCGATCTGCATCGCTGCGATTTTGGCTCACTTTCCATTTTCCGGTGATCTCTGAAATCGCGATTTCGATGCCGACAATGCCGCGCATCTGCGCCTCGATAAATGGCACAGGCGCATCATCAACGGCCCAAGGTTTGGGATAAGCGCCTTCCATCATCTCGGTGAGATCGCGGATTTGTTTTGCGAGCCATGCGCCGTCATCCATCACACGGGCATGACCGCGCACTTGCACCATCGTGTAATTCCAGGTCGGCACAACTTTGCCCGTCTCGCGTTTGGTCTCATACCAGCCGGGATGGACATAATGCTGCGCGCCCTGAAACACGACGAGGGCATCCGCACCCGTGCCAATCTCTTTCCATTGCGTGTTGGCGCGCGCGACATGGCATCTCAACACGCCTTTTTCGCCCGCCTCCGGATCAATCTGAAACGGGATTGCATTCGCGATCAGGCCTGACGCACTATGCGTCACCAACAGCCCCAAAGGAAAAGCCCGGATCAACCCGTGCTGGGCGATCACACTGTCTTCGGCAAAAAGCGGCGGTTGATACATCAGAGACCTTCACGGACGGCAAAGAGGCAGGTGCGCGGTCGGAATATAGCGGGATTCGGCTGAAGCGACAGGGGCGAGGCAAGAGGGTTCGAGATCGCCCGATCCCGCAGCCTAGGTTCAAGCCGGAAGTTTCGACAAAATCCCGCGATGCTGGGCGTGTGTGATCGCAATTGCCAGCGCATCCGCCGAATCCGGCGTGGAGGGATCGGCCTTGGGGAGCAGCATTTTGACCATCACATGGATCTGGTCCTTGTCGGCATGGCCGGTGCCGACAACCGTCTTTTTCACAAGATTGGGCGCATATTCGGCCACTGTCAGACCCTTCAACGCAGGCACGAGCAGGGCAATGCCGCGCGCTTGGCCGAGTTTGAGCGTCGCACGCGCATCTTTGTTGACGAATGTTTCTTCCACCGCCACTTCATCGGGCGAAAAAGAGCTGATGACCTCAAAAAGCCCATCATGAATTTGCTTCAGCCGCTCGGACAAAGCGCGTTTCTCATCCGATTTGACGGTGCCACAGCCGAGATAGCGCAATTTTGACCCATCCTGCTCGATCACGCCCCAGCCCGTATTCCGCAGGCCGGGATCAATGCCAAGGATACGGATGGGGGACATCACCCGCTCAGCTTTGCGATCAAGGCGTCGGAGAATTCGGCGTTTGAGAAGACGCGTTGCACGTCGTCATTTTCCTCGAGATTGTCGAGGAGCTTCATGATTTTTTCGCCCGCTTCGTCGTCAACCGAGATCATGTTCTGCGGCCGCCAGACGAGACCGGCTTTGCGCGGTTCGCCGAATTTGTCTTCGAGCGCCTTGGCGACATCGCGCAAGGATTCGATGGTGGTTGCGATTTCATGGCCATCGTCACTTGTTGTGACATCATCGGCACCGGCCTCAATCGCCGCTTCCATCATCTGGTCTTCGGTTGCGACTTTCGCCTCAAATTCGATCACGCCGATGCGATCAAACATGAATGACACCGCGCCCGTTTCAGCCAAAGCACCGCCGGCTTTGGCAAAATAAGAGCGCACTTCGGGCGCGGTGCGGTTGCGATTGTCCGTAAGCGCTTCGACGATGACAGCGACGCCGCCGGGCGCATAGCCCTCATAGCGCACTTCTTCGTAATTCTCGGCGTCCCCGCCAAGCGCCTTTTTGATGGCGCGCTCGATATTGTCCTTCGGCATATTTTCGGCGCGCGCCGCTTGAATGGCCGCACGCAGACGCGGGTTCATATTCGGATCAGGCAGACCCAATTTCGCAGATACGGTAATTTCGCGCGCTAATTTCGAGAACATCTTGGAACGCACCGCATCCTGCTTGCCCTTGCGATGCATGATGTTCTTAAACTGGGAATGCCCGGCCATGGATCGGTCTCAACTCATGTTTTAAGGAATGAAATGTGGCGCGCTTATAGGGCGCAACACTGCAAAAAGGAAGATGGGCGCGCGCATCACGCGTCCCAGAACCGCGGCCAAGTGGGCTCAAGCCTTGGCCCGAGCCTCAACGGGGCGACCCGGATGGCAAGACCTGTCTTGTCGTCGGTTTCAACGGCAAAGCCGGACAAAGTGCCCTCGCCCGAGGCTGCTTCAAGCCGCGCACCGGGGGTTTTTTCGACAAAGCGGCGCACCGGCTCCTCATGCGCCATGCCGAGGATCGAGTCATAATCGCCGCACATACCGGCATCGGTCAGATAGGCGGTGCCGAGCGGGAAAATCTGATGATCGGCGGTTGGCACATGGGTGTGGGTGCCGACAACGACCGACACACGGCCATCGAGATAACGGCCCATCGCCTGTTTTTCGCTCGTCGCCTCACCATGAAAATCGACGAGGATGGCATCGGCAACAGTGCCAAGAGGCGCATCCGAGACGGCGCGATCCACCGCCGCAAAAGGATCATCAAGCGCATCCATGTAAAGACGCGCCATGGCATTGATCACCAAAACACGGGCGCCATTGCGGGTTTCAATCAGCGTCGCGCCACGGCCGGGCGTTGTGGTGGGATAATTGATCGGGCGCAGCAAACGCGGCTGCCGCTCGATAAACACCAAAGCCTCGCGCTGATCGAAGGAATGATTGCCAAGCGTCACCGCATCGGCACCAGCATCGAGAAGCTCGTCGCAAATCGCCTCCGTAATGCCAAAACCGCCCGCCGCATTCTCGCCATTGATCACGACGCAATCGAGCGACCAACGCGTGCGCAATTCGGGGAGTTTTTCCGTCACAGCCGTGCGACCGGGACGACCCACCACATCACCTAGGAACAAAAGCCGCATATGCCGAGAATCCTCTTTGAGATCATGTGCTTCCTCGCATGACCCCGGCCTTCTGTCATGCTAAAAGCTTTTGGACTCCATGAGGGACCGCCTGATTGATCGCCGTCGAAGCTTGGGTTACAGATTACGAATAGTTTTTCTTGCCAATCACTGGGGATTAGTATGGCCAGTCACGATCACGCCACCGGTAGCGCTATGGATTACGCCGAACATGAGCGCACTTATGAAACCTTCCTCGGCCTCGTGAAATGGGGCACGATTTTCGTGGTCGCCCTGCTCGTCGGAATGGCGATCTTCCTGATCTGATGACGCTCCCAGCCGTAACCGCATGATGCGGGGCGGCTTTCATGGGGACTTAAGAGCGCGTCTGGCATTTTCAGGGGGAAACCATGCATATAGCAGTGATTACGGAAACGCATTCTGGGGAGACCCGCGTTGCCGCCACTCCGGAAACTGTCAAAAAGCTCGCTGGCCTCGGTGCAACACTGACCATTCAGTCGGGCGCGGGCCTCGCATCCGGAATTCCTGACGCGGATTATGAGGCTGCAGGCGCGACACTCGCCAAATCCGCGAAAGAGGCGCTGAAAGGCGCAAATATCGTCCTCAAAGTGCGCCGTCCATCGGACTCAGAGATCAAACTGATCGAACAGGGCGCGCTCGTGCTTGCGATCATGGATCCTTATGACGCCCATGATGCGCTGGCTGCGATGGCACAAGCCGGATTGTCGGCCTTCGCGATGGAGTTGATGCCGCGCATCACCCGCGCGCAAGTGATGGATGTGCTCTCAAGCCAGGCCAATTTGGCCGGCTATCGCGCCGTGATTGACGCAGCCGCCGCTTATGGTCGTGGCATGCCGATGATGATGACGGCGGCGGGAACAGTTCCGGCGGCAAAAGTTTTCATCATGGGTGCGGGCGTTGCCGGTCTTCAGGCGATTGCGACCGCGCGCCGCCTTGGGGCCGTTGTGACCGCCACCGATGTGCGCCCCGCTGCGAAAGAACAAGTCGCATCGCTTGGCGCGAAGTTCATCGCGGTGGAAGACGAAGAATTCAAACAGGCCGAAACCGCGACGGGCTACGCAAAGCCGATGTCTGCGGAATACCAGGCCAAACAGGCCGAGCTTGTCGCGGCCCATATCGCCAAACAAGATATTGTGATCACGACAGCGCTGATCCCGGGTCGCGCCGCGCCGCAATTGGTGAGCGAAGCGATGGTCAAATCCATGCGCCACGGCTCCGTGATTGTGGACCTCGCGGTTGAACGCGGCGGCAATGTTGCGCTCTCGCAAGCAGGCAAAACCATCGTAACCGACAATGGGGTGACGATTTTGGGGCCGCTCAATCTCGCGGGCCAAATCGCGGCATCCGCCTCAGCACTTTATGCGAAAAATCTGTTCGCCTTTGTCGAAACCATGATCGACAAGAAGGAAAAGACCTTGGCCGTGCAATGGGGCGATGAGCTTGTGAAAGCAACCTTGCTCACCCGCGATGGCGCGATCATCCATCCCCAATTTCAGCCGAAATCGTAAGGGAGACGGCACCAATGGCATCAGACACCGTTCAGATGCTGCATGACAAGGCCTCAGCCCTTGCCGATGCAGCACGCAATCTTGCCGACGCCGCTCAAGCGATTGCCACCCAAGCGGGACAGGCCGCGGGCGTTGCCGCCCATGGCGCAACGGGCGGCGCGGTTGATCCTTTCGTGTTCGAATTCGCGCTTTTCGTCTTGGCCGTGTTCGTCGGCTATTTCGTCGTCTGGTCCGTGACTCCAGCGTTGCATACGCCGCTGATGTCGGTAACCAACGCGATTTCATCGGTGATCGTGGTTGGTGCTCTTCTCGCCATTGGCGTGGATGCGACGAGTGCGGGCGATGATGGGTCTCTTGCAGCACGCCTCTTCGGCCTTGGTGCCTTGATCCTTGCGAGCGTCAATATTTTCGGCGGCTTCCTCGTCACCCAGCGTATGCTGGCGATGTATAAGAAGAAGGGTTAAGCGCATGACCGGCAATCTCGCTTCGCTTCTTTATCTCGCCTCTGGCGTTTTGTTTATTCTCGCGCTGCGTGGCCTCTCCTCGCCCGCAACCTCGCGGCAAGGCAATCTCTTCGGCATGGTCGGCATGGCGATTGCGATGGTCACGACGCTGGCCGTCGCACCGCCATCAAACTTTGTCGGATGGGGTCTTTTGATTGTCGGGCTCGCGGTGGGCGGTGGCTTTGGTGCTGTGCTCGCCCGTCGCATCGCGATGACAGCGATGCCGCAATTGGTTGCGTTTTTCCATTCGCTTGTCGGTCTTGCGGCCGTCTTTGTCGCGGCTGGCGCGCTTTATGCGCCTGACGCGTTTCACATTGCTGCGGCCAATGGCGGCATCAAAGCCTCGAGCATTGTTGAAATGTCGCTTGGTGTCGCGATTGGCGCGATCACCTTCACCGGATCAATCATCGCGTTTTTGAAACTCAACGGCAATATGAGCGGCAAGCCGATTATGCTGCCGAGTCGCCATGTCATCAATCTCGCGCTTGCGGGCGGTTTGGTTGTGCTGCTGGTGCTGTTCATGGCGTCGCAAAGCACGTTGTTTTTCTGGCTGATTACGCTTGTGGCCTTTGTGCTCGGCGTGTTGATCATCATCCCGATTGGCGGCGCGGATATGCCGGTTGTCGTCTCGATGCTCAATTCCTATTCGGGCTGGGCGGCGGCGGGCATTGGTTTCACGCTGTCCAATATGGCGCTGATCATCACAGGTGCGCTTGTGGGCTCCTCGGGCGCGATCCTCTCTTACATCATGTGTAAGGGGATGAACCGCTCCTTCTTCTCGGTCATTCTTGGCGGCTTTGGTGGCGAAACTTCCTCAGCCGGTGGCGGCGCTGTCGAGACTCGGCCTGTGAAGCAAGGCTCGGCTGAAGATGCCGCCTTCATGATGAAAAACGCCTCGAGTGTGATCATCGTGCCGGGATACGGCATGGCGGTCGCTCAGGCGCAGCATGCCTTGCGTGAAATGGCCGATCTTCTCAAAAAAGAAGGCGTGGACGTGAAATATGCGATCCATCCCGTCGCGGGCCGCATGCCCGGCCATATGAATGTGCTCTTGGCCGAAGCCAATGTGCCTTATGATGAAGTCTTCGAGCTTGAAGATATCAATTCCGAATTCGCGCAGACCGATGTGGCCTTTGTCATTGGCGCGAACGATGTCACCAATCCGGCAGCGAAAACCGATCCGCAATCGCCGATCTTCGGCATGCCGATTTTGGATGTCGAAAAAGCCAAAACCGTTTTGTTCATCAAGCGCGGCATGGGCTCAGGCTACGCGGGTGTCGAGAACGAGCTGTTCTTCAAAGACAACACGCTGATGCTGTTTGCGGATGCGAAAAAGATGGTCGAAGAGATCAATAAATCATTGGGGCATTAGGATAAGACGAGCCTGATTTTTACTTTGCGTTAGTTCAAATAATTTCGAATGAGCCTATCCCGCGTTAGCAATACCATATCTTCGACCCTAGACTGGCTTATGAGAAGCCGATCAAACGGGTCTTTGTGCAAAAGAGGCAGGCGCTGAAGTTCGATGGTATGGGCGGGTAATAGAGGAAAAATCTCGAAATTGGCATCATTGAACAGCCCAACCGCCTCTTCAACATGAAGCGATATCGGATCGTTTAGAGATCGACGCTGCGTGCGTTTGATGGCGATCTCACACAGGCTGACCACCGAAATATAGACGCCAGAATTGGCACGACTGATGACATCGCGCTCGGTTTGAAAAAGCCGCGTTGGGTCAGAAACAGCCCAGATTGCGATATGCGTATCGAGGAGAACCTTCACTTGGGGCCTTTGGCAGCATAAAGGGCAATGCTTTCCGCCTCCGACAACATGTCATCCGGAAAAATCTTGCTGGTCTCGAACAGTTCGATGATGTCTTCGTTTCCGGCGTCAAATTCCGCAAGCGACTGGTCAGGCTCTATGCGTTGCCCCTTAGCCAGAGCAACAATGCGCGCGGCAGGTTTGCCCGAGCGGGTGATGATCACTTCCTGCTCGGCTCCGCTTTCAACCGCCTCGACGAGGCGGGAAAGATTTGACTTCACATCGGCGATCGTAAAGACGCTCATCAAAGCCCCCTTTCACCTCACAAAGACTGCCTCATTATAATTGTCCGACACACCAACTTCAATTGATGTGTCGAGCGTCGATAAAGGGCCGTCTCCGCGCCCTCACCAAGAGGAGGAAAAAACGCAACGGCTTAGCCAAGACGCGATGATCGTAATCGACGTCAGAACCACTTCTTCGTCATGAAATCAGACAGGCCACCTGAAGAGCTTGTTCCGGCAAGACGCGCGAGGCCTTCTTTGGCGGCGGCGTTCGACACATCAAGCGACAAAGCGCGGTTGTAATTTTCCTTCGCTGCGTCCTTGTCGCCTTTTTTCTCATTGGCCATGCCGAGGCCGACCCAGCCATCGACGAGATTGGCATCCACATTGAGGCATGCATTAAAATCCTCAATCGCTGAATCGGCCTTGCCGAGAATAAGCAGGCTTTGCCCGCGAGCGAGATAGGGTGCCGCGACAAAGGGATCACGATCAATCGCAGCATCGAAATCATTCGTCGCTTTTTGATGGAGCCCCTGTTTCTGATAGATCAAGCCGCGCGCGTGATAGGCTTGCGCTGACTCTGGGTTCAGCTTGATCGCGCTCGTCAAATCGGCAATCGCCTCTGGAAAACGCCCACGCGCCCGATAGAGATTGCCGCGTCCGAGATAGGCCGCGCCATAAGATGGATTTGAAGACACGGCGTGATTGAAATCATCCAAAGCCGCGTCATCATCACCCGTCTGACGATAGGCGAGCGCGCGATTGGTATAGGCGGCGGCATAGCCGGGTTTGAGGTCAATCGCTTTTGAAAAATCGGCTTCTGCTTCGATGAATTTGCCGATCCGCGCATAGGCCGCGCCACGGGTGTTATACGCCGTCGCATCTTTCGGATTTTGCGCGATCACTTGCGTCAAGGATTCGATATTGACCTTCGCCGCAGCCGTGTCCGTATCCATCTCGGCCACCGACGCGATGGGTCCAGGTGTCGAAGCAGACATGCAGGACGCAACGAAAAGCGCGATCAGACTTGCCGCAACGAGAGCAAGGGGGCGCTTAGGAGACGAATTGAAGCGCCGAATCTGAATGATCGATGTCATCGAAAGCCTCGCAATCCTCAACAAAGGGCGGATCGTTCCGCCGCTCAGCCATGTCTAAAAAATGAAAAGGATTCGGGCAACAAAAAGGGCGCCCCGAGGAGCGCCCAAAATTCGCAATTCATCGCACTGCTGATTAGCGAGCGAAGACCTTCGGCTTCGGAGCCGGGAGGAGACCTTCACGCTGGAGCTTCTTGCGTGTGAGCTTGCGTGCGCGACGCACGGCTTCTGCCTCTTCACGCACCCGCTTTTCAGAGGGCTTCTCGTAATGTCCGCGGAGCTTCATTTCACGGAAGATGCCTTCACGCTGCATCTTCTTTTTAAGCGCCTTCAGCGCCTGATCGACATTGTTGTCACGAACGAGAACCTGCACGCGTTATATCCCGTGAGTTAAGTTGATTTTGGAGCCGATGACCGGCGTGAGGGGGCTCATTACCAGAAAGAGTACCCTGTGTCCACGCCTTGAGGCCAAGAAAATAAAGAGATTTTCGAGGCTCAGGCATCCGGGCGGATGACGCGGGTGACATGCCCCATTTTCCGGCCCGGCCGCGCTTCCGCTTTGCCGTAGAGCGAGACATACAGGCCGGGCGTCGCGACGAGATCGCGCCAATGATCCACGTCATCGCCGATCAGATTGGTCATTTCAATCTGACCCAGACGACGAACGCTGCCGAGCGGCCATCCGGCGACCGCCCTGATATGCTGCTCAAATTGCGATGTTTCCGCGCCTCCGAGCGTCCAATGGCCCGAATTATGGACGCGAGGCGCGATTTCATTGACCAAAAGTCGCTCGTTTGAGCCTGCGCCGACAATAAAAAACTCAACCGCAAAGACGCCAATATAAGAGAGCGCGTCGCCGATTGCCCGCGCCGCCTCTTTGGCACGAGCTGCTGTTTCGGCGGAAATCTGCGCCGGAAGCAGGGTTTTATCGAGAATATGATGCTTGTGCTGGTTCTCGCACACATCATAGGCGACAAACGCGCCTGTCGCGGTGCGGGCTGCGACGACGGAGACTTCCTTCTCAAACGGCACAAAGCCTTCCAAAATAGAGGGGGCTTCACCCACGCGCGCCCAAGCCTCTGCGAGATCGGTTTCAGGGCCAATCATGGCTTGGCCCTTGCCGTCATAGCCAAATCGGCGCGTTTTCAGGACAGAAGGACGCCCCAAAGCATCAACCGCGGTCTCAAGATCGGCCAAAGAGGAGACGGCTCGAAATTCTGGAACCGAGAGGCCAAGATCGCGGATGAAACTCTTCTCCACCCAGCGGTCTTGCGTTTTTTGCAACGCCTCGGGCGCAGGAAAAACCGGCACGCGGGCCGCGAGAATTTCCGCAGTGCGCGCGGGAATATTCTCAAATTCATAGGTCACGACCGAGACGGACGCGGCGAAAGTGGCAAGTGCGGCCTCATCGTCATAAGCCGCTTCGGTAAAATCTGCGGCCACATCAAAGGCCGGATTGTCGCCTTTTGGCGCGTAAATATGGCATTTCAGCCCGAGCGGAGCGGCGGCGAGGACCATCATCCGCGCCAATTGACCGCCGCCGAGGATGCCGATCCAATCGCCAGGCTTGAGCATGCGCTAAGCCTCGTCCGACGGCGTGTCGGCAACCGCTGCCGTTTGGCGGGCGCGCCACTGGTCGAGTCGTTCGGCGAGCGCGGGATCATGCAAAGCCAGCACCGCTGCCGCCAGAAGCGCGGCATTGATCGCGCCTGCTTTGCCAATCGCCAAAGTCCCCACCGGAATGCCCGCTGGCATTTGCACAATTGAGTAGAGACTGTCTTGCCCTGAGAGCGCTTTCGATTCCACCGGAACACCAAAAACCGGCAAAGGCGTCATGGATGCTGTCATTCCGGGCAAATGCGCGGCCCCGCCTGCGCCTGCAATAATCACCTGAAATCCGGCGTCGCGGGCCCCGCGCGCAAAACTGTACAAGCGCTCCGGCGTGCGATGGGCCGAGACAATCTTGGCACTGTGCGCGATGCCGAGCGCGTCGAGCGTTTCGGCGGCATGGCGCATCGTGGCCCAGTCCGACTGGCTCCCCATGATGATGGAGACCGGGATAGAAGAATGGGCCATGGTGTGACGCTCCGGATCAAAAATGCTGCCTATCGCCCGAAGGACGGAGTGACAAGGGGGAGAACGAGACTTTCGCGCGGCTTAAGCGATGATATCCGGTGTCATCTGATCTTCGAGCTGGCTGATCCGGTCTTTGAGCATCAATTTGCGGCGCTTGAAGCGTCGGATTTGCAGCTGATCGGCCTGTCCCAACGCTTCGAGCGCATCAACAGCGTCGCTCACATCCTTGTGCTCGAGTTTCAGCCGCGTCAGCTCGGCTTGAAGCGCAGCCTGATCAGGAACAGACGAATCATTCATGCCACATCCTGCCTTGCACACAGCGCCATGGATTAGAAATTATGCCAGAGCTCTGGCTTAAAGTGCAACAGTCACACGCAGAAATCAAAATCCTTCAGGGCCTTATGACCCTATCACAGAAAAGGGCGAGGGACCTATAAAACGCCTCGACAGCGCCATAATTTGTGACAGACTGATGACTGGTCGGACCTATCCCGATCCTTATTTGGAGCTGCAGCATG